>Ga0194121_10001356_pt1 | contig 41849 bp, 54 predicted proteins | sample TA2MahCa50mmetaG_FD_148609 | JGI IMG/M metagenome (GOLD analysis project Ga0194121, IMG submission 148609) | Freshwater microbial communities from Lake Tanganyika, Tanzania - TA2015020 Mahale Deep Cast 50m | ecosystem: Environmental > Aquatic > Freshwater > Lake | place: Tanzania: Lake...
ACGAAGGGCGCTGTCGACGGCGCGCCCATCACGGCCTACGCGGCGAGATGGCGGGCGATGACGAGACGCTGCACGTCGCTCGTGCCTTCGTAGATCTGACACACGCGCACGTCGCGATAGATTCGCTCGACTGGAAAGTCGTTGAGATAGCCGTAGCCGCCATGGGTCTGGATGGCCGCTGAACACACCTCCTCGGCCATCTCCGATGCGAACAGCTTGGCCATGCATGCTTCCTTGAGGCAGGGCTCGCCCGCATCGCGCAGCCGGGCGGCGTTGAGCACGAGCAGATGCGCCGCCTCCAGCTTTGTCGCCATGTCGGCCAGCCGGAAGGCCACGGCCTGATGGTTGATGATCTTGGCGCCGAAGGACTCGCGCTCACGCGCATAGGCGAGCGCCGCTTCGTAGGCCGCGCGCGCCATGCCGACGGACTGGGCGCCGATGCCGATGCGCCCGCCCTCGAGATTGGCGAGCGCGATCTTGTAGCCCTCGCCTTCGGCGCCGAGCATGAGATCGGGCGTCAGCCGACAATCCTCGAAGACGATCTGGCAGGTGTCCGACGAATTCTGGCCAAGCTTGTGCTCGGTGCGCGCCACTTGGTAGCCCGCGGTCTTGGTCGGCACGATGAAGGCGCTGATCCCCTTCTTGCCGCGCGCCGGGTCGGTGACCGCGAAGACGATCGCGAGGTCGGCGTTGGATCCCGAGGTGATGAACTGCTTGGTGCCGGTCAGCACCCAGTGATTGCCGTCGCGCCGGGCGCGCGTCTTGATCGCCGACGCATCCGAGCCCGCCTGCGGCTCGGTCAGGCAGAAGGCGGCGAGCATCTCGCCCTTTGCCATCGGCTTGAGGAAACGCTCCTTCTGCTCCGTGGTGCCGAATTTCAGGATCGGCATGCAACCGACCGAGTTGTGCACGCTCATGATGGTCGAGCAGGAGCCGTCTCCCGCGGCAATCTCCTCGAGCGCCAGGGCATAGGACACGTGATCGGCACCCGCGCCACCCAGATCCTCCGGGACCAGCATGCCCATCAGGCCGAGCTGACCCATCTCGTCGATCGCCTCGCGCGGGAACGCGGACGTACGGTCGCGTTCGGCGGCGCCCGGCGCCAGCTTCTCGCGGGCGAAATCGCGCGCCATGTCGCGGATCATGAGCTGCTCGCTGGACAGATGCATGAGAGCAGCTTCCCTATGCCCAACCGACGCAGTAGGGCTCCGGCTTGTGGTCGGTCGCGGCGCCGCCATCGCCCGGCGGCGGATGGCGCTCCTTGAAGGTGAAGGCCTGCGGCGTGACGCCCTTCCGCCGCAGATGCGCCAGGCGCTCCAAGCCTTCCTCCGCCGTCGGCATCTTGCCGGCGGGGACCCACCAGAGCACCTGATGAGCCTCGCTCGGCTTCTCGAACCACTCGCGCCGCCGCACCATCACCTCGGTATGGGCCGACCGATAGACATAGGCAAAGAGTGTCTCGGGCGAGGTCCAGACCGACATGTTGATGATGAATTGCGGGTCGTCGCTGACCTTGATGTCGGTCGCGTTGCCGCTGTCGCTCTTGAGGCGCCAGACGAATCCGGGCTGGGCTTCGGCCAGCGCGTTGATGCGGTCGAGCGCCGCCATGAAATCGGCAAGCGGCGGGCTATCGAGCGGTGCGACGGCGCGCGCGACGTTGAGCTGAGCGAGGTGCCATGCCGTGCTCATGTGATCTCCTACCAGGGGATGGCCGTGCCGTCGTAGTTGATGAATCGGCCCGTGTCGTTGGGCGTCAAGCCGAGGATGACGTTGCGCATGCCCGTGATGCTCTGTGTTGGCGAAAGCGTGGCGTTGGGCCCGCCCATATCCGTACGCACCCAGCCCGGATGGAACACCACGGCGATGATGCCCTTGGCCTTGAGGTCGGCCGAAAGCCCCTTCACTGCCGAATTCAGCGCCGCCTTGCTCGAGCGGTAGACATAGCTGCCGCCTGGGTTCTCGGCGATCGATCCCATGCGCGAGGAGATGTAGACGAGCGTCTTGCGCTCGCTCTTCTCGACATTGCCGATGAGCGCGTCCGTGACGCGGATCGGGGCGGTGACGTTGACCCGCATGGTCTGGGCCCAGGCCTCGTCGTCTATATCGCCCCAGCCGCCGCGGCCGCGCGGCTGGCCATAGACACCGGCATTGTTGATCAGGACATCGACAGATTCGCCGTTGAGCTCGGACTTGAGCGCACTGAGATCACCGCCATTGCAGACGTCGAGACGATGGCGACTGACCTGGCCGCCGATCTTCCTGAGCTCGGGGGTTTCCGGATCGCGCGCACAGGCAAAGACACGCCAGCCATCAGCGGCATATTGGCGCGCGAATTCGAGACCAAGGCCGCGGCTGGCGCCGGTGATGAGCACGGAGGGCATCACTCGTCTCCGCCGGTCAGGCCGCGTTGGTGGCCGTGGCGTTCCCGGGCGTCATGTTGACGCGGAAGCCGAAGTAGTTGACGTGGTCGGTCCGGTTGGCGCTGTAGGGTGCGCGCGCAAAAATGCGGCGCACCATCGGCTCGAAGGCTTCGAGCGGCATCGATTCGTAATTCTGATCGAAGGAGGCCTGGTCCCACTTCTCGCAGAAATGCGCCGTTGCCTGGAACGACGGATGACCGCGATAGCGCTCGCGCAGATTGCGGTCGATGCCGACCTTGTCGAAGTAGTGATAGCCCTGGAAGATCTCGTGCAGCAGCACGACGCCGTGGTTGATGTCGGACACGTAGGGCCGGACCAGCGACGCAGCGAACTCGGCATGATTCTGCGGCGCCATCAAGTCGCCGATGTCGTGCAGCAGGCCGCAGACGATGATCTCCTCGTCGGCGTCATCCTTGAAGGCGCGCGTCGCGGTCTGCAGACTGTGCTCGTAGGGGGTGACGGGCGCCACCAGGCTCGATCCGTCGAGACGCTTGAGCATCTCGAGGATGAGATCCGACATTCCGGCTGTGTCTCCCGACACGGAGTTCGCGACGGCGCGCCAATCCTCCGTCGTGCTCTCGTCCATCGAGCGGTACTTGGTCAGCGTCGTCATCGTCGTTCCCCTCATACGATCTGGAAGTGAGCCTCGGTCGGCTTCATGCCGACTCCGTTGATCGGCACCATGTCCTGCGGGCAGGCCGAAAACGCGATCACGAGATCCATTTCGGCCTTGAGCAGGATGTAGTCGCCCGCCTTACACACCGGCGGCTCGAAGCCGAGCCCGTTGTCGCCCGAGACGGGAATGTTCATGAACAGGTTCCACGGACTCGGCGTTTCCGGAACCTGCAGGCCGAGCTCGCGCAGCGCGGCGGCCAGATTGTCGGTGCAATTGTCGTGATAGCCCTTGCAGCCCAGCAGCTCGTAGCGGTGCCGGTCGCAGGCGGCGAGCAGCGTGTCGTGAATGCCGCCCGAGCGGTCCTCGGCCACGGTCAGTATCGGGCGGCGCTTGTTGGTCACCATGCTCTGGCCCGGCTTGCAGAAGATCGCGGCGAGCGACACCCGGGTGTGCTCCATCGACATGAACTCGCGGATGTCCGCGCGGTTGAACGCCCAGGTATCGACCACCTGCTGGCCATGGGTGTTGATGACCTTGATGTGCTGACCCTTGGCGGCGAAGGCGGCCTTGCCCTTGCGGGCGGGAATTGTGACGGTGTCGGCCATGTCCCGGGCCCCTCCTCACGCGCTCTGTTCGAACAGCTCGCGGCCAATCAGCATGCGGCGGATCTCCGACGTGCCCGCGCCGATCTCGTAAAGCTTGGCGTCTCGGAGCAGGCGACCCGTCGGATAGTCGTTGATGTAACCGTTGCCGCCCAGCACCTGGATCGCCTCGAGCGCCATCCAGGTCGCCTTCTCCGCCGCGTAGAGGATGGCGCCGGCCGCGTCCTTGCGCGTGGTCTGGCCGCGGTCGCACGCCTTGGCGACCGCGTAGACATAGGCCTTCGACGCATTCATCGTCGTGTACATGTCGGCGAGCTTGCCCTGCATGAGCTGGAAGCTGCCGATCGCCTGGCCGAACTGCTTGCGCTCGTGGACATAAGGCAGGACCACGTCCATGCAGGCCTGCATGATGCCGAGCGGACCGGCCGCGAGCACCGCGCGCTCGTAGTCGAGGCCGCTCATCAGCACGTTGACGCCCTTGTTGACCTCGCCGAGCACGTTCTCGGCCGGCACCTCGCAATCCTGGAACACGAGCTCGCAGGTGTTCGATCCGCGCATGCCCAGCTTGTCGAGCTTTTGCGCGGTCGAGAAACCTTTCATGCCCTTCTCGATCAGGAAGGCGGTGATGCCGCGCGGGCCGGCGTCGGGTGCGGTCTTGGCGTAGACCACCAGCGTGTCGGCATCCGGGCCGTTGGTGATCCACATCTTCGAGCCGTTGAGCACATAGCGGTCGCCGCGCTTGTCGGCGCGCGTCTTCATGCCCACGACGTCGGAGCCGGCGCCGGGCTCGCTCATCGCCAGCGCGCCGACATGCTCGCCGGAAATCAGCCTCGGCAAGTATTTCGTGCGCTGGGCCGGCGTGCCGTTGCGCCGGATCTGGTTGACGCAAAGATTTGAGTGCGCGCCGTAGGACAGGCCGACCGAGGCCGAGGCGCGGCTGATCTCCTCCATGGCGACGCAGTGCTCGAGATAACCCATGCTGGCGCCGCCATACTCCTCCTCGACAGTGATCCCCAGCACGCCCAGCGTGCCGAGCTTGCGCCAAAGATCCATCGGAAAGGCGTTGTCGCGATCGATGTCGGCAGCGCGCGGGGCGATCTCCGCGGCGGAGAAGTCGCGCACGCTCTCGCGCAGCATGTCGGCCGTGTCGCCCAGGTCGAAGTCGAGCGTCGGCATGGAATTGGAGATCATCGGACGACCGCCTCCCGCGGCATCCCGGCTACTATATCGGGCCGCCCCAAAGGCGGCCAGCCGGCCACAATTCGTCTAAATCAAGCCGGACCATCGGATTTGCCGGCCATGAGCATGAGCGTGGCGAGCGCGATGGCGCACAGCTTTTCCTGGCCGCTCTTGACCACGAAGACCTCGACCCGGCAAACCACCAGCGTGCGCCCGGGCTTGACGACCTGGCCCCGCGCGATCAAGCGCTCGCCGTCGCCGGGTGCCACGATGTTGAGCTTGTATTCGACCGTGAGGATGCTGGCGTCGGCGGGCGCGACGGTGAATGCAGCATAGCCGCCCGCATTGTCGGCCAGCGTGCCGATGATGCCGCCATGGAAGTAGCCGTGCTGCTGCGACAACGCCGCGCGATAATCGAGCGCGATGTCGCAATGGCCGGCGCGCACCTCGATGAGCTCGGCTCCGAGCATCTTCATGAAGGGCTGGCGCCCGAAGCTGTCGCGCACGCGCGCGGCGAAATCGGGATTGGGCGTGGCGTAGCGGCTCATACGGTCGCTTCGGCCTTCGCCGCCCGCGCCGAGGGGGGCGGCCAGTCGATGATGCGCTCGCGCGCACGGGCCGCGACCTCCACCGGCAAGGGCGACGATCGCCTCGTGCCCGAGTCGAGGTGGACGACCGTGAGCTCGCAGAGCGCGGCGGTCTCGCCGGTCTCTGAATTCATCATGTCGTGGACGTAGCGCAGCACCTTGTCGCGCACCTCGATGACCCCGGTGTGCACGACGAAGACGTCGCCGGCATGAAGCTCGCGCCGGTAGGTGATGTTCTGCTGCACGGCAGCCATGCCGGCCTTGCCCTCGCGCAGATAGGACGGCGTGACACCGAGCTGGGCGAACAGGTTCCAGGTCGCCTCGTCGAAGCGCCCGACATACCACATGACGTTCATGTGGCCGATGTGGTCGCACTGCCAGGGATAGACCGCGCCCCGCGCCGTCTCAGTCATCCCCGCCATGGCGCCCTCCTCTTTCAAGCCGGCGCACCGTCGCGGTCTCGCCAAGCAATGCACGGCAGCGCGCATCGAGCCCATCGAGCTCGTCGAGGATGACCTGGATGTCCTGGCGCTGCTGCTCGAGGATCGCCCGGCGCTCGCCGATCTTGCGCACGAAGAGCCGAAGCTGGCGCTCCTCGCCGCGCTCGGCGTCGTAGAGCTCGATCATCTCCTTGATCTCGGCGATCGAGAAGCCAAGCCGTTTGCCGCGCATGACCAGGCGCAGCCGCACCCGGTCGCGCGGCGCATAGATGCGCTGCACGCCGCGCCGCATCGGGCTGAGCAGCCCGTGCTCCTCGTAGAAACGGATCGTGCGCGTCGTCACGTCGAACTCGCGGGCGAGGTCGACGATCGAATAGGTCGGATGCTCCGGCTTGGATCGCGGGGACATGATGTCGGAAGCTAGCTCAGCTTGACGTTTACGTCAACGTCAAGAATCGCGAGTGGTTGTTGAAAGCGGTCTTCCGCTACTCCTCGGCAACGAAGGCCAGCATCTGCTTCGCCGTGCGCAGCGAGTGGCGGCGTTTGATCGGCGCGGCGAGGAAGCGCGCGAGGCCCGCCGCCAGATCCCCGGCGGCGGCCGGCACCGCCCTGGCTTCGGCGCGCGCGGCGAGCGTCGTCTTGACCAGATGGGCCGAGATGATGAATTCGCCCTGGCCATGGTCGAACAGACGATCGACGGCACTGCGGAACAGAGCGCCCGCCTGTTCGGCGATCGGGGCCCGACCCAAGAGGTCGCGCTCGATGTAGCCGGCGTTGCGCCCGATGAAACAGGCAAGCTGCAGCAAGCCGGCGGGCCACAGATCGGGCGTCGCGGTCGCCACCTCGCGCAACGCGTGGGCAAAGGTGACGGCGTGGGTGAAATCGAGCCAGCCGATATTGTCGGCGACCTTGCCGCTGGTGCGTCGCTCGACACGCGTGTCGAAGGCCTGGAGATGCTGCGCGGCGGCGATGAGCGCGACCTGATAGATCGCCTCGGGCGCGTGGTCGGCCGCCCAGGCGGAAACCGTCGCCATATTGGCGCGCGCGTTGCGGCCGACGAGCGATGCGGCCTCGAAGGGCAGGACCTTGCCATCCCTCTCGCCCCAGGCGGCGAGACGGCCCGCATAGTCGCGGAACTCCGGCAGCAGATCCTCGCGCGAGGCGTAGATCAGCCCGCGCACATAGGCGAGCAGCACCGGCTCGGCGACTTCGCGCCCGAGCAGCTCCAGCAAGCGAACAGCCTTCGTCGCATAGATCAGCGAATGGCCGAAATCCTGGTAGTGGGTGAGCGCCGCTCGCGCCAGGACCGCGCGAAGCTCGCCAGCCGGCCGGTCCAAGGCGCCGCGGATCAGCTTCACTGCGGCAGGCTCTTCCTCGGCCTCGATCGCAGCCGCGAAGGCATCCGCGTCCCAGCGCCGCCGACCGCGCGGGAAGGGATAGCGCTCCTCCCCTTCGGCATCGTCGGCCATGTGCGCGATCGCCTCGACCAGCGCCACCAGGCGCAGTGCCATGTCGTCGGTCTCCGTGCGCAGGTCGAGCCAGTCCGCGGCAACCGCATAGGCATGACTCATGCCGAATTCGTAGCGATCGTGCGTCAATCTGATGGCGCGCCGGAACGCATCGAGTCCGTCGCCGCCATGATGCTCCAGCCTTGCGATCTCGCGCGCGATGCGCTGATAGTCAACGTCGTCGATCGCCTCGTCGAGGCTGGCGAGCGCATGCTGCTGCTTCACCTCGGCCGGCGGCTCCGTGACATCGATCTCGATGCGGCCCTTGCGCAGGCGCACCGGATAGCGGCGCAACTCGTCGCCGCCGACCAGCGTTTCGCCGCTCGCCAGGTCGAATTTCCAGTTGTGCCAGTTGCAGGTCAGCACGCAGCCCTCGGCCATGCTGCCCTGCGACAGCGGATAACCCTCGTGCGGGCAGCGGTTGTTGCAGGCGAAGATGCCGCGCTCGGTCTTGAACAGCGCGATCTGCCGTCCGTCGACGCGCGCGACGGCGCGGCCCTTCTCCGTGAGCTCATCTGCACCCAGCACATCGATCCACGCCATGGCCAACCTCCTGCAATGCGCGGAAGCTACGGCCGACTGCGCGCGAACTCAACCCGTGGCGTTTTGCGGGCTTTCATCCCCAACGCGGCTGTGGGCTTGGGAAACCCATGAAAGCTAGAGCGATCGTCGATACGCTTGACGTCAAGCGTATCGAATTCTGCTCTCGTTGCAATGATCCGAAGCCATCGCGACTGGCGCACCCAGGATTTTGCATTGGGCAAGCGGGTGGGCGAATTTCAGTCGTTCGCTCGGCAAGCCGAAAAGCGATTGGAAATCCTTGATGCGGCGCCGGACATTCGAGCTCTCATGACGTTGCCGAGCAACCGCTTCGAAGCATTGCGCGGCAATCGTCGGGGGCAGTATAGCATTCGCATCAACGACCAATGGCGAGTTTGCTTCGAATGGCCGGAGGCTGCCTCTGGTCCCGAGAACGTCGATATTGTCGACGACCACTGAGGAAAACGACAATGGCCAGAACGCCAATTCACCCGGGTGAAATTCTCGCAGATGAACTCAAGGAGCTGAACGTGAGCGCTGCTGCCGTGGCGCGCATTCTTGGTGTTCCCACCAATCGGCTGACCCAAATCATGGCGGGAAAGCGGGCCATGACGGCCGATACGGCGCTAAGACTTGGGCGGTGGCTAGGGACCGGCGCGGAGATTTGGCTCAATCTGCAAACAGCTCACGATCTCCGTGTTGCACAACGTCGCCTCGGCCGCGAGATAAAGGCAATTCCGCAGAGAGCCTCATGAATTCCAGGCCCGTTGGGACGTTACAGCAGGAACAGCGTCGCCAAGCCGAGGAACGAGAAGAATCCCAGCACATCCGTCGTGGTGGTGAGGAAGGGCCCGGCGCCGATCGCCGGGTCGAGGCCGAAGCGCGCCAGCGCAAGCGGGATCAGCGTGCCGGCGAGGCCGGCCCAGATCATGTTGAACACCATGGCACCGGCCAGCACCAGGCCGATTCCAGGGCTGGCGAACCACCAGGCGGCGAGCGCGCCGAGCAGGGTCGCGAAGACGACGCCGTTGATGCCGCCGACGGCCAGTTCGTTGCCGACCACGCGCAGCGCGTTGGCCGCCGTCAGGTGCTTGGTCGCCAGCGCGCGCACCACCACGGTGACGACCTGCATGCCGGCATTGCCGCCCATCGCCGCCACGATCGGCATCAGCACGGCGAGCGCCACGATCTGCTGGATCGACGCCTCGAACTGCGAGATCACGGTGGACGCGATCACGGCATTGACGAAGGTCGCGATCAGCCAGCGGATGCGCTGGCGCGCGGTCTCGTGCGGCGGCGCGTGGATGTCGCCCTCGCCGACGCCGCCCAGCGCCATCAGGTCCTCTTCGGTCTCCTCCTCGATGACGGTCATGACATCGTCGACCGTGATCACGCCGAGCAAGGCTCCCGCCTCGTCGATCACGGGAGCCGAGACCAGGCCGTACTGGCGGAACATGTTGGCGACTTCTTCGCGGTCGGTCGCGGGCGGAATGCTCCTGAAGTCGGTCGCCATGATGTCGGTCACGCGCACCGGCCGGTTGGTGCGCAGCAGCCGGTTGAGCGCGACCATGCCGACCAGTTTGCGGTCGGCGTCGACGATGAACAGCTCGGTGAAATCGTCGGGCAGAGTCTGGCTCGTGCGCATGAAGTCGATGGTCTGGCCGACCGTCCAGGCACGCGGAATGGCGACGACCTCGCGGCGCATGAGGCGCCCGGCGCTTTCCTCGGGAAAGGTCAGGCCCTGCTCGACCAGCACGCGCTCGGCAGCCGGCAGCGCGGCCAGCACGCGTTGCCTGATGTCGTCGTCCAGGTCTTCGACCAGATCCACGGCGTCGTCGCTGTCGAGTTCCTTGACCGCGGCGGCGACGTCTTGCGCGCCCAGCAGCTCGACGACCTGCTCACGCACGCTGTCGTCGAGATAGCTCAGAATCTCCGGGTCGAAGCGCCGGCGGATCGCGTCGATCACGCGGCCGCGCGGTTCGTCATCGAGGCGCTCGATCAGGTCGGCCACGTCGGCTGAGTGCAGCGGCTCGACCAGCGCGCGGACCTGGCCGGGCCGGTCGGCCTCGATGGCCGCCATGACCGCGGCTTCGACCGGCGGCGTGAGACCATAGAGCGCCGCCGGCATCCGGCGGCGCGCGGCGGCCGCCTCGCCCGGTGTGCCGTTGCCCCTGCCCGGCGCGCCGGATTGCAGCAAATGGCTATCGGCCGCGCCGGCGTCAGGCTTGGCGGCGCGTTCTTCGTCCGAACCCGTCACTCTCAGCCCCGCTTCGCCTTGCGCGCGCGCTTGGCGGGTTTGGCGGATGCCTCGGCCTGCATCTGGGCGTCGACCGCGGCGACCGCGGTCATGTTGACGATGCCGCGCACGGTGACGGACGCGGTCAGGATATGGGCCGGCAAGGCGGCACCCAGCAGGATCGGGCCGATCGACAGCCCGTCGGCCAGCGACTTGAGCAGATTGAAGGCGATATTGGCCGCATCCATGGTCGGCATGACGAGCAGATTGGCCGCGCCCTTGAGCCTGGAATTGGGAAACAGCCGGTTGCGGATTTCCTCGGACACGGCGGCGTCACCGTGCATCTCGCCTTCGACCTCCAGATCTGGCGCCATCTGCCCGATCAGCTCGAGCGCTTCGCGCATCTTGACCGCGCTTGCCGTGTTCAGGCTGCCGAAACTGGAGTGCGACAGCAGCGCCACTTTGGGCGCGATGCCGAAGCCCTGCACCTTGCGCGCCGCCATCACGGCAATCTCGGCCACCTGCTGCGCATCGGGCTCTGCCGTCACATGGGTGTCGACGATGAAATAGGCTCCGCGCGGCAGGATCAGCAGATTGAGAGCGGCAAGCGCATGGGCGCCGGGCGCGCGGCCGATGATGTCGGAAATGTGCCTGAGATGCCGATGAAACTGCCCGCCCACGCCGCACACCAGCGCGTCGGCCTCGCCGCGCCGGACCATCAGTGCGGCGATCACGGTGGTGCGCGTGCGAACCAGAGTGCGCGCGAATTCGGGTGCCACGCCACTCCGCTCGGTCAGGCTGTGATAGAGCTTCCAGTATTCGGGAAAGCGCGGATCGCTCAGCGGATTGCACAGCTCGAAATGCGTGCCCGCCTGGAGGCGAAGGCCCAGCCGCTCGACGCGGCTCGCCACGACGTCGGGTCGGCCGATCAGGATCGGCTTGGCCAGTCCCTCGTCGACCACGGTCTGGACCGCGCGCAGCACGCGCTCCTCCTCGCCCTCGGAAAAGACGATGCGCTTCGGATCCTGCTTGGCGCGCGCGAAGATCGGCTTCATGACCAGGCCGGAGCGGAAGACGAACTGCATGAGGCGCTGGCGGTAGGCCTCGAGATCGGCGATCGGCCGCGTCGCCACGCCCGAGTCCATGGCCGCCTTGGCCACGGCCGGCGCGATGGTGACGATGAGGCGCGGGTCGAACGGCCTGGGTATCAGGTAGTCCGGCCCGAAGGCGGCCGGCTGGTCGCCGCCATAGGCGGAGGCCACGACATCGAAGCTTTCCGCCATGGCGAGATCCGCGATCGCCTTGACCGCGGCAACCTTCATCGGCTCGTTGATCGTGGTCGCCCCGACGTCGAGCGCGCCGCGGAAGATGAACGGGAAGCACAGGACGTTGTTGACCTGGTTCGGGTAGTCCGAGCGCCCGGTGGCGATCACCGCATCGGGGCGCACGCGGCGCACCTCCTCGGGCATGATTTCGGGGATTGGGTTGGCGAGCGCCAGCACGAGCGGCTTCTTCGCCATGCTGGCGGCCATCTCCGGCTTCAGCACGTTGGGCGCCGACAGGCCGAGAAACACGTCGGCGCCCTCGATCACGTCGGCCAGCTTGCGCGCCTCGGTCTTCTTGGCGTAGCGCCGCTTGCGCGGATCCATCAGCTCGGTGCGCCCCTCGTAGACGACGCCGGCGATGTCGGTCACCGTGATGTTGTCGACCGGCATGCCGAGATCGACCAGCAGATCGAGGCAGGCGAGTGCGGCGGCACCGGCGCCGGAGGTGACCAGCTTGACCTTGTCGATCTTCTTGCCGACCACGCGCAGCCCGTTGAGGATGGCGGCGCCGACGATGATCGCGGTGCCGTGCTGGTCGTCGTGAAAGACCGGGATCTTCATGCGCTGGCGCAGCTTCGCTTCGATCTCGAAGCATTCCGGCGCCTTGATGTCCTCGAGATTGATGCCGCCGAAGCTGGGCTCGAGGCTGGCGACGATGTCGACCAGTTTTTCCGGATTTCTCTCGTCGATCTCGATGTCGAAGACGTCGATACCGGCGAACTTCTTGAAGAGCACGGCCTTGCCCTCCATCACCGGCTTGGCCGCGAGCGGCCCGATGGCGCCCAGACCAAGCACGGCGGTGCCGTTCGTGATGACGGCGACAAGATTGGCGCGCGCCGTGACCTCGGCGGCAACGGCCGGATCGTCGGCGATCGCCGTGCAGGCGAAGGCGACGCCCGGTGAGTAGGCCAGCGCCAGGTCGCGCTGGTTGGCGAGCGGCTTGGTCGCGGTGATCGCCAGCTTGCCCGGCACTGGCAGCCGGTGATACTCGAGCGCGCTTTCCTTCAGGCGGTCTTCCGCCATCTCATCCTCCCCTTTCGCCCTGGCTGGCCACGTCGCCCGTCTTGAAACGACGAAGCCCGCTGCTTCTGGGCGGCGGGCTTCGGAGCAATGGTGCGGTCGAGAAGACTCGAACTTCCACAGGGTTTCCCCCACAGCGACCTCAACGCTGCGCGTCTACCAATTCCGCCACGACCGCTTGGTGCTCCTGCTGGTGCGTCGGCAGGCCTGCTTGAAAGCGCCCGGTGAGGGCGTTAAATCCAGAGAAAGCTTGCCAATTCCGCGTGCCGGGAATAGCAAATCCGGATGGCTTTATCAAGCATTGCCGGACCCCCGCCAGCGCGCCGGTCGATCCCTGCGGCGACGCGCCGCGCGGCAGCCGGGCCGGAATGGCTGATCGCAGAACAGCCGGTCGGATACGAGGCCGCGGTGGCGACCATGGAGGCCCGCGTTGCCGCCATCCGCGCGGGCGCGGCCGGCGAACTGGTCTGGCTGGTCGAGCATCCGCCGCTCTATACCGCCGGCACCAGCGCCGCACCCGGGGAGCTGATCGACGCCGGCCGTTTTCCGGTGCACAGGTCGGGGCGCGGCGGTCGCTACACCTATCACGGCCCGGGCCAGCGGGTCGCTTATGTCATGCTCGACCTGAAGGCGCGCGGCGGTGACGTGCGCGCCTATGTCTGCGACCTGGAGGCCTGGATCATCCAGACGCTGGCGCGCTTCGGCGTGACCGGCGAGCGGCGCCCGGGCCGCGTCGGCATCTGGGTTCGCCGCACCGACCGCGGCGAGCCGCAGCGCGAGGACAAGATCGCGGCGATCGGCGTGCGCGTGCGCCATTGGGTCAGCTATCACGGCATTGCGCTCAACGTTGAGCCCGACCTCGGTCATTTTTCAGGGATCATACCCTGCGGGGTCGCCGAGCATGGCGTGACCTCGCTGGTCGACCTCGGCATTCCCGTGACCATGGCGGAGGTTGACGCGGCCCTCCGGGCGACCTTCGACGAGGTGTTCGCCGGCGCGGACAAGGTGCGCTGCGGCTGAGCCTATCTCTGTGCCAGAGCGCGTGACCAGGGCGTGACGGCCATCACTTGCCGGCCCGGCAAGCCTCGGTGACAATACGGTCGATGCCGGCGCACCCGATAAGGCCGAAGGCCAAGCCGCACCGGCGGCACTTCCTCTTCGCCTGGCTGATCGGCCTGGCGCTTGTCTTCGTGTTGACGCTGGCCGCCGGGCGGACGCCCGCGGGTTGGCTCGCCTTCGACCGGCTCCTGCATTTTGCCGGCTTCGCCGTGGTCGGAGCGCTCGCCGTCCTAGCGCTGCCGGGCTGGCTGTCGTTCCTGGCCGTCGCCGGTGTCGTGGCGCTCGGCGTGGTGACCGAAATCTTCCAGAACTCGGTGCTTGGCCGCGCACCCGATCCGGTCGATCTCTACGCCAACATCATGGGCGCCATGACAGGCGCCCTCGTCATCTACGCCGTTCTGGGCATTGCGGGCTGGTGGCGCCGCCGCAGAGCGAACGCCGACGACGAGCGGCGCCAGATCGAACTCGCCGCCGGCGACGTGCTGTTCCACGAGGGCGACACCAGCCGCGAGCTCTACATCGTGCTCGAAGGCGAGATCGAGATCGTCAAGGACAACGAGGGTACCGGCATGGTGATCGGCCTCGTCCGGCCGCGCGAGGTGTTCGGCGAGATGGCCTGCATTCAAGGCCGGCCACGCTACGCCGCGGCACGCGCGCGCGTCGATACCGTGGTCTACAGCCTGTCGCCCGACGAGCTGATCGACGCAGTCGACACCGTGCAATTCCCTCTGATGGCGATCCTGCGCAATCTCGTGGATCGCCTGCGCCAGCAGAACGACAAGCTCGCCGATCTGGCGGCGCTCACGGCGCAGGCCGCCGCCGCCGGCGACGCGCGAAGCAAGGTCACGCTCAAGCCGCACTCGATCATGCTCAAGACGCTGATGCCCGCCGAGCTGCCGATCGAGCGCTTCCCCTTTTCGATCGGCCGGCGCCGGCGCGACAACGAAAAGGCCATTGCGGCCGTGGACCTGATGATCGACGATGCGCCGCCATTCCGCATCTCGCGCTGCCACTTCCAGCTCAAGCGCCTGGGCAACAAGCTGCTGATCACCGACGAGCTGAGCAAACTAGGCACCGACGTCAATGGCACCCGGATCGGCAAGTTCGAGCGCTCGAACGTGGCCGAGCTCAAACCCGGCGCCAACCTTGTCACGGTCGGCGGCGTGGACTCGCCCTACACGTTCCAGATCGAAGTCAGATAGGCGTACAGCCTACCCAGTCGGCCGCTGCTCGAAGCCCGGCGGCGGCACGTCGCTTTCCGGGGCTCCGGTCACGCGCGTCACCTGTGCGGCTGGCGGACCGCGGTGGCAGGCGGCGATCATGTCATCGACCTGTGCCGTCGGACCGGCGAACACCGCCTCGACCGAACCGTCGCGGCGATTGCGGACCCAGCCCGCCAGGCCGCGCCGCGACGCCTCCTGAACGGTCCAGGCGCGGAACCACACGCCCTGCACGCGCCCCTCGATCTGCACGCGCACGCATTTCGGCGGCGCAGGGTCGCTCATTCGAACTCGAGAATCGCCTGATCGACGGCAAGGCTCGCACCCGCCGTGGCGCGGATCTTGGCAATGCGGCCATCGCGCTCGGCGCGCAGCACGTTCTCCATCTTCATGGCCTCGACGACGGCGAGCGTCTGACCGGCCTTGACTTCGTCGCCCTCGGCAACGGCCAGCGAAACGAGCAGGCCCGGCATGGGAGATAGCAGGAACTTGGACATGTCGGGCGCGGCCTTGACCGGCATCATGGCCGCCAGCTCGGCGCCACGCGGCGTCAGGACGATCGCCTCGGCGCTGCTGCCGGCGCGCGACAGGCGGCAGGAGATTCCGTCGCGCTCGACTTGCACAACAGCGTCGCGGCCATTGATCTGCCCGACGAACTGAGAGCTCCCCGGCGCCAGATCGCCGCGCACCGCCATCACCTGTCCGCCCGCCCCAAGCGCAACGTCGTAGCCGCCGTCGACCGCGGTCACCTTCACCGGATGGCTTGTGCCGTCCAGGCGCACGACCCAGTCGTGCTCGGTGATCCGGCCATGACCCGGCAATTGGCCGCTGATGCAGGCCGCGCGCTCGGCGCGCCGGCGATGCAGCGCAGCGGCGACCGCGATCAGAAGCTGCGTGTCCTCGGCCGAGCGCGCCGCTCCCTTGAAGCCTTGCGGAAACTCTTCGGCGATCAGCGCGGTGGTCAGCCGTCCCTCGCGGAAGCGCGGCAGCGCCAGGAGCGCCGACAGGAACGGGATGTTGTGTGCCACGCCACGAATCTCGAAAGAGTCGAGTGCCGCGAGCATGCGCCCGATTGCCTCGTCGCGATCGCGACCATAGGTGATCAGCTTGGCGATCATCGGATCGTAGAACATGCTGATCTCGGCGCCTTCGTAGACGCCCGTGTCGACGCGGATATTGCCGTCACCGTTCGCGGCTGGTGCACCGTCCGGTCGAGCGCCACTGGTCCGAACGCCGGGCGGGCGGTAGCGCACCAGGCGGCCGGTCGACGGCAGGAAGCCGCGCACCGGGTCCTCGGCATAGACGCGCGCCTCGATCGACCAGCCCTTGAGCGCGATGTCCTTCTGGGCAAAGCCGAGCTTTTCGCCGGCGGCCACCCGGATCATCTGCTCCACGAGATCGATGCCGGTCACGAATTCCGTAACAGGATGCTCGACCTGCAGGCGCGTGTTCATTTCCAGGAAGTAGAAATTGCGCTTGTCGTCGACGATGAATTCGACCGTTCCGGCCGACTTGTATTTGACGGCCTTGGCGAGCGCCACTGCCTGCTCACCCATGGCGGCACGCGTCTTGGCATCGAGGAATGGCGAGGGCGCCTCTTCGATCACCTTCTGGTGGCGGCGCTGCACCGAGCATTCGCGCTCGCCCAGATAGAGGCAGTTGCCGTGACCATCGGCGAGCACCTGGATTTCGATGTGGCGCGGCTGCTCGATGAACTTCTCGATGAACACCCGGTCGTCGGCGAAGCTCGAGCGCGCCTCGTTGGTCGCCGAAGCGAATCCTTCGCGCGCCTGCTCGTCGTTGTAGGCAAGCCGCATGCCCTTGCCGCCGCCGCCGGCCGAGGCCTTGATCATCACGGGATAGCCAATGTCGCGCGCGATCTTGGCCGCCTCGGCAGCGTTCTTCACGACGCCCAGATGGCCTGGAACCGTGCTGACGGCGGCCTTGGCCGCCAGCTTCTTCGATTCGATCTTGTCGCCCATGGCGGCGATGGCATGCACGTCGGGGCCGATGAAGACGATACCGGCGGCGTCGAGCGCGCGAGCAAAGGCCTGGTTCTCCGACAGGAAGCCATAACCCGGATGAACGGCTTCGGCACGAGTCTGCCGGCACGCATTGACGATCGCGTCGATCGAGAGATAGCTCTTGGCCGATGGGGCCGGCCCGATCGGCACCGCCTCGTCCGCCTCGCGCACATGCAGCGCGTCGCTGTCCGCCTCGGAATAGACCGCGACGGTCTTGATGCCGAGCCGGCGCGCCGTACGGATGACGCGGCAGGCTATCTCACCGCGATTGGCGATCAGTATCTTCTTGAACATCGGGCCCCGCCCGTTCGTCGAACCGCTTCGGCCACCCTTCCTAGCGCGAAACGGCGCGGCGAGAAAGTGGCGAAGCCGCGGTCAGCGCCTCAGGTGCCGGGCGGTATTCCGGTGCAGCCACGCAAGTCTGCGCCGGCCAAATTCACCTCGGCCAGCTCGAGCCCCGCGAAGTCGACCCCTTCGATGACCGCGCCGCGCAGGTCGGCGCCGCGCAGGCGGGCGCCAGTCAGTCTGGGTTGCACGACGCGCCCCGTCTTGCGCCCATCGGGCGCGTAGATCTCGGCGCCGACCACCTGCGCATTGCGCAGGACAGCGCCGGACAGATTGGCGCCGACGAAGACGGTGCCCGCGCATTGGGCCTGCTCGAAGCTGGTCTTGCTCAGATCGGCGTCGGTGAAGTCGGCGAACATGAGCTGGGCCCCCGTGAAGGCCGCGCCGATCAGCTTGGCGCCTTTGAAGTCGATGGCGCGCAGGTCGCAATTGGCGAAATCGATCGCGGGTAGATTTCGCCCGGCGAAATTCGCGCGCGCGCCCTCGGCGCCGCCGGTCGCGATCCACCGGCTGTGCGCTTCGAGCGCGGCCGCCACGTCGGTCGGCAGCTCGGCCGTCTTGCGGTAGACCGCGCCCTCGAGAAGGACGCCGGTCATATCGACCGTGGTCAGATCGACGTTGCGCAGATTGGCCTCGCGCAGGTCGGCTCCGCGCAGATTGGCCTTGTCCAGCTTGGCGCCCAGCAGGTTGGCGCCGCGCAGCTTCGCGCCGGAGAAATTGGCGCCGCTCAGATCGGCTCCCGCCAGATTGGCGGCGTACATGGTGGAGTTGCTGAAATCCGTGCCGATTGCGGTGGCGACGGCCAGGGTGGCGCCGTTGAGCTTGGCATTGACGACCCGCGCGCCATCGATCTGCGCTCCGGACAAATTGGCGCTCTGCAGGTCGGCGCTGTCGAGGTTGACCGCGGTCTGTCCGGTGTGGGCACCGGACGCATGAATCAGGATCTGACCGGCGCGCAGATCGGCCTTGATCATCGAGGCGCCGCGCAGCTTGGACATCATGAAGTTGGTGGCGCGCGGGTCGGCGCGGTCGAAGATCGCGGCGCTCAGATTGCAGTAGCTGAAATCGGCGCCGAACAGATCGGCCCGGCGCAGCTCGGCGCGCCACAGCGATCCGCGCACGAAGCGGCAGCCTGGCAGCACGGCATCGTCGAGCTTCACCTCGTCCAGGCGCAATTTCGATAAATCCTCGCCGCGGCGCTGCAGGCGCTCGCCGCCCGCGCGCCCGGCACAATAGTCGGCGTGCCGGATGAGAGCTGCCTTCAACTGCGCTGAAGGAGAATCCTGCATGGCACTCTTATAACTGCATCAATGTTAACACATTGCTTACGGCCGGTTAACGCTTTCGGGGAGCCCGCCGGGAGGCGGGTGACCGGTTCGGGTCAGCGGCGGGGCGGAATCCCAAGGCAGCGTCGCAGCCCCGCCCCGGCCAGGTTGGTCTGGCTGAGGTCCGTCCCGGTGAAATCGATGCCTTCGATGATGGCGCCGCGCAGGTCGGCACCGCCAAGCCTGGCCCCGGCCACGTTGGGATAGACCATCCGGCCGGTCCGCTGGCCGTTCGGCGAATGGAGGTCCGCACCGACGATCTGCGCGCTGCGCAAGACCGCGCCCGCCATGTCGGCATTGGCGAAGATCGTGCCGGCGCACTGCGCCTGCCCGAAATCGGCCTTGGTGAGCGCCGCGCCGGTGATGTCGGCGAACATGAGCTGGGCACCGGCGAAAGCGGCGCCGGCCAGCTTGGTGCCGCTGAAATCGACGGCGCGCAGATCGCAGCTCGAGGAACCGATGCCCGGCATCTCGCGCCCGGCGACGTTCGCCCGCGCGCGATCGGCGCCGCTGGTCGTGGACCCGGTCAAAGGGGCGCAAACAAAGGATTGCGAAGCGATCGGCCCTCTATAGTGGAATATTCGCGTGCTTCTTCCAAGGGTTGTCGAGCTTCTTCTCACGCAGCATGGCAAGCGACCGGCAGATCCGCCGGCGGGTCGCGTGCGGCATGATCACGTCGTCGATGAAGCCGCGATGGCCGGCCACAAACGGGTTGGCGAATTTCTGCCGGTACTCCTCGGTGCGCGCCTCGAGCTTGGCGACGTCGCCGATATCGGCACGGAAGATGATCTCGACCGCGCCCTTCGGCCCCATGACCGCGATCTCGGCGGACGGCCAGGCGAAATTGACGTCGCCGCGCAAATGCTTGGAGCTCATGACGTCGTAGGCGCCGCCATAAGCCTTGCGCGTGATCACCGTCACCTTCGGCACGGTCGCCTCGGCATAGGCGAACAGCAGCTTGGCGCCGTGCTTGATGATGCCGCCATATTCCTGGGCGGTGCCGGGCAGGAAGCCGGGCACGTCGACGAAGGTGACGATCGGGATGTTGAAGCAGTCGCAGAAGCGCACGAAGCGCGCCGCCTTGCGCGCGGAGTCGATGTCGAGACAGCCGGCCAGCACCATCGGCTGGTTGGCCACGAAACCGACGGTCGAGCCTGACATCCGCCCGAAGCCGGTGATGATGTTGCCCGCGTAGTTCGGGCCGATCTCGAAGAAGTCGCCCTCGTCGGCAACCTTGGTGATCAGCTCCTTCATGTCGTAGGGCTTGTTGGGATTGACCGGCACGAGGGTGTCGAGCGAGGGCTCCTCGCGGTCGGGCGTGTCGGCGGTCGGCCTGACGGGCGGCTTCTCGCGGTTCGACGCCGGCAGGAAGTCGATGAAGCGGCGCGTCTGCAGGATCGCCTCGACGTCGTTCTCGAAGGCGAGATCGGCAATGCCCGAGCGCGTCGTGTGGGTCACCGCGCCGCCGAGCTCCTCATGGGTCACGCTCTCGTGGGTGACCGTCTTGACCACGTCGGGACCGGTCACGAACATGTAGGAGCTGTCCTTGACCATGAAGATGTAGTCGGTCATGGCCGGCGAATAGACAGCACCGCCGGCGCAGGGCCCCATGATCACGGAGATCTGGGGGATCACACCCGAGGCCAGCACGTTGCGCTGGAACACCTCGGCGTAGCCGGCGAGCGATGCCACGCCCTCCTGGATGCGCGCGCCGCCCGAATCGTTGAGACCGATCACGGGCGCGCCGACCTGCATCGCCTTGTCCATGATCTTGCACATCTTCTCGGCATGCGCCTCGCTGAGCGAGCCGCCGAACACGGTGAAGTCCTGGCTGAACACGAAAACGAGCCGGCCGTTGATGGTGCCATAGCCGGTGACCACGCCGTCGCCCGGTATCTTCTGCTCCGCCATGCCGAAATCGGCGCAGCGATGCTCGACGAACATGTCCCATTCTTCGAACGAGCCGGGATCGAGCAGCAGCTCGATGCGCTCGCGCGCCGTGAGCTTGCCCTTGGCATGCTGGGCCGCGACCCGGCGCTCGCCCCCGCCGGCACGCGCCCCGGCGCGCTTCTCTTCGAGCTGACGGATGATGTCCTGCATCACATCCTCGCTGTCCCGATCGCCCAGGGAGCAGGCGCCCCGCCGGTCAGCAACACCTAACACTCCCTCCGCTGCGGCGCCACAGGTCAGGCCTCGAGCAGCCGCCAAAGCCGGTCCGCCGCGTCGAGATCCGCGCGAATCGCGGCCCGGCGCACCGTCGCCTCGGCGTCCTCACCCCATTTCTCAATCTGGTATGTCTCGTCGAGCTGGGCGGCTGCGAAGGCCGCTTCGACGTCGAGTCGGCGCGCGGCGAGCGCGAGCGCAATCACCAGCGAGCCAGCGGCCGCCGTCGCGACGTGGAGCCCGGCCAGCGCCAGATCATCGAATCCGGCGACGGCACGGCTGAGCGCATTGAGCGCTCCAGCCGGCTGCCCCAGGGGCACGATGCCTGCCGTGACGCCCAACGGCGCGTCATAGGTCAGCGCCGCCCAATCGACCAGCGGCTGCCATGCCGCCTGCTGACGGCGCACCAGATCGGCCGGCGCCTCGGCGCGGTAGCACACGAGATCAGTGCCGCCATAGGCAGCGATCTCCTCGATGACGCGCTGGCGCTGCGGGGCAACGCGATCGATGGCCGTGCTGGCGAAAGTCATCATCGGCATGGTCGCGGGCGCGACCGTGTCGCCCTGGCTCGACCACTCCTCGGCGATCGCCGCAGCCAGCGCCCGGGTCGGCACAATCAGGGGCGCCTTGGCCGGCGTATGGATAGGCTTGCCGTCGAGCGCCACCGAGTAGCCGTCGGCGATGCCCGCGAAGCGGCCGCGCGCGGGCACAGCTTCGGCGCTCTTGTAGACGCGCTTGAATGCCGCGGAGGTCACGGGCCGGGCGTCACGCGGTCAGCCCAGTTCAGCAAGGTGCGCGCCAGAGCGTCGCCGGTCTGGACGACGGTCAACGCCCCGGCCTCGGTCAACTCGTGGGCCTCGTGATAGCCCCACGCAACGCCGATCGGCGCCACCTTGGCGGCCCGCGCCATCTCGATGTCGAACGTCGTGTCGCCGATCATGACCGTCGCGTCGGGCGAGACGCCGAGCCGGGACATGGCATTGAGCAGCATGCCCGGATGCGGCTTGCCCGGCGCGTCATCGGCGGTCTGCAGCACGTCGAAGCGTTCGACCAGCGCGTGGCGCTCGAGCGTCGCGATCAGCCCGCGCCGCGCCTTGCCGGTCGCGACACCAAGCAGGAATCCCGCCTGCTTCAGCGCGTCGAAGGTTTCGATCAAACCGGGGAAGAGCGGCTCGACATGTTCGGGTCGCTGGCGCAGCCGCACGAAATTGTCGCGATAGAACTGGACGAGCCGGTCGTGCAGATCGGGTCCGTGATCGGGAAACAGGCGGCCGATGCCGACCTTGAGCGGCAGCCCCACGCCGCGCTTGATCTGTTCGGCCGCAGGCATGACCAGGCCGAGCGCCTCGCAGGCCGCCGCCACACCGGCCACGATGGCGTGCTGGCTGTCGACGATCGTGCCATCGCAGTCGAAGACGGCGAGCCGGAGTCCCCTGGTCATTCCGGCCCTTATAGGGATTCGGCCGAAGGTGAGCAAACCATCGATTTCTTTCCGTTATTACAATGTGTTATGCGCCCAGGCTCTCAATTCGACGCGGGGAATGGATCCTCGTCGAGATCGGGCGACCAGCCGAACATGCGCCAGGTTGCCGCCATGTGCTCGGGCAGCGGCGCCACGAGGCGCAGCGGTTTCGCACCCCGCCGCGGCAGGGTCAAGGCGCGCGCATGGAGGTGGAGCTTCCTGGAGAGACCTTGGCCGGTGATGAAGGCCGACGCGCCGCCATACTTGCCGTCGCCCAGGATCGGCGCACCCAGCGCACGCGCGTGTACGCGGATCTGGTGCGTGCGACCGGTCAGCGGCATGAAGGCAACCCAGGCGAGGCGCTGGCCGGCGGCATCGATCACCGTATAGAGCGTCACCGCGCGCCGTCCGGCATCCTCGTCGACGACGACCTTCTCGCCACCGGCGCCACCCTGCTTGTCGAGCGCCAGATCGATCTTGCCCTGTCGCGGGCGCGGCACGCCGGCGGTCACCGCCCAGTAGATCTTGCGCGCCGCGCGATCGCGAAACGCGTCGCCGAGGCGCGAAGCGGCGGCCGCGGAGCGCGCGACGATCATGACGCCCGAGGTGTCCCGGTCGAGGCGATGGACGAGCCGCGGCCGCTCGGGCGAGTCGAAACGCAGCGCATCGAGCCAAAGATCGAGATGCCGCTCGGTGCCTGTGCCGCCCTGGACGGCAAGGCCAGGCGGCTTGTTGATCGCGATCAGCTCATCGTCCTTGTAGAGCACGAGGCTGCGCAGCTCGGCCGCGATTTTCTCATCGACCGGCGGCGGCGCCGAACGGACAGGTGCGCGATCAGGCTTCGGTGCCGGCCCGAGCGGCGGCACGCGCACGGACTGCCCGACCATCAACCGCTCGCCGGCCTTGGCTCGCTTGCCGTCGACGCGGATCTGGCCGGTGCGCAGCAGCTTCTCGAGCCGGCCGTGCCCGAGCTCGGGGAAACGGCGCTTGAACCAGCGGTCGAGCCGAAGATCCCCCTCGTCGGCGCCGACCGAGACCGTCTGGACCTTGGTCATGTCATGAAGAGGCGGACGAGGTGCAGCCCGGCGACGAGGCCGAGCAGCGACAGCACGACCGAGCCGAGGACATAGACCGCCGCCCAGCCGAGATCGCCGCGCTGAATCAGCAGAACGGCGTCGAGCGAAAAGCTCGAGAAGGTCGTGAAGCCGCCGAGGATGCCGACCGTCAGAAAGGCGCGCATGTCCGGGCTGGCGTTCCACGCGAGGGCCATGGCCTCGGCCAAGGCACCCATGACGGCCGAGCCCAGGATATTCACGAGCATGACGCCGAGCGGAAAGGCAGGTCCGAAGAGGTGGCCGATCCAGCCGGCCATCAGGTAGCGGGCGACCGAACCGAGCGCGCCGCCGGCGGCAATCGCGAGGATCATGGTCATTCCTGGTGCATCCACTTTCTCCCACCCTCGCGCGAAAGCGCGGGGGAGGATCGGGGTGGGGGTCCGCAGCAGTCGGCGATTGCCCTTCGGGCCCCCACCTCGGTCTTCCCCCACCTGCGGCGGGGGACAAAGTTACGCTGGCTTGATGGTCGCAGCCGAATCCTCACTCCGCCTCTCCGCTCTTTGCCTGGCGCAGCTTCGCCCAGTAGTCGAGTCGTTTCCGGATTTCGCGCTCGAAGCCGCGCTCGACCGGCTCATAGAGCGCGCGCCGCGCCATGCCGTCGGGAAAGTAGTTCTGGCCGGAGAAGGCGTCCTCGGCGTCGTGGTCGTACTGGTAGCCCCGGCTGTAGCCGAGCTCCTTCATCAGCCGGGTCGGCGCGTTGAGGATGTGCTTGGGCGGCATCAGCGAGCCGGTGTCACGCGCCGCCGCCATGGCCGCGCCGTGCGCGCGGTAGGCGGCGTTCGACTTGGGCGCGGTGCCGAGATAGATCACGCATTGGACCAGCGCCAGCTCGCCCTCGGGCGAGCCCAGCCGCTCATAGGCCTCCCACGCCGCCATCGCCTGGTGCACCGCCTCGGGGTCGGCGAGGCCGATATCCTCGATCGAGAAGCGCAGCAGGCGGCGCGCGATGTAGCGCGGGTCCTCGCCGCCCGACAGCATGCGCGCCAGCCAGTAGAGCGCCGCATCGGTATCGGAGCCACGCAGCGACTTGTGCAGCGCGCTGATCAGGTTGTAGTGCTCCTCGCGGTCCTTGTCGTAGACCGGCGCGCGTTTCTGTACGACCGTCGCGAGGCCGGCGGGATCGAGCAGCGGCGCCTCGGGCAGCGTGAACAACTCCTCGGCGAGATTGAAAAGGTAGCGGCCGTCGCCATCGGCCATGGCCTTGAGCGCGGCACGCGCCGCCTCGTCGAGCGGCAGCCTGCGGCCGGCTGCCGCCTCGGCACGCCCGATCAGGAGATCGAGCGCCTTTTCGTCGAGGCGGTGCAGCACGAAGACCTGCGTGCGCGACAGCAGCGCGGCGTTCAGCTCGAAGGACGGGTTCTCGGTTGTCGCGCCGACCAGCGTCACCGTGCCGTCCTCGACATAGGGCAAAAAACCGTCCTGCTGGGCGCGGTTGAAGCGATGGATCTCGTCGATGAAGAGCAGCGTGCCGCGGCCGCCGGCGCGCCGTCCGCGCGCCGCCTCGAACACGCGGCGCAGATCGGCGACGCCGGAGAAGACCGCCGACAACGGCTCGAAGTGCAGGTCGGTCTTGTCGGCGAGCAGGCGGGCGAGCGTCGTCTTGCCGCAGCCGGGCGGGCCCCACAGGATCATCGAGGCCAACCGGCCCTGCGCCACCATGCGGCCGATCGGCTTGTCGGGCTTGAGCAGGTGGTCCTGGCCGACCACCTCGTCGAGCGTCTTGGGCCTGAGGCGGTCGGCGAGCGGCCGGGGCGCTTCGGCTTCGAACAGGCCCGGCGAGCCCAAACCTGGAGCGCCCATTGGGGCGCCGGCGCCCTTGCGCGCCACTACTGGACCACCACGTTCATCACCTGGTCGCCGCGCCGAATGCGGAGCCGCCAGGCATTCGACGCCGAGTTGATCGCGCCTTTGAGGGCGTCGATCGAGTCGATGTCGCGGTCATTGAGGCGCAGCACGATGTCGCCCGGCTGGAGGCCGATGCGCGCGGCGGCCGCGCTGCGCCGCAGCTCGAGGACGACGACGCCCTTCTGCAGCGGGTCGAGGCCGAGCTCTTCGGCGAAAGCCGGCGACAGGTTGCCGACCACGGCGCCGGCGAGCGGGTGGCGTCCGTCAAGCCGCGTCGGGCTGGGCGCGGGGTTTGCCGGCGGCGGCTCGAGGGGCAGGCTGGCCGTCGCGGCGCGGCCACGCCGGACGTAGTCGATCCTCGCGGCGCCGCCGAGCGGCAGGGTCGCCACGCGATAGCGCAGCGCGCCGAAATCCTCGACTTCGCGTCCGTCGACCCGGGTGACGACGTCGCCGGTTCGGAGCCCGGCGCGCTCGGCGGGACCGCCGCCATAGACCTGCTTGAGGACGACGCCGACCGGCCGGTCGAGGCCGAGCGAATTGGCGACCTCCGAGGTGACGCCGTCGCCGGCGGCGCCCAGCCAGGCGCGCACGATGCGCTGGCCGTCGCCCTGGATCACGGTCGCGACCATGTTGGACGGGATGGCGAAGCCGATGCCGATCGATCCGCCGCTGCGCGAGAAGATGGCCGTGTTGATGCCGACCAGGCGGCCGTCCATGGCGACCAGCGCGCCGCCCGAATTGCCCGGATTGATCGCCGCGTCGGTCTGGATGAAGAAGCTGAGATCGGTGATGCCGACCGCGGTGCGCGCGACCGCCGAGACGATGCCCTGCGTCACGGTCTGGCCGACACCGAACGGATTGCCGATCGCGAGTACGAAGTCGCCGACCTCGAGGTCGTCGGAGTTACGCAATTCGAGGAAGGGCAGTTCCTCGCCGCGCGGATCGATCTTGAGCACGGCGAGATCGGTGCGCTCGTCGCTGCGCAGGAGCGTCGCCTCAAACTCGCGTCGGTCCGACAGCACGACCGAGATCTCGTCGGCGTCCTTGACCACATGGTGATTGGTCACGATCGTGCCGTTGGGGCGCACGATGACGCCGGAGCCGAGCGAGTTCTGCACGCGCGGGCCCATCTGGCCGAAGGGCTGCTGGTCGCCGAAGAAGCGCCGGAAGAACGGGTCGTCCATCAGCGGCGAGGCGGCGCGCTGCTGCACCTTCTTCTTGGTGTAGACGTTGACCACCGCCGGCGCCGCGCGCTTGACCAGCGGCGCGAAGCTGAGCGTGACCTGCTCGCGGCTCTGCGGCGTGACGCGCTGGGTCTGGGCCGAGGCCGGAACGGCGGCGAGCAGGGTCAGGCTGGCGAGGATGGCCCACAGGCTCAATCGGGCGGACATGGTCTAGCATGTAGGCCAGGGCCGCCGCGCCGTCCAGGGGGACCCTCAATCGGGACAGGGGGAGGCCTCCCGGCTTCGCCCCTCCCTCTCCATCGGGCCGCGGTTTTGCTCTGCGCTTCTTTCAGACGTCGACTCACGAGGACGCCCTAGCGCTTCGCTAACCCTTCGCCGCCATCAGGCTGGGTAGAGGACTTCCACCTCCAAGCGGTCGATCATGTTCGGCACACAACGAGGAAGGGCGGCCATCGGCCGCCCTTCGAAGGTCGAAAACCGGCGTAGCGCTTACGCAGCCGCCGGCTGCTCCGCCTCGGCCGATTGCTTGGCAGCGTCCTTGGTCGGACCGGAATCGGTGCCCTTGGCGGCGGGATCGCGATCGATCAGCTCGATCAGCGCCATGGCGGCCGCGTCGCCGTGGCGGAACCCGGCGCGCACCACGCGGCAATAGCCGCCTTGGCGCGTCTTATAGCGCTCGGCGATCGTGGTGAAGAGCTTCTCGGTCACCTTGGCCTCGCCCAGCACGCTGAGCGCCTGCCGGCGCGCATGGAGCCCGCCGCGCTTGCCCAGAGTGATCAGCTTCTCGACAATCGGGCGCAGGTCCTTCGCCTTGTGCAAGGTCGTCGTGATCTGCTCGTGCTTGATCAGCGACGCCGCCAGGTTGTCGAACATCGACTTGCGGTGATCCGAGCGGCGGCTGAACTTACGGCCGCGATTGCCGTGACGCATGATACCTCTCCCAAGCCCTGCCGCTCGCCCAATCCAGATAGCTCCGGGGGGCGATCAATACGGCTCTTCCAGACGCTTTGCCAATTCCTCGATGTTCTCGGGCGGCCAGTTCGTGATCTCCATGCCCAGGTGCAGGCCCATCTGCGCCAGGACCTCCTTGATCTCGTTGAGCGACTTGCGGCCGAAATTGGGCGTCCGCAGCATCTCCGCCTCGGTCTTCTGCACGAGGTCGCCGATATAGACGATGTTGTCGTTCTTCAGGCAGTTGGCCGAGCGCACGCTGAGCTCGAGCTCGTCGACCTTGCGCAGCAGGTTGCGGTTGAACGGCAGCTCGGCCGGCTTCTCCTCTTCGGTGACCGCCTTGGGCTCCTCGAAGTTGATGAAGAGTTGGAGCTGGTCCTGCAGGATGCGCGCGGCCAGCGCCACTGCGTCCTCGGGCGTGACCGAGCCGTCGGTCTCGACGCGCAGCGACAGCTTGTCGTAGTCGGTGACCTGGCCGACGCGGCTGTTCTCGACCTTGTAGGAGACGCGGCGGATCGGGCTGAACAGGGCGTCGACCGGAATGAGACCGATCGGCGCGTCCTCGGGCCGGTTCTGCGTCGCCGCGACGTAGCCCTTGCCGGACTCGACCGTCATCTCCATGGCGATCTTGGCGCCCTGGTCGAGCGTGCAGATCACGAGCTCGGGATTCATGATCTCGATGTCGTGGCCGGTCTCGACCATGCCGGCGGTCACCTCGCCCGGGCCGGTCGCCTTCAGGCGGATGCGCTTCTGCCCCTCGCCGTGCATGCGCAGGCTCATCGCCTTGATATTCAGCACGATGTCGGTGACGTCCTCGCGCACGCCGGGGATCGAGGAGAACTCGTGCAGCACGCCCTCGATCTGCAGCGACGTTACGGACGCACCCTGCAGCGACGACAGCAGCACGCGACGCAGAGCGTTGCCCAGCGTCAGACCGAAGCCGCGCTCGAGGGGCTCGGCGACGACGGTGGCGATCCGCTTGGGATCGTCACCCGACTCGACGTTGAGCTTGTTCGGCTTGATGAGTGCTTGCCAGTTCTTTTGGATCACGGTCTCGGACCTCATGGTCGATGGATGCCGCAGCATCAGCGATGAATTCATCAATACCTCTATCAGCGCATGGCTCGCGGGCGGCCCGGCCGAAGCGGACCGCAAAGCCCGCTCAGACGCGCCGGCGCTTGGGCGGTCGGCAGCCGTTGTGGGGGATCGGCGTCACGTCGCGGATCGACAGCACCGCGAAGCCGACAGTCTGGAGCGCGCGCAGCGCCGATTCACGACCGGCTCCGGGGCCCTTCACCTCGATCTCCAGCGTGCGCATGCCGTGCTCCATCGCCTTGCGCCCGGCATCCTCGGCAGCGACCTGTGCCGCGTAGGGCGTCGACTTGCGCGAGCCCTTGAAGCCCAGGCTGCCCGACGACGACCAAGCGATGGTGTTGCCCTGCGCGTCGGTGATGGTGACGGTGGTGTTGTTGAAGCTGGCGTTGACGTGGGCAACGCCTGCCGTGATGTTCTTGCGTTCGCGCCGGCGCGGACGTGCGGCAGCGGGGGTCTGTGGCTTCGCCATGATAGCTGTCGTCCCTCGAACTTACTTCTTGACGGTCGTCTTCTTGCCGGCGATCGCCTTGGCCGGACCCTTGCGGGTGCGCGCATTGGTGTGCGTGCGCTGTCCGCGCACGGGCAGACCTTTGCGGTGACGCAGGCCGCGATAGCAGCCGAGATCCATCAGCCGCTTGATGTTCATCGCCACTTCGCGGCGCAGATCGCCTTCGACGCGGTAATCGCGGTCGATCGTCTCGCGGATGCGCAGCACCTCGTCGTCGGTCAGCTGATGGACGCGCCGTTCGGACGGAACGCCGACCTTCTGACAGATCTCCTTGGCCCGGCTCTGTCCGATGCCGTGGATGTAGGTGAGCGCGATCATCACGCGCTTCTGCGTCGGGATGTTAACGCCAGCAATGCGCGCCACGACGGTGTCTCCTGATTTTCACGAACGGCAATGGATCGGGCCCGTAGCCGGACCCAGGCCGGCGACGGAACAGACCCAAATTGCGGACAAACGGAACCCTTCGGCCGCAGGGCGGCCGGGCGGGCGGATTATAGGGATGGGGCGATCGGAGTCAATCATACGGATCAATCCCCTAACGCCTCTTCCCGGCCTTGCGGGCAGGCTTCCTGGCCGGTCGCCGGGCGACCGGCTTGCGCTTGGCCGGCCGGGCTGCTGGGCGCGCCACAGCACGCGCAGGCCGGCGAGCGGCTGCCTTGCGGGCCGCCGGCTTCTTCGCCTTGGTCGCTTTGCGCACGGGCTTGGCCGCCTTCTTGGCCTTGGCTGGCTTGGCTTTTTTGGCCTTGACCGGCGTCGCCTTGGCTGGCTTGGCCTTGGCGCCCGCCGCGGCGGGAACGACCTGGCCCGGGCGGGCTGGGCTAGGCTTCGCCTGGCCCGGCTTGGCTTGGCCCGGCTTGATTTGGCCCGGCTTGGCTTGACCTGGCTTCACCTGGCTCGGCTGGCCCGGCTTCATGGCGTGCGCTGCGGCCGAAGGCCGCACGGGAATGCCGCTCGCGACCGGCCGGGGCGGTGCCGCCGGGAGCGGCGGGCGCGGCGGTGCCGGCGGGATGGCGGGCCGCCAGCTCGAGGTCGGCGTCGGCGGCGCCAGCACCGGCTTCGGCATCGACATGATCGGCGCCGTGCCGGCCGGCCGCTTGGCATTGATCACCGACTGGATCTGGCGCGTCACCACGTCGATCTCGGCCATGCCGTCGACCTTGGAGAGAATTCCCTTGGCCTTGTAGTACGGCAGGATCGGCTGGGTCTGGGCGCGATAGGCGGCGAGCCGCGCCTTGACCGTCTCGGAATTGTCGTCGGCACGGCGCTTGAACTCGGTCGCGCCGCACACGTCGCAAACGCCGGTCACGCGCGGCCGCTGGAACTTGTCGTGGTAGCCGGCGCCGCAGCGCGCGCAGGAGAAGCGACCGACGATGCGTTCGACCAGCGCGGCCTCGTCGACCGCCATCTCGATGACGTGGTCGAGCTTGAGCCCCTTCTGCTTGAGCATGGCGTCGAGCGCCTCGGCCTGGCGCGTCGTGCGCGGAAAGCCGTCGAGGATGAAGCCGCGCCGGCAGTCGGGCTGATCGATGCGCTCGGAGATGATGCCGATCATGATCTCGTCGGAGACGAGCTGACCGGAATCCATGATCTCCTTGGCCCTCCGGCCGACCTCGGTGCCCGCCGCCACCGCGGCGCGCAGGATGTCCCCGGTCGACAGCTGCACGATGCCGAGCGCATCCTGCAGCCGCTTCGCCTGGGTGCCCTTGCCCGCGCCAGGCGGGCCCAACAGGATGAGATTCATCAGCGTCGCCCTCGCAGCTTGGCCTTCTTGATCAGGCCCTCGTATTGGTGCGCGAGCAGGTGCGAGTGCACCTGGGCCACCGTGTCCATGGTCACGGATACGACAATGAGCAAGCTGGTGCCGCCGAAGTAGAAGGGCACGGAGTATTGCGAGATCAGGATCTCCGGCAGCACGCAAACCGCCGAGAGATAGGCCGCGCCCACGACAGTCAGCCGCGTCAGGATGTGGTCGAGATGATCGGCGGTCGCCTTGCCCGGCCGGATGCCGGGCACGAAGCCGCCGTACTTCTTCAGGTTGTCCGCGGTCTCCGTCACGTTGAAGACGATGGCCGTGTAGAAGAAGCAGAAGAACACGATGAGCAGCACGTAGAACAGGATGTAGAGCGGCTGACCGTGGCCGACCAGCGCGGTCAGCGTGATCAGCCATTCCGGCCCCTGGTTGGCCGAGAAGCTGGCGATCGTGATCGGCAGCAGCAGGATCGAGCTCGCGAAGATCGGTGGTATGACGCCGGACGTGTTGAGCTTGAGCGGCAGGTGGGAGCTCTCGCCGCCGAACATCTTGTTGCCGACCTGGCGCTTCGGATACTGGACGATGATGCGCCGTTGCGCGCGCTCCATGAACACGATGAAGCCGATGACGAACACCGACATGACCAGCATGAAGAGGATGAATACCGTCGACAACGCGCCGGTGCGGCCGAGCTCGAGGGTGCCGGCCAAGGCGCGCGGCAACTCGGCGACGATGCCCGCGAAGATGATCAGCGAAATTCCGTTGCCCACGCCGCGCGCGGTGATCTGCTCGCCGAGCCACATCAGGAAGATCGTTCCGCCAACCAGCGTGATGACCGTGGTCAGCCGGAAGAAGTAGCCGGGATCGAGCACCGCGCCGCCGCCCGAGGCGCGCATGCCCTCGAGGCCCACCGCGATGCCGTAGGCCTGGACCGCCGCCAGCAGCACGGTGCCGTAGCGCGTGTACTGGTTGATCTTCTTGCGTCCGGCCTCGCCTTCCTTCTTGAGCGCCTCGAGCGTCGGCGACACCGCCGTCAAGAGCTGGAGGATGATCGAGGACGAGATGTACGGCATGATGTTGAGCGCGAAGATCGTCATGCGACCCAGCGCGCCGCCGGCGAACATGTCGAACATGCCGAGGATGCCGCCGGCGTTCTGGCGGAAGATCTCGGCCAACACGACCGGGTCGATGCCCGGGATCGGGATATAGGTGCCGAGGCGATAGACGATCAGCGCGCCGAGCGTGAACCAGATGCGGCGCTTCAGCTCGGTCGCCTTGGCGAAGGCGCCGAAATTGATATTGGCTGCGAGTTGTTCTGCGGCCGAGGCCATGGGCGAACGCCCTACCCGTCAGCTCTTCTTGGCGTCGCCGGCGGAAGCCGCCGGCGCCTTCGCCTGCTTGCCCCCTGCCTCGCCCTTCTTGGCCTCAGATCTCTTGCCGCTCTGTCCCTCGGCCGCCTGTTTGTCGGCCGATTTGTCGGCCTTCTTGGCCGGTGCGGCTGCTTTGTCCTTGGGAGCGGCCGCCTCCTTCTCCAGCTTCTCGACCGCCGCCTTGCGCTTGGCGAGCCGTTCCTCCATCACGCGGGCCCACTTGCCCTCGGCAGGCTTGCCATCGGCCGGCTTGTCCGCGGCCTTCGCGGTGACGGTGACGCTGCCGCCGGCCTTCTCGACCGCCGCGATCGCCGACTTGGACGCACCGGCAACGGTGATCGTGAGCTTGGCCTTGAGCTCGCCCTTGGCGAGCAGGCGGATGCCGTCATGCGCGCGCCTCGTGATGCCGGCGGCGACGATCGCCGTGGCGTCGACCGGCTTGCCGGCATCGAGCCGACCGGCATCGATGGCGCTCTGCAGGCGGCCGAGATTGACCTCCTGCCAGTGCTTGGCGAACGGCGTGTTGAAGCCGCGCTTGGGCAGGCGGCGATAGAGCGGCATCTGGCCGCCTTCGAAGCCGCCGAGCGCCACGCCGGTGCGCGCGGTCTGGCCCTTGCCGCCGCGCGCCGAGGTCTTGCCCTTGCCGGAGCCGATACCGCGGCCGAGCCGCTTGTACTTGCGCCGGGCGCCGGGGTTGTCGCGAATCTCGTTCAATCGCATCGCACTGATCCTTCGACTGTCCGCTTGCCTCAGGCCGCGTTCTCGACGCGCACCAGATGCTGGACCTTGGTAATCATGCCGCGCACGGCGGGGGTGTCTTCGAGCACGCGCGTGCGGTGCAGCTTGTTCAGGCCGAGGCCGATGAGGGTCTGGCGCTGATCGAACTTGCGCCCGATCGGGCTGCCGATCTGCGTCACCTTCAGCTTCTTCTTCGACTCGCTCATGACTGCTCAGCTCCTGGCTTGAGACTCGGCCGCGCGGCTCAGGCGCGCGCCTCGTCCTTGTCCTTGCCCTCGTCGCGGCGGCCGAGGATTTCGCTCACCTTCTTGCCGCGCTTCGACGCGATCAGCCGCGGCGACACCATGGCGGTGAGCGCGCGGAAGGTCGCCTTGATCATGTTGTGCGGGTTCGACGTGCCGACCGACTTGGCGACGACGTCCTGCACGCCCAGGGATTCGAAGATCGCGCGCATCGGGCCGCCGGCGATGATGCCGGTGCCGGGCTTCGCCGCGCGCAGCACGACGCGACCCGATCCGTAGTGGCCGATGATGTCGTGATGCAGCGTGCGGCCCTCGCGCAGCGGCACGCGCACCATGGCGCGGCGCGCCTGCTCGGTCGCCTTGCGGATCGCCTCAGGCACCTCGCGCGCCTTGCCGGCGCCGTGGCCGACGCGGCCCTTGCCGTCGCCGACCACGACGATCGCGGCGAAGCCGAAGCGCCGGCCGCCCTTGACCACCTTGGCGACGCGGTTGATGCCGACCAGCTTCTCGATCAGCTCGCTTTCGTCGCGATCGCGATCACGTTCGCGCCGCGGGCTGTCTTCCTTGCTTCCCATGCGGGCCATGTGCAGTGCGCCTTTCTAGAACGACAGGCCGCCTTCGCGGGCGGCGTCGGCCAGGGCCTTGACCCGGCCATGGAACAGGTAGCCGCCGCGATCGAACACGACGGACTTGATGCCTGCCGCCGCCGCGCGTTCGGCAAGCAGCTTGCCGACGGCCTTGGCCGCCGCGACGTTGCCGCCGGACTTGAGCCCCTCGCGCAGGGTCTTCTCGAGCGAGGAGGCGGCGGCCAGCGTCACGCCCTTCAGATCGTCGATGATCTGGGCGTGGATGTTCTGGTGCGAGCGGAACACGGACAGGCGCGGACGCCCGCCCGACTTGCGGCGCAGCCGCGCGCGCACGCGCTGCTGGCGACGTTCGAAGAGATCTTTGGCGCTCGACATGGCGATCGTCCTACTTCTTCTTGCCTTCTTTGCGCAGGATGTGCTCGGTCACGTACTTGATGCCCTTGCCCTTGTAGGGCTCGGGCGGGCGAACCGCGCGGATTTCGGCCGCGACCTGGCCGACCAGGCGCCGGTCGGGGCCGCTGACGGCGATCGAGGTCGGCTTCTCGCACACGATGTTGATGCCGTCCGGGATCGGGTAATTCACGTCGTGGCTGTAGCCCATCTGCATGATCAGGGTCTTGCCCTGGACCTGGGCGCGATAGCCGACACCGTTGATCTCGAGCGCCTTGGCGTAACCCTGAGACACGCCCTGCACCATGTTCTTGATCAGGGCGCGCGAGGTGCCCCAGTTCATGCGGGCCCGCTTGGTTTCAGCGCGCGGCGTGACCACGACCCTGCCGTCCTTCATTTCCACGGCGACGTCGCCGGCGACGGTCATGCTCAGCTCGCCCTGCTTGCCCTTGGCCTTGACGACCTGGCCGGCGACCTGAACCTGCACGCCCGCGGGCACCTCGACCGGGTTCTTGCCGATGCGCGACATAAGCGTTCTCCTAGTGCCGTTCCCAGTTCCGCTGATTCCAGTGCTTCGGGGAAGGCACTAGAACACGCGGCAGAGGACTTCGCCGCCGACGTTCTGCGCGCGCGCCTCCTTGTCCGAGAGCACGCCGCGCGGCGTCGACAGGATCGAGATGCCCAGTCCGTTGTAGACGCGGCCGAGGTCGGACACGCGCGAGTAGACGCGGCGGCCCGGCGTCGAGATGCGCTCGAGCTCGCGGATTACCGGCTCGCCGTCGTTGTACTTCAGCTCGATCGTCAGCTGATTGATGCCGGGGCTCACCTGAGCCTGGCTGTAGCCGCGGATGTATCCTTCGCGCTTCAAGACCTCGAGCACGTTGCTGCGCAGGCGGGACGCCGGCGCCGACACCAAGGACTTGCGCGCGCGCTGACCGTTCCTGATTCTGGTCAGCATATCCCCGAGGGGATCGGTCATCGCCATGTTGATGGCCCTCCTTACCAGCTCGACTTGACCATACCGGGGATCTGCCCGGTCGAGGCCAGCTCGCGCAATGCGATGCGCGAAAGCTTGAACTTGCGGTAGAACGCGCGCGAACGGCCTGACAGCGCGCAACGGTTGCGCAGGCGCACCTTCGACGAGTTGCGCGGCAGTTCGGCCAGCTTCATGCGCGCGGCAAACCGCTCTTCCGGCGGCAGCTTCTGATCCTTGGCCATCGCCTTGAGCTTGGCGCGTTTGGCAGCGTACTGCTTGACCATCTTCGCGCGCTTGCCGTTCCGGTTGATCTGGCTGAGTTTCGCCATGATTCGTGCTCCGCCTTCAGTTCGCGAACGGCATCTCGAAGCCCTTGAGAAGCGCCTTGGCTTCCGCATCGGTCTTCGCCGTCGTCACGATGATGATGTCCATGCCCCGGATCTCGTCGACTTTGTCGTAGTCGATCTCGGGGAACACAATCTGCTCCTTGATGCCGAGCGCGTAGTTGCCGCGGCCGTCGAACGACTTGGCCGACACGCCGCGGAAGTCGCGCACGCGCGGCAGAGCGATGGTGATCAGCCGGTCGAGGAACTCGTACATGCGCTGCCGGCGCAGCGTCACCTTGCAGCCGATGTTCAGGCCCTTGCGCAGCTTGTAGGTCGAGATCGCCTTCTTGGACTTGATCACCAGAGGCTTCTGGCCGCTGATCGCGGTCAGATTGTCGACCGCATGCTGGATCTTCTTGGCGTCGTTGACCGCCTCGCCCACGCCCATGTTGATCACGATCTTCTCGAGCCGCGGCACCTTGAGGGAGTTGCCGTAGTTGAACTCCTTCATCAGGTTCGGCTTGACCACCTTCGCGTAGTGTTCTTGCAGCCTGGTTGCCATGGCGCTTCACCCAGTCCTAGAGGTCGATCGCCTCGCCCGACCGGCGGGCGATGCGCACCTTGCGCCCGTCCGTGACCTTGTAGCCGACGCGGGTCGGCTTCTTGGTCTTCGGATCGATCAGCGCGACGTTGGAAATGTGGATCGGCGCCTCCTTGTCGACGATGCCGCCGGCGTTGCCGCCGCTCGGCCGCGTGTGGCGCTTGACCATGTTGATACCCTGGACGAGCACGCGGCGCTCCTCGCGGATCACGCGCAGCACCTCGCCGCTCCGGCCGCGGTCGCGGCCGGTGATCACGACCACCTGGTCGCCCTTGCGGACTTTGAACTTCTCGGCCATCACAGCACCTCTGGCGCCAGCGAGATGATCTTCATGAACTGCTTGGCGCGCAGTTCGCGGGTGACCGGCCCGAAGATGCGGGTGCCGATCGGCTCGCCCTGGGGATTGATCAGCACGGCGGCGTTGCGATCGAAGCGGATCGCGCTGCCGTCCGGCCGGCGGATCTCCTTCTTCGTGCGCACGATGACCGCCTTGTGCACGTCGCCCTTCTTGACGCGCCCGCGCGGGATGGCGTCCTTGATCGAGACGACGATGACGTCGCCGACGGTCGCGGTCTTGCGCTTCGAGCCGCCCAGCACCTTGATGCATTCGACTCGACGGGCGCCGGAGTTGTCGGCGACGTCGAGATTGGTCGTCATCTGGATCATGACACGTTCCTAAATTCAGCCCCGCACGTCTCGACCCGTCAGCCCTGGGCAGCCGCCGCGGGCTTGGCGTCGTCGTCGCCGATCACTTCCCAGCGCTTGCGCTTCGACAGCGGCCGGCACTCGCGGATACGAACCAGATCGCCGACCTTGTAGGCGTTCTTCTCGTCGTGCGCGGCGTACTTCTTCGAGCGGGTGATGAACTTCTTGTATTCCGGGTGCATGAAGCGCCGCTCGACGATGACCGTGATGGTCTTGTCGCACTTGTCGCTCACCACACGGCCTTGCAGAACTCGCCTGGGCATGTCGTTTACTCCCGATCCTGATCCGTCACGCGCTGGCCTTCTGGCCGAGCACGGTGCGGATGCGCGCCATCTCGCGCCGCACGGTGCGGACGCGCGCGGTGTTCTCCAACTGGCCGCTTGCCGACTGGAAGCGCAGGTTGAACTGCTCCTTCTTGAGATCGGCGAGCTGGCTCTTGAGCTCGTCCGGCGTCTTCAGCCGAAGATCCTTGGCCTTCATGGTGCTAGACCTCCTCGGCGACCCGCGCGACGACGCGCGTGATGACCGGCAGCTTGGCGGCGGCGAGCGCGAATGCCTCGTGCGCCACCGTCTTGGTGATGCCGTCGACCTCGAACATGATGCGGCCGGGCTTGATCCGGCAGACCCAGAACTCGGGCGTGCCCTTGCCCGAACCCATGCGCACCTCGGCCGGTTTGGTCGACACCGGCACGTCGGGGAAGACGCGGATCCAGATGCGGCCGACGCGCTTCATGTGGCGCGTGATGGCGCGCCGTGCCGCCTCGATCTGGCGCGCGGTGATGCGGCCGGGCTCGACCGCCTTGAGGCCGAAGGATCCGTAATTCAGGGTGAAGCCAGCCTTGGCCTTGCCGTGAATCCGGCCCTTGTGGGCCTTGCGGTACTTGGTTCGCATCGGACTCATCATGGCGCGTCACCCGTGCTCGCTAACTGTTTCCGACTCGACGTGATCGACTGCTTGCTCAATCGGCTCGCTCAACCCGGGGCTCGCGACGCTCGCGCTCGCCGTGGTGGCCGGGCCGGCCGCCGTGCGACGGCTGCTGCTCGGCCGCGCGCTTGTCCTGGGCCATCGGGTCGTGGGCGAGGATCTCGCCCTTGAACACCCAGACCTTGACGCCGCAGGTGCCGTAGGTCGTCTTCGCGGTGGCGACGCCGAAATCGACGTCGGCGCGCAGCGTGTGCAACGGCACGCGGCCCTCGCGGTACCACTCCATGCGGGCGATTTCCGCGCCGCCGAGCCGGCCCGAGCAGTTGATGCGGATGCCCTGGGCGCCGAGCCGCATGGCCGACTGGACCGCGCGCTTCATGGCGCGGCGGAAGGCGACGCGCCGCTCGAGCTGCTGGGAGATGCCCTCGGCGACCAGCTTGGCGTCGATCTCCGGCTTGCGGATCTCGACGATGTTGAGGTGAACTTCGCCGCCCGTCATCTTGGCCAGCTCGGCGCGCAGCTTATCGATGTCGGCGCCCTTCTTGCCGATGACGACGCCGGGCCGCGCGGTGTGGATGGTCACGCGCGCCTTCTTGGCCGGGCGCTCGATGACGATCCGGCTGACGCCCGCCTGGGTCAGCTTGTCGTGCAGGAACTTGCGCAGCCGCAGATCCTCGTGCAGCAGGTTCGCGTAGTCCTTGTTGGCGAACCAGCGCGAGTCCCAGGTGCGGTTGATGCCAACGCGCAACCCGATCGGATTGATCTTCTGACCCATTAGGCCGTCTCCTTCGCTTCGTCGGCTACCTTGGCCTTGGCCGCCTTTTCCTGGCGCTCGCCGACGATGATGGTCAGGTGGGAAAACGGCTTGATCACGCGCGCCGCACGACCGCGGCCGCGCGCGTGGAACCGCTTCATGACGAAGCTCTTGCCGACCGAGGCCTCCTTGACGAACAGCCGGTCGACGTCGAGCTGATGGTTGTTCTCGGCGTTGGCGATTGCCGACTGCAGCACCTTCTTGACGTCCTGGGCGATGCGACGGCGCGAGAAGGTGAGCTCGGCGAGCGCGTCGCCGGCCTTGAGGCCGCGGATCAGGCCCGCGACCAGGCCGAGCTTGCGCGGGCTGACGCGGATGTTGCGCAGAATGGCGGTCGCCTCGGTCTCGGCCAGGCGCCGTGGGTGGGCTTTCTTGCTCATGGCGCGGGCGCCGCCGGCGCGCGCTTGGCCCGCTTGTCCCCGGCCGTATGGCCGTGGAAGGTGCGGGTCGGCGAGAACTCGCCCAACTTGTGGCCGACCATGTTCTCCGTCACCAGCACCGGCACGAACTTGTGGCCGTTGTGGACGCCGAAGGTCAGGCCGACGAACTGCGGCAGAATGGTGGAGCGGCGCGACCAGGTCTTGATGACCTCGTTGCGGCCCGAAGCGCGCGTCTTCGCTGCCTTCCGCAGAAGGTAGCCGTCGACGAACGGGCCTTTCCAAACCGAGCGAGCCACGTCTTGCTCCTCCTCTCGACTACTTGCCGCGGCGGCGACGGACGATCATGCCGTCGGTCCGCTTGTTGTTGCGCGTCTTGGTGCCCTTGGTGCCCTTGCCCCACGGCGTCACCGGATGGCGGCCGCCCGACGTGCGGCCTTCGCCGCCGCCGTGCGGGTGATCGATCGGGTTCATGGCCACGCCGCGCACGCTCGGCCGGATGCCGCGCCAGCGATTGCGGCCGGCCTTGCCGATGTTGATGTTCTGCTGGTCAGGGTTGGACACGGCGCCGACCGTCGCCATGCCGTCGGCCGGCACGCGGCGCACCTCGCCCGAGCCCATGCGCAGCACGACATGCGCGCCGTCACGGCCGACGATCTGCACGTAAGCGCCCGCCGCGCGCGCCATCTGGCCGCCCTTGCCGGGCTTCATCTCGACGTTGTGCACGATGGTGCCAACCGGGATGTTCTTCAGCGGCAGCGCATTGCCCGGCTTGATGTCGACGCGCTCGCCGGCGATCACCTCATCGCCCTTGGCCAGCCGCTGCGGCGCCAGGATGTAGGCCAGCTCGCCATCCTTCTTGTACTTGATGAGCGCGATGAAGGCGGTGCGGTTCGGATCGTATTCCAGGCGCTCGACCACGGCCGGCTCGTCGTGCCGCGCGCGCTTGAAGTCGACGATGCGGTAGCGCTTCTTGTGCCCGCCGCCCTTGCGGTAATCGGTGATGCGGCCGTGGTTGTTGCGCCCGCCGCTGTTGTGCTTGCCCTCGGTGAGGTTCTTGACCGGCTTGCCCTTCCACAGCTCGGAACGGTCGACCAGCACGAGCTGGCGCGTCGACGGCGTGACCGGGTTGAAATTCTTGAGTGCCATGGCTGCGTCCCCGTCAGATGCCCGTCGTGACGTCGATGGTCTGGCCCGACTCGAGCGTGACCATCGCCTTCTTGAAATCGGAGCGCTGGCCCGGCCGGCCCTTGAAGCGCTTGACCTTTCCGGCCAGCCGCACCGTGTTGACCGCGGTCACCTTGACCGAGAACAGCGTCTCGACCGCGACCTTGATCTCGGGCTTGGACGCGTCGAGCGGCACGCGGAAGGTGACCTGATTGTGCTCGGAGCCGCGGGTCGACTTTTCCGTGATGACCGGACGACGGATGATGTCGAGCATCCGGGCCCGGTCGATCTTGACCTGCTTGGCGTTGGTGGCGCGGGTCATTTCAGTCGAGCCTCCAGATGCTTGACGGCATCGCGCGTGAGCACGAGCACGTCGCGGCGCAGGATGTCGTAGACATTGGCGCCCTGCTGCGGCAGCACGTCGATGCCGGGAATGTTCTGCGCGGCACGCGCGAAATTCTGGTCGAGCTCCGGTCCGTCGATGATCAGCGCCGAGGCGAGCCCGAGCTTCTTGAGACGGCCGGCCAGCGCCTTGGTCTTGGCCTCGCCCAGCTTGGCGTCCTCGAGCACGACCAGCTTGCCGTCCTTCTGCTTGGCCGACAGCGCGGTCACGAGGCCGAGCTTGCGCACCTTCTTCGGCATGTCGTAGGCGTGGCTGCGCACGACCGGGCCGAAGATCACCGCGCCGCCGCGGAACTGCGGCGAACGCAGGCTGCCGTGGCGCGCGCCGCCGCGGCCCTTCTGGGCGAACGGCTTCTTGGTAGTGCCGCTGATGTCGCTGATGCCCTTGGCCTTGTGCGTGCCGGCCTGGCGCTTGGCCAGCTGCCAGTGCACGACGCGCGCGAGAATGTCGCTGCGCACCGGGCGACCGAACACGGCATCGTCGAGCTCGATCTCGCCGGATGCCTTGTCGTCGAGCGTCTTTACCGAGGCTTTCATCGCCGTCAGTCCTTCTTCACGAGGGCAGCCGGCACCGGCGCCTCCTTGGGCGCCTTGCGCTTCTTGGCGTCCGTGACCAGCACGTAGCCGCCCTTGGCGCCCGGCACGGCGCCCTTGATCATGATCAGTCCGCGCGCCGCGTCGGTCGAAACGATCTTGAGGTTCTGCACCGTGATGCGCTTGTCGCCGAGATGGCCGGCCATCTTCTTTCCGGGGAAGGTGCGGCCCGGATCCTGGCGGTTGCCGGTCGAGCCGTGGCTGCGGTGCGAGATCGACACGCCGTGCGAGGCCTCGAGGCCGGCGAAGTTCCAGCGCTTCATGACGCCGGCGAAGCCCTTGCCGATCGAGGTGCCGGCGACGTCGACGAACTGGCCGGGCAGGAAGTGTTCGACCGACAGCTCGGCGCCGACTTCGAGCAAGCCCTTGTCGTCGACGCGGAACTCGACGAGCTTGCGCTTGGGCTCGACCTTGGCCTTGGCGAAATGGCCGCGCATCGGCTTCGAGACGTTCTTGACCTTGGCCTTGCCGACGCCGAGCTGGACGGCGGTGTAGCCGTCCTTGTCCTTGGTGCGCACGGCGACGACCTGGCAGGCGTCGACCTTGAGCACGGTCACGGGAACGTGGCTGCCGTCGTCGGCAAACACCCGCGACATGCCCATCTTCTGCGCGATCAGACCGGTGCGCATGACTGAACTCCGATCAGAGCTTGATCTCGACGTCGACGCCGGCGGCAAGGTCGAGCTTCATCAGCGCGTCCACCGTCTGCTGCGTCGGGTCGACGATATCGAGCACGCGCTTGTGCGTGCGGATCTCGAACTGCTCGCGCGACTTCTTGTCGACGTGCGGCGAGCGGTTGACCGTGAACTTCTCGATGCGGGTCGGCAGCGGAATCGGCCCACGCACCTGCGCACCGGTTCGCTTCGCCGTGTTGACGATCTCGCTGGTCGACTGGTCGAGCACGCGATGATCGAACGCCTTCAGGCGTATGCGAATGTTCTGGCTGTCCATGATTTCAATCCCGGTCCGACTGTGCGGAAGCTGCGGCCTATGTTGCCTACTTGATGATCTTGGAGACGACGCCGGCGCCGACCGTGCGGCCACCCTCGCGGATGGCAAAGCGCAGGCCCTCGTCCATCGCGATCGGCACGATCAGCTCGACGTCCATCGCGATGT
>Ga0194121_10001359_pt1 | contig 41790 bp, 29 predicted proteins | sample TA2MahCa50mmetaG_FD_148609 | JGI IMG/M metagenome (GOLD analysis project Ga0194121, IMG submission 148609) | Freshwater microbial communities from Lake Tanganyika, Tanzania - TA2015020 Mahale Deep Cast 50m | ecosystem: Environmental > Aquatic > Freshwater > Lake | place: Tanzania: Lake...
GTCTTTTGGCCTCCCGCTTCGTTGCTCGCGCCTTACAGACCCACCAGGGGTATGCGCGTCGCTCGCGCCTCGCGGGAGGCCAAAATCCCTTGCGGCATAACTCCAGCCATTTGTGAGACACATCACTAGAGACATAACGCTTGAGACAAGAGTAAAACGGTTTTTGACACAAAGAAAGCTGCGTTCTGATCCGCAGCTTCCGCCGGGGAAGCGCACGCGCCCCGCGTGCTGTGGTTGGCGCCATCGCCAACCACAGAGCAACGGTCGAAAGACTCGTCACAGACGGCACCCGTGCGACGCTCTTTCGACCGGCGAGGGGCCGGCCGAAACACGCGACGCGCGTGTGCTCCCCGATTACGGTTGGACATTTACTGCCAGGGTGGTCGCGGGCACTCCACCGATTTTCGCTTTTTCGAGTCCGAAGGCGGGGAAGCATAAGGTTGACAGGAGTTGTTTCTAACAGGAGGAAACGGAGGCAACGGAGAGCTGGTCATGGATCCGGCGCATGGCTCGGAGGCCATGCGAGCTTCCCATGAAACAGGACGGTAGGGCGAGCCTGTCCCCAGCGAGCCGCTCCGGACGTGTTCCAGGCACGTAGAGCGGCTCGCCGGGACGGACTCGCCCTACCGCCCGTTCAGATCCTGTTCAGCGTTCGACGCGGAAGGCGATGTCCAGAGAACCTTGGGTCACGGCATCGTCGTCCTTGCCGTTGCTGCCGACGCTGTACACGACATAGCCCTTTTCCAGCATTTTGTAGCGGAGCGGCCGGCCGTCGAAGGGATCTTGCGGGACGCTCGCGATCAGTTGTGGAACGAGCGCGTCGAGGGATTCGGGGAGCTGTCCCTGGTTCTGCAAACGGTGCCTTTCGACAGCCAGGGCGGTTTGCGCGCAGCGGATCGAAGCCGAACAAGCCGCCTCCTTCGCCAGCGCCTTCTGCAACGCCGGAAGCAGCATTCCTGAGAGCGGGCGAAGAAATCGGGAAAATCCCTGCAAGCCTGCAGCCAAACGAAGGTCGGTCTCCTTGGTTTTTTCCAAAGCTGTGGGGAAAGGGAGTTCCGAGCAGGCAATCCATTCTTGCATCATCAGCCGGTAGAAAGAAAAGTCGCGGCTCCGCAAGCCGGTGATTTTTGTCACGGCATACAGCGCCGAGAAGCCGAGCGTCGGCCCGCGGCCCGCGTTCGGGTCCATCAGGCGAATGAACTGCGTCGGGGGCATGCGAAAGGCGTGGATCGCCAGGCATCGTTCCCCGGCCAAAGAACGGGTAAAGGCGGGCCGCCCCCGGGACTCGGCGTCGCGCAACGCAGCGGAGAGCGCGTCGATCTGAGCTTCGGTCAATTCGTGCCGGGCCAGTATTTTTTCCAGACCAGATTGGGCAATCATCACGCACGCGATACGCACCAACTGGGAAATGAGCAGCGGCTCCGGTCCGAGCGACTGAGCGATGGCCAGCGCGTCGCGGTAGGATTGGAGCGCGAGTTCCAGCCTCCCTTCCTCCGAGTGCAGGATCGCGACGTTCCGCAACTGCTGCACGAGCTGTTTGATTTGGGACAAATGCGGCAAAAGGACGTTCGCGCCCTGATTGAGATCAACCAGGAAACGGCACTCTTTGATGCCGGCCGCGTGGTGGGCGAGGGCGAAGGCGGCCTGGTTATTCGTCCAGAACCGTTGCATCTCGTCGCGGATTTCGGGCGCCAGCGGCGTCTCTCCGTTATAGGATCCGACCGGCGCGGAAAGTTGCGAGACGGCTTCAAGGATTTTGAAGGCCGCGTTTTCACCGGCAGGGAAGGCATACCACTCATTCAACTCAGCCAGGGTCACGGGATATCCGGCGTTTCGAATCGCGTCCAACTGGCGGTCAGCCTTGCGGTTTTGCCAGAGGCCAGAAACGGCGACGCCCAAAACAATGATCGCGAGGGCCAACCAAAATGTCCGAAGCCGTCGCCTGGAGGATCGGGAATTGATTTCGGAATTCATGCAAACTTTGCGTTTGAGCCAGGCGGCATGCGTCGCCATGGTCTCGAATCAATTGGACCAGCCAGCGCCTCCCCTGTCACGAACGACTGATTCAAGTAGGAGCGAGGGCAGCTTGCCCGCGCGGTGGTATTGCGAGTTTCTGAAAAACTCGCGGGCAAGCGGTGCATCCACTGTTGTCGGTGGCACAGGCAACTTGCCTGTTCCGTCCGGCTACCAGCCGGACGGAACGGTCGCGGATCAGTCCTGGACGGATCGCAAGGAATTACCCGCGACCTTTCACGCGGCAGGTTGCCGCGCGAGGCGGGCTGGTAGCCCGCTCCACCCAGCCAGGGTCTTCATGGAGCCGACAACTTGTAGATGCACTCGCGGGCAAGCTGCCCGCGCTCCTTGATCTCGGTTTTTGAATCATTCGTGCCTATCACGCGTCACCGACCGAAATTGCTTGCCGTGGCCATTCTGATTTCGCGAAGAATAGGTTTGGATGCGGTCGAAGATTTAGATCGGGCCTAACTTCCCAACAACGAAACCCAGTTTGGGGAATATCTCACGACCGTGGGTTTTCTTTTAACAGGAGGAGTTAAGAATTAGAAGGTTCGGCTGCAAAAGAAAGCCCGTCCCGAGCGGGACGGGCAGCACTCTACCAAACAGTCAGCAAACCTCCCAATTTCCTTTAGCAGATCAAGGGCCAAGCCAGAGCGTTATGGCTTCGGCGCCGCGTTGATGGTCTGGTAGAATTCCTGGCGGATCGGGGTGCCATCCGCGGCGCGAATGTTCCAGGCGATCTTCATTTGCATGACCGGCTGCAGCGCCGGCGTCTGAAGAAAGAGCGCGCGGCCGTCTCCCGACAAGCGAGCCGCCTCGACGGGCACTGCATCGTGCCCTTCAACGTCCGGATTCTTCACGGAGTAATGAGGCGAACCGTAGCGGGCGATCCACCGGTAGTTCCATTGTTCGATGCTGTAGTTTTGCGGATCGCCAGCCTCCTTGGGATCGAGCGGATCGCTGAAAAGAAGTTCGATCCCGTTGGGCCGGACGCGCGATTCCAGGAGTGTGTGCAGCGGCCGGCCCGTATAGCGCACGCGATAAAATCCGCCCGGCTCAACTCCCGCCGTCTGCCAGACACTCATGCCGCAGACGTAAAGGTGCTGGTCGTGCGGATTCATCCGCGCGCGAATCAACCCGGAAGCAAACCTCATGGGCAGGCGGACCGTCCCGCCCTGCAACACGCCTCCCACGTTCTCCACCGAAAGGATCGAGAGGTTCGCCTTTCCATAAGACGTCAAGAGCAGCCGGCCATCCAATGGACCCCAGCGCGGACTTTGAATCCAGACCGGACTGCCCGGCGAATTGTCGATGTCGTGCGGAATCCAGCAGATCGGTTTCTCGAAATCGGGCGGTATATCGGGGTGCAAATGCGCGGTGGGTTTCATGCCGTGGAACCCGCCTTCCCGCACCCATTGCACGGAACAGGTCGGCAGCCAGTGGCCTTCGTTGTCGGTGTAAATCATCCGGTCATCCGGGCCAATGACGAGGCCGTTAGGACCGCGCAGGCCGTCGGCGAACGGTCGCAAGCTGCGTCCGTCCGGGGAAAGCTGGAACAGGAGCCCTTGGTGTCGCGTTTGGATTTCCGGCGGCCACGGCGCGCCCTGAGCGAAATAGAAGTTGCCGCGCGAATCCGTTTCCAAGTTGAGCATGAAGCTGTGGAAATTCTCGCCCACCAAGGCCTCGTTGTTGAAGTTCTCGTAGTGGTCGGCTTCATCGTCTCCGTTCAAATCGTGCAGCCGCGTCACCTGGTCGCGGCCCAGCACGAAGATCTGTCCTTTCACGATCTTCACGCCGAGCGGCTGGTAAAGTCCGGTCGCAAAACGTTTCCAGCGCAACTCGCCCGAAGCGTTCTCCAATCCGGACACGAGCCAGACGTCGCCACTGACCGAACCGAGTAAAGCCCGATCCGGCGAGAGGAAATCCAGGCCGCCAAACCGCAGCCAGGATTTCCAGGGATTCTGCCGAGGGACCGTCAGCGTATCCACGGCCAGGCCATAGTCCTCGCGGCCCGGCCTGGCTTGCGTGGCGATGAGTTCGCCCCAGCGCGCCGGACCGCCGCGGCAAAGCGCCGCCAAATCCTTGGGCTCAGCTTCGCGCTGGAGATGCGCGCGCAACCGGGTCTCCATTTCTCTGACCTGGATGCCTGGCTCGTCACCGAGGAAGATTTGCAGGCGCGCAGGCTCCGTCAATGGCGGGAGACTGAGACAAAGATGGCCCTCCAGGATTTTCCATTCCGCGCCCGGCGGCAGGCCCTTGAAGCCGATGAACCGTGTCTCCTCCTCAGATTTGACCTGGAGAACTCCCTGCGCGAGGCCTGACCGGTTTCCTTGAAGACGGGCCGCGCGGCCTGGCACGGCCAGCAACCGCACCGTCAACCGCTCCGGCGTCTTGCCCAGATTCAAGGCCCGAACGAAGAAGCGCTCCGCGCCGATCTCAGCCAGACCTGGACTTTCAAGCACCTCGCAGCCGCCAACGGTATAGGCGAGCACGACGGATTCGCCGTGCACAAACAAGCCTCGATAGCGCCCGGCGCTTTCCGGGAGCGGACCTTGAGATTCAGAACGCGGATCCGCGAAACTCCCGCTCGTGGACCAACCCGGTGCGGCGGCGTTTCGAAAGTGAATCCGTCCCTGAATCGTTGGATTGCGCTCCAGTCCGTCGCGCTCCGGATACCATTTGAGAAAACCGCCCGACCACGCCGCAGAGACACGGAGCAACTCCGAGTCAAAGCAGATTGCCGCGACTGCGCCCAGGCGGACGGCGATGCCCTTGTACGTGACCGGCTGGCCCTCGCCACGGATGGTCCATGAAACAAAGGCGCCATGATCCATTTCGTTCATGCTGGCCGCGGCAAGAGGAAGCGCGGAGGCGAGCAAGCTCCAAAGACGCCCAAGGCGAAGTGCATTCATGCTTCGTTAAATGGTTAAATCGGTTAAAGGGTGGCATCTCACGGCATAGCTCTCAGGCCCTTGGGCCAAAGAATTCCTCCACCATTCAACTGATTTAACTCATTCAACTCATTTAACCCTTTTCACCCGGCTAACGTTGTGTCGCCTTAACGGACTCCTTGCCTGCCCCTTTTTCGTAGAGCAGCGCCAAGTTGATCAGCAACGGCTCAAGCTGGCGGTAGTAATCTTCTTCGGACAGTTTTTCTTTGAGGTCGCGCAGCCTGGCGATTTCCAATTCGATCTTGTCGCGCTGGGCGCGCACCTCCGGAGACAGTTCGCGTTCTTGTTTGCTACGCACGAGATGAATCTGATGGGCGCGCAAGCCATCGATCGAGGCGCCTTCAGCAGCCTTCTTCGTGGCGCGAATCCCCCGGAACCAGTCCGCCGGCGTGCCTTTGCCATCGCCGTTGTCGTCGAGCAACGCATGTTCGGTCGCGAGCCGTCCTTCGCTCTTGTAGAAATCGGCCACGCCCTTTGAGGCGGTGAGGTACGCTTCGAGAACGGATGTTTGGCCGTCCTTGTCCAGGTCCGATTCCGGATCGGAGATGGCCTTGGCCATGAACTCGCCAAAGCGCGAGTAATTCTGCTCGAAACCGCTCCGCGTGGACGTGATGACCACGCGGAGCAGACCGGCCAGTTGATTCAGATAAGGACCGCTGGACGAGGCGCAGTTGATCACCACGATCGGCCGTTGGAACGGTTTCAGCCATTCGGCGCATTCAGCGGCGGAGAGGTCCGGGCCGCGCAAGTTGAATTTGCTTTCTTTCCCGTCGAAGGTCCCGTGGCCCAGGAGCACGAGCCATAAATCGGCGAGCGATTCCTTCGGAGTTTCTTCGAGAATCTTCTTCAACAGGTCGTGGTCCGTGGTCTCGCTCTTCTCCAGGCCCAGAACAAAGGTTTTTGCCTGAGCTTCCTGGCACACCTGTTCCCAAGTCTTGGCCCATTGCGCGAAATGCTGGCCGTACTCTTCTTCTCCTGGCGCGCCCACGACCAGAATCACCGTGGGTTGAGAATTTGTTTGCGAACCCGGCGAGTCAGATCGGACCACGATGGCGTTGGAGACAAGGAACGCGATCCACATCGCCACGAACAAGGCATGTAGGGCAGGCTTCCAGCCTGCCAGTTCGGGCGGCATCCTGCCGCCCGAACAACAGGGCAAGGACGCCCCGCTAACCGGCAGACAAGATGTCTGCCCTACCCCTGAGAGAGAGGGCCGGGGCGAGGGGGAACGCGCGCTCATGCCAAACCTTTCAACCGCCTAAGGCCCCATTCGGCGATGAAACACGTCAAGGCAAACAGGAACATAGCGGCGGTGTCCCACAGCGGGAACGTCCAGTTCTCCATGATGGGAACGACGCGATTCGGGAGGCTTTGAGCAAACTCGTTCAATCGCGCTGGAGATATCACTTCGCCTTTGGTTTGCTGCGCGATCTTTTCGAGCAAGGCGCGATTCGGTTTGAGCGAGCGAAATTCTTCGGCGGCGGGATCAGCCGTCCAACCCGCTTCCGCGCGGCCAATTTCCAAGCCCGAATCATCCCGAACGATGGCCACGGCGTGATACGCGCCAGTTTCGCGCGGGATGTAGGTCGCCTGGAAAAGACCCGCTTCCGTCAGGGCCGGCTCCGCCGGAATGCGGACCCGGTTGTCATTCGTGGACGATTCGCCGTCCGGCCTGCGAGTGGACGCCGCAAAACGCGCGGCGGCGGACCGGATTTCCAGCCTGACCGACGCGTTGTCCAGCGGCTGGAATTTCTTGTCGCGCACGCGAACCTGGAGTTGCACGGACTGATTGGCGTCGTTGTTCGGGCGGACTTCGAGTTGCATGGGCGCCGGGACATCGGCAATGAGCCACCGCGTCAGTTGCCGCCAACTCTTGGCGAGATCGCGCTGATTGCTTTCGCTGCGGAAACCCCAGCGCCAGAGATCGCCCACCATCATGGCGGCGACTCGGCCATGTCCGAAGCGTTGCACAACCAGGGCGGGAAATCGCCCGGCCCGATCGTCTCCGACGGTCGCGATGACACTGGCGCCCGGTTTGACGTCGCGGGCCAGGTTGAGCACTTCGAACGGCGGCATGGTCTGGAGGCGCGCGCGTTCGTCGGTTTCCGTGCTGCGCAAGCGGGTCCATGGCTGAAGCCAGCCTTCGCGCGTCAGGTCCAGGTGATATTGCCTGGCGACGCGCTGCGCCGGGACGCGGTCCAGATAAACCGGCAGCATGTCTCCAATCGGCGTGCGGTCGAATTTGCCTTCATGAAACGATTCTTGCCCACCCAGCATCAGAAAGCCGCCGCCGCGTTCGGAGACGAATTTTTGGAGCAAGCTCATCTGCTGGCTGGTGAAAAACTCCGCCTCCAGGTCGTCCAGGATGACCGCGTGATACCCGAAGAGGTCGTCGGGCGTTTTGGGGAATCCGCCGCGCAGTTCGCTTTCGTCCCGAACGCCAAACCGGACCAGGACCGGCTGGTCGTAGCGCTCGGTTTCCTCGGAGGTTTTGTCGAAGCCGCGGAACAGCGGATTGCTCGACTCGCCCGTGCGCCCGCGAAAATCGAACTTCGGTTCGCGCTTGGCCAGCCGAATCAACGCGAGGAGCTGGATTTGCGCATCTTCAGCCAGGGCGCGGTTCAGGAACTTGAACTCCCAGTTCGGCCGCCCGCTCACGTAAAGAATCCGATACGGCCCAGACCCGCGATCCACCACCAGCATGCGGCTGTTGTTCGCCAGCGTGGCTTCCGCCGCATTTTCCGGATGAGCAAATTGACTCAATTCGTCGCGGGCGGACACGCGCAATTGGAAAAACGAAATGCCGGTCTTCTCCGGTTTGATCTGGAAGTGGAACCCAGTGGGTTCGGCTTCGCCGCGGATTTTGTCACTCTGCTCTTCGACCTTCTTGCCGCTCGCGTCAAATAATTGCGCCACGACGTTCGTGCCCGTGTAGCCAGCCGAGGCCAGCGTTCCTTGAATCGTCACCGGCGCGTCCTCAAACGAAGTCTGATTGACGGTGACGGTTTGCAGGGACAGGTCGCGCGACGGATTGTCCTTGCCCATGACCACGGGATAAACCGGCGGAACGCCGGAAAGATCCGGCAGCCCGGAGCCGACGTCCGTCGCGTTGCCGTCGCTGAGCAAAAGAATCCCCGCCAAGGGCCGCCCCCGAAATCGCTCCGTCAACGTCCGCAGCGCCATGGCCAGCGAGGTGGAACGTCCGTCGAACGTCAGGTCGCCAAAGTCTTTGCTCGGCTGCAAACGGGAATCGAACAGGTAGTGGCGGACGTCGAAGTCCTGGTTCAGCCGGAACTGCCATTCGGCCTGATCATCGGTCACCAGCTTGCGGAGTTGTTCGCCGCGCGTCTGGGCCTCGCCGCGATCCTTGATTTGCATTCCCTGGCTGTTGTCGGCCAGGACGACAAAGATGTTGGCGCCGGGCCGCGCGCGCTTTCCGCTCCACAACGGCTCCAGCAGGCAAAGCGCGAGCGCCAGGATGCCCAGGGTCTTGAGAAGGACGCAGAAGAAACGAACGTTGCGATTCGCCGTGGCCTGGCGGTAACTCCACCAGAGAAAAAGCAAAGAGACGACGACAAAGCCGGCCGCCGGCAGCAGCCACTCACGTCCGGAGAACAATATCGCGGCGATCTCCATTACTCGCTCTTACCAAGCGTCTCATAATAACGCCGGACCAGATCTGAATATTTTTTCGGAACCGGATCGCGATCGATCGGAACGAGCGGATCGCTCGATTCGCGGCGCGCCAGCTCTTCGCTGATGCGCTGGCGAACCTCCACCAGGGGCGTGACAATTTCTGCTTTAACCAGATCCCATTGCGGGTCCTTGCTCTGACGTTTCACATCGGCGCGAATGCCTCGCGCTCGGTCGAGCACCTGGGCGAGCTGATTGCGCAGTTCGGGAATGTCCACCATTTCTTCGACGTTGCGCAGCCGATCCGACCACTGAGTGTATTCTGCGCCGGTCAACGGGCCCGTCCAACCGCCAAATTGGCGAAGCACTTCATCGGTCTGTTCGCCGCCGCCGCCGCCCCCACCGCCCGCTCGGGATCCGCCTCTCTGGCCTGGAGTTCCGCCCTGCCGAGTGGGTTCTCCGGCAGTCAAGGCTTGCCGTTGCCCGGCCCCGCGCTGGCCTTCGCCTCTGCCGCGACCGCCTTGCCCTTGTTGGCCTTGCTGCCCTTCTTGTCCTTGATTGCCCTGTCCCGCCTGGCCGCTCTGGCCGTTTTGCCCCTGGTTTGCGCTCGCTTGCTGGCTGGAATCCGATTGATTTTGCTGACCCTGGCCGCGTTGGCCCCGATTGCCCTGCTGGCCTTGCTCGCCGCGTTGACCCTGGCCTCCGCGTTGGCCACCGCGCTGGCCCTGTGAGGAGTTCTGCGCTAGCTGCTCCTGCTGATTGCCGCTCTCACCGGAGGCTTGTAGCTGGTTGTTGCGCTCGCCGGGCTGACCCTGGTTTTGCTCACCCTGCTGGCCGCCTTGCCCCGGTTGGTTCCGGCGTTCTCCACGCTGGCCGTTCTGGGAACCTGACTGGTTTGCGTTCTGTCCCGGTTCTCCGGGCGTTTGGCCGGCTTGCTGATTCGCCTGGGCCATCTCGTCTTCAATTTGCCGGGTCAAATCATCCAATTCGCTGCGGGCCAGCCGGAGCGCTTCGGCTTCGTCGCCCAGGATGCTTTCCGCCGCGCGCTCGACGCCTTGTTTGAGTTGATTGACCACTGTTCCGGCAGGTTTCTCAGCTTCCGTCGCTTGCGGGACAAACCCGCGGCGCAACAGCTCGCCGGCCATATCCAGAGCTTGGTTTGCTTTGGCCTGGTCGGTCCGGCGATACGTATCATAAAGCTGCTTTGAAAGGAGCGGCTCGGCGGCCTCGGATTGTTCCGTGACGCGGCGGACATCGTTGAGCAGATTGGTCATGCCGGACTTCTGTTGCGCCAGTTGTTCCGCCACTTGATTTCGCTCGGTCGTATCGCTCAACGTTTTGCGCCGCGCGCTGGCGATGTCTTCCATCTTCTTGGCGAGATCGGCTTCGCGTTGCGCAAGCTGGCGGGCTTCCGTGCGCATTTGCCGCATCTCTTCCGCGAACTGATTGGAGGTCTTCTTGCGGAAATCGTCCTGAAGCTGTTGGAGGTCGCGCTGGGCGCGAGTGCCGGAGGCGAGCGCCTGGGACACCGCCTCCTTCTCCAACTCCTGCGCGGTCTTGCGAATGTCGTTGCGGGTTTGATCCAACTGCTGCCGCGCCTCCGCGACCTGGCTCTGGTTCTGCGCGCGGTCCATGCGCTGGCGAAGCTCATCCACGTCATCGAGCATCTCTTGCTCTTCCTCGCGGAGCCGTTTGAGCTGCCGCCGGACGGCTTCCTTTTCGGCTTCGGTCTTGGCCTCTTGCAAGGCGGTCTGAAGTTCTTGCAGCCGGCGATTCAGATCGGACTGGCGGCGGGCGAGTTCCTTCAGCCGGTTCAAAAACTGGAGCTGTTCGCGTTGTTCGGGGGTTTGGTTTTGAAGGCTCGCTTGCCGTTGCGTTTCGTAGCGGTTTTCCGTTTGCTTCAAGTCCAACTGATCCAACTGTTGCTGCATCCGTCCGCCCCCTCCTCCTCCTCCTCCGCCCCGGCCACCGCGCGAAACCTGGAACTCGCGGGCCTGAAGTTTGAGCAGCGCTTGATAAGCCGCTTGCTCGGCCGCCACGGCGGGCGGAAGCGGTTTGACGCTGTTTTGATCGGCCGCTTCGGTCAAGTGGCTCAAGGCTTTCTCCATCTCCTTGACGACGGAATCGACCAACGGCTTGACCTGGGGATTCTCGGAGTTGGCCTGCAATTCCTTGGCTTGATCCAGGGCCTGCTTCTGGGATTGCTGCACCACGGCAGCGTCCTTTTTGTAGCCGGCCGACGGCTTGGATTTGATCTCTTTGCGCTGGAGGTTCCAGGTCGCGTTGACGATCTGTTTTTGCAGTTCTGCCAGCCGTTCGGATTGGCTGCGCTGACCTTGCTGTTGCTGCTGGGAAGCGCCGCCGGCCTGTTGCTGGCCTTCGCGGAAGATCTCCTCGAAATGGCGGACCTCGGCGAAAAACATGTCGCTCGCCGTGCGCCGCACCTGGCCGTCGGCGCCAAGGTCGTCGGCCCAAACGTAATAAGTGATGAGTTCGTCCGGTTTGGCGGAGAGATCTTCCAGCGCCACCAGGTGGCCGAATTCCTTCTTTTCATTTCCGCTCGCGGTTTGACCCAGCGAGACGAATTTCGTTTCCTGGCCAGCCGTCGTGTAAGCCAGGCCGTAGCCCTTCAAGCCGAAGTCATCCGAGGCCGTGGCTTGAAACCGCAACTCTTCCAGTGGCGAGACCCGCATGTCCTGGCGCGGGAAGGCAATCTTCAATTCCGGAGTGCGGTTCGGCAGAACGTCCATGACGATGTCGGCCGGCATTTTGTTGGTCCGGCCCTCGGCATCGACCAGGCGGAGCTCGAAGGTCTTGTTCTCCTCCAGGGTAATGTTCATCGAATAAAGATGGGATCGCGCAGGGTTCGGCACGAGCGGGAGGGTGGTCTTGTCGCGGGCGACCAGTGTGGCGGACTTCACCGGCTTGTTCATCTCAAAGGTGAAATCGACCTTCGTGCCTTCCACGGCGCTGACCCGGCGCGTGTCTTCAATCCGTTTGGCAGTCAGCCCGGTGTATTCGGGATACGTCAGGTTCGCGTCGGAGCGCTTTAACTCAGGATAATCAAAAACCGAAACCTTGAACCGGGCCGTCCGTTCGGAACCGAACTCGACGTAGTAACCCGCGTCCGACTTGATCTCCGGAATGGTGCCGCCAAAGACGGGATCATCCAGATTCTTAGCCAGCGGAATTCGGCGTTGCGTGTCGGCCGAGGAATCGACGACCAACGCGGCTTCGGCGGGAACTTTGCCCTTGAACCGCACTAACACCACCAGACTGCTGCCGCGCTCGAGGCTGGTGTCCCCGGGCGTCACGGCCACTTCATTGCCGCTGACCACGAAGGTCCAGCCTTTCGGCGTGACCAGCAGCATGGTGGCGAGCAAGCCAAGGAACAAGGTGAGCGTCGCGAATTGCGTGCATTGCGCGAAGAAAGCCCGCTCCAGTTGTCTTTGGAGCCAGGGCTGCTTCTGGTTCTCTTCCAGCGCCTCCAGAATGACGCGTTGCTGGAGGTAATTGAAGTCGCCCGTGGCCGAATCCGGCTGTTGCTCGACCGCCGCCAGCAGGACGGTGTTCAGCCGGGGATTCTGTTGTTCGATTTGCCGGGCCATCCAGCGGTAAGCCGGCGCGAGCCGGCGGGAGCGCGCCCACACGACGGCGGCCACAACGAGCGTGGCCCCCAAAAGCAAAGGCGTCGCGACGGGAAACCACAAGCGCGTCGCAGCGTACAGCACCAACAGGAGCCCGCACGCCGCGGCAGCCCAGGCCCAGCAAAGGGTCAGGCCGCGCCAGAGTTGGAAGCGGCGATACGAGTCCGCGATGGGTTGGAGTTGGGCTTTGAGCGTCGCGTCAGTCATAGTCTCGTTGGACGAGTGAACGTCACTGTTCTCTTACACTCCCCGAAGCAAAATGCAAACCAGTTAACGCTTTCCTATGACGAGTCCGCCCGAGCAAGGTTACGAAGGAAGCAGGCCGAAGGCTGTCATCAGGCAACTTGCTCTTAATCCTAGCCAAAGAGATTTGAAATTTAGGCACGGATCACACGGATTCACACGGATAGGAACGCATTCACATCCGTGTCTATCCGTGTCCATCCGTGGTTACCCTGCCACAGATGGAGACGCTCCGCCGGAGCCCGCTCGCGTTGCGGGCCCGGCCGTCCGCCCAACTGCGCAAGGCGCTGATCTGCTCGTCCAAAGTCGCAGCCAGCGGAACGGCGCATTCGAGAGCCCGCAAGAGATGCTGTGTGCTCAGTTCGCAGCGGTCGGAAAATGCGTCGTACAACCCACTGATCACGGCCTGTTCGATTTCCGCGCCGCTGTGGTTCTGGCTCGCGGCAGCCAACGCGCCGAGGTCGAAGTCTTTCGAGTCGCGCTTCCGTTTCCGCAAATGAATCGCAAAAATCTCCTGCCGCTCCTGCCCGGACGGCAGATCGACGAAGAACAATTCATCGAAGCGGCCTTTGCGCACCAGTTCGGGCGGGAGCTGGGAAACGTCGTTCGCCGTAGCCACGACGAACACCGGCGCCGTCTTCTCCGAAAGCCAGGTCAGAAAAGTGCCAAACACGCGCGCCGTCGTCCCGGCGTCGGTGATTCCTGATCCCTGAAAACCGGACAACGCTTTGTCGATCTCATCGACCCACAGAATGGAAGGCGCGACCGATTCCGCCACGGCGACCGCGCGCCGGACGTTTTCTTCCGACGATCCCACCAGACTGCCTAACATGCGTCCCATGTCGAACCGCAGGAGCGGCAGTTGCCAGAGCGACGCGACCGCTTTGGCGCAAAGGCTCTTCCCACAACCTTGCACGCCCAGGAGAAAAATGCCTTTGGGCGCCGGCAAACCGAAGGCTTTGGCCTCGTCGCTGAAGGCCAGGGCTCGCTTTTGCAGCCAGGATTTCAACACCCCCAGCCCGCCGACATCGGAGAACGTTTCCGCAGCCGCGTAATATTCCAGCAACCCGCTCTTGCGCACGATCTGCTGTTTCTCGGACAAAACTTCGGCGACGTGCTCTCCGCTGAGACGCCCTTCCTGGACGAGGATGCGGGCGAACACGTTTTCCGCTTCGTTCAGCGTGAGGCCGAGCGCAGCCTAGAGCAGGCGTTCGCGGCTGGGTTCGTCCAGATCGACGCGGACGCTGGCGTGGGGTTTCACCTCGGCGACAATCCGGTCGAGCAACGCGCGAAGGTCGTCGCGATCCGGAAGAGGGAAATTGAGCAGGGTGATTTCCTTTTCCAACTCGACTGGAATTTCCACCACTGGCGAGACGAGCACGATGGTTTTGTGGCTGTTCTTGAGGTGCTGCGCGATCTCGCGGAGTTTGCGAATGATCGCAGGGTTCCCTTTCCTCAGGAAGGAGTGGAAATCTTTGAAGAGAAAGATGGCCGGCTCCACCAGGTCGATCACGTGATCCAGGGCGGCCAGAGGGTCCTTGGTGGCGGCCGTGCGATGTTTGGCGACTTGAATGGAAGTGCCCGCAGGCACAATGCCCGCGCTGCAACTCCATTCAAAAAGTTTCTTCTCGCGCCGCTGCGCGATGGCCGCCAGCAAATCCTGCACGCGCGTTTCCTCGGACGAAACGAGGTAAAGGATCGGATAACGCGCGCGGATCAGCGTCTCGATTTCCTGGCCCAAGTCCATCGTGGCCCTGGACCTTAAACGGTTTTCACTCGGGAGGAAACCACGGAATGACACCGGCTCACGCTGATTTGCCCGAGCGTTGACCTCGTCATTGCGCAGATTGAAGGAAGGGATTGATCACGGCCACTGAGCCATACCTTTGACCGTGGTTCCTGCAACACTTGGGCCGAGACGCCAAATTCTTGCGAAGAAACTAACTCGAGTGCTCTTTTCTTTTTCGCCGCCTCTCCCGGCGCGTTAGAGACCGCATAGATAGTTTATGATGGTTCTGCTCCACATACTGCACCGGGGTCAGTGAGGTCGGATAGATAAGGGACTCGTTTCTCTGTTGCTCCATTTCGACGGACCGGATGGCTCGACCGCGTTCACCGACAGCAGTCTGTGGGCGCATGCCATGACCGTGAACGGAGGCGCCAGCATCAGCACGGCACAGTTGGTGGTGATGCTGGTCAGAAGCCGAAAATCCAGCGGGCGGGTAAATTTCTCCAAAACACAATTCCACAATCCAAGAACCTGCTTCATTCGAGCTTTCTCCGCGCGGTCTTGTTCCAATCGTCGTTCGTATCGTATGGCGTTCGTCGCCACCACTCCGTAATTTCGCAAACCTACCGCCTGGGCCAGTTCCGCCAGTTTCATCCCGCACAACCGCCGCCCCAAATACAGCGCCAGGTCCCGTTTGGCTCCTCCGCCCCATTCCAGCACCCTCTGGCATTCCAACCATTCCGGCACCCGTTCCTAGCCGATGTAGGCCCGATATGAACTCCACCGATACCGCCGCAGTGGGGTACATGCCTTCACCACCAATCCACCAAGCCACCAAGCAATATTCTCAATCCAATATTCTGACTCCAATCCAATAATTCAATTCATTGCCCATCTCATCACCATGCTCTATTTCGTGGCCGGTAAGCTTCGCCTGCCTCAATTCTGATTCCACTGGAAACAGCGAAGAACCGGGGATACTCCTTTCGGTGTTTGGTGTGTTTCGTGGGATCCAATCGCGTTTTCCAGGACCGCCTTGGTCTCAATGGGTCCGGTGTTAGTTAGTCTGATTCAACCGTCTATCGGATGGCGCAGAAAAGTCTTGCGGCACCGAAAAGCATTCCCCCACTATCCCTGCCACGCAAACGCATCGTGCTTGCGCAACAGATAAGGAACTCTATGGGTCGCATCTACAATGACATCGTCGAGACTGTCGGCCGCACGCCATTGGTTCGATTGAACCGCGTCACGGCGGGAGTGCCCGCCACCATTCTCCTCAAGTGCGAATTTTTCAACCCGCTCGGCAGCGTCAAAGACCGGATTGGCATGTCCATGATCGAGGACGCGGAACGCCGCGGCGTCATCAACAAGGACACGGTTCTCATTGAGCCGACCAGCGGCAACACCGGCATCGCGCTCGCGTTCGTCGCCGCGGCCAAGGGTTACAAACTCATCCTGACCATGCCGGAGACGATGTCGTTGGAGCGCCGCACGCTGCTCGGGATGTTGGGCGCTAAACTCGTCTTGACGCCCGGCACCGAAGGCATGAAAGGCGCCATCGCCCGCGCGGAACAACTGGCGAAGGAAACTCCCAACTCCTGGATCCCACAACAATTCGAGAATCCGGCCAACCCGGAGATCCATGCCAAGACCACCGCCGTGGAGATTTGGGAAGATACCGACGGGAAGGTGGATATTCTTGTCGCCGCCGTCGGCACGGGCGGAACGATTACGGGCTGTTACGAAGTCATCAAGCCCAAGAGACCTTCGTTCCAGGCCATCGCGGTCGAACCGAAGGATTCGCCGGTGATTTCGCAGACGCTCGCTGGACAACCGGTCAAGCCAGGCCCGCACAAGATTCAAGGCACGGGCGCCGGCTTCGTGCCGCGCAACCTTCACCTGAAGGATTCCAAAGGCAATTCGCAAATCACCGAGTGCATCCAGGTCTCGAACGATGACGCGTTCGCGATGGCCCGGCGGCTCGCCAAAGAAGAAGGCATCCTGGCGGGGATTTCTTCCGGCGCGAACGTCTGGGCTGCCATTCAGGTGGCCAAACGCCCTGAAAACAAAGGGAAAATGATCGTCACGGTCGCGTGCTCGACTGGGGAACGCTATTTGAGCACCCCGCTCGCCGCCGAAGCCAAAGCGGAAGTGGGAGGGTAGCTCGCCGGCAGATTAGCCAGGCCACCACCGCCTCTTACTCCTAATCCTACTCTTACTCTTAATCTTAATCTTAATCTGCCGAGCCGGAGAGTGAGATTAGGATTAGGATCAAGATTAGGAGTAGGAGTAACTTCAGGGCACAGGCCACGCCCGGTAGAACCGATACACGAATCGCGACGAATTGGTGTCGGTCACCTCGGTTTTGTTCGTGGCAAACAACCCTGAAAAGATTTCTGTCCAATCGATCAGGTTGGTGCTGGCCTGCAACGCGAACTTCTGTCCGGTGGCGCCGCTGATCGCCAGCTTCATTCCGCTTCCCAGGATGACCGGCACAACCAACGATTGAACGGCGGGAGGCAGATTCGCCGTCGCGAGCGTGAGATTGATCGGTCCGGTCCGGTTGTTGAAGCCATCGATCGCCAGCGCGTAGGTGGTCAACGCCATCGCGTTGAAAGTCAGCCGAGTCGTCAGGGTGTTGGTGTCGAATCGGACGCTCATTCCGGAAGCCATCACGAGATTCGTCAGCGAGTTTCCCGTGTAGGCCGCGGGCCAGGGAATGAATTCGGTGCCACGGCCAGCCAGGGTCACGACCACCGGACCGGAAACGGGCGCAGTCCATGAAAACCAGACCGAGCGCGAGCTGGCCACACCCGCATGTTTGTCCGGTTCGCCGCTTTCCTTGGTGGCGTAGAGATTGGAGCTTTTCACGGTGAGGGAGGCGCCCGCCAGCGGCACGCGGTCTGCGAAATTGTCGTTCGGCGGTGGCGGCGGAAACTTCAGGGCAAGATCGAACGGGCCGGCCTGCCCCGCGAAGCCATCGACGGCGACCGAATATTCGCGGTTCGCGACGGCCTCAAAGTGAAGCGTCATCACACGGTTGGTCGTGTCCAGCGCGAAGTCTCGTCCCGCCACCACCGTCAGTGCAGAGATGGAAGCTCCCGTATAGACATCCGCGAGCGGAAAGAAATTGGTGGCCGTCACCGACAGGAGCACGGTGCCGCCTTTCGGCGCAGTCCAGGAATACCAGACTGAACTGCCGCCTGGATTCCCGCCGTGCATGGCCTCGCCCGGATCGACCGTGGCTTCGCGGTTGGAACCGGAAATGGACGGCGCCACACCGGAAAGCGCGATGCGGTTCGTGAAGCTGTCGTGGCCGGGACGCACGATAATCTCCACCGGCAATGCCGTGGAGGAGGCCCCCGAATTGTCCGTTGCAAGCGCGGTGAGAGTGAAGCGGCCCGGGGGCAAGTTGCTCCAAATCACGCTGACGTCGTTCGTGGCCGGAACCGGCGCGGCGTTCGTCGTCACTCTCAGGCTCACGTTCTCGTGAAAGAACTCAATCTGGCGAACGGCGCCACCGATGTCCGAAGCGTGCGCGGCGATGACGAGATTGGCGCCTTCCTTCAGAATCGTGCCGTTGGTGGGCGCGAGCATCCGAATCGCGGGCGGCACGGTTTGAACTGCGGGGCCAAAAAAATCGGCGACGAGCAGCGCATTGGCATTCACGGTGAGCGCATTGTTGGCGCCGTTGGTCGTTCCCGGCAGACCGATGGGCACGGCCATGAATGAAATGTCCGGGTTGGACAGATAAGGGATTGATTCGCCGGGAGCATAGGACATGACATCGCGGTAGATGGTGTCATTGAGGACAAAGCGATAGCCAAACGAAAACGGATAGGAGCCAGGCTTCAATTTGCCTTCCGCATCGAGCGCGTGCTCGCGGTCGTGCTGGGCTCCGAAATTGTGGCTGATCTCGTGAACGAAGATGTAGCTCCCGAGCAAATCCGCACGCTTGACGACAGTGAAGGCGCTGTCTCGAAACGCAAAACTGGGCGCTCCCATAGTGAAGGCCAGCCCGGACGTCCCCGGATCGCTATGCTCGGTAATCAGGCAAACCAGGTCCGCGCGGTTCGTCTCCCGGATCAAATGAATCTTATCGAGGAAACTGTCGCTTCTTGATTGGAGGCGATTGAGATTTGTGGCGTTGCTTGGGAATTCGGAGTAGCCGACCTCACGCAGATGGACCAGGCGCAGCCGCACGTCGGCCTGGCTGTTTTGATAGACGGTGTTGGCTTCCGCAACGGCCAATTTGATCGAGGATTCAATGGATTCCTTGCTGCCTGCGCCGATGCGCGCCTCGGGGGTGTAGGCGACCAGGACGTCAACGACAGTTACCGTATTGGTGGTTGGCGGCGCGGCCGGCGGAATCGTGGAAAGCAACCTGTGCCTTTCGGGCGTGTTTGCCGCCCACGAACCCGTCGTTGGTAGGGCGAGTCCGTCCCGGCGAGCCGCTCGACGCGCTTGGAGCACGTCCGTCTCGGCTCGCTGTGGACAGGCTCGCCCTGCCGTCAGATTCGTGGGAAACTGCCAAGGAAGCGGCGCCATGCGCACAGGGCATGAACTTGCAAGGACGCGTTCCACCGCGTCCATGGAATGGCTCCTTCGATCGCTGAGTAGGGTCAGGGACGGAGTGGAATCTGTCCCTACCATCTGGTAGGAGAAAAGCGCCGAGGCGCTCCAGAGAAAGAGTGAAAACATCCCTATTGCAGCAATGCGACGCCGGGCGTTCAGGACAGTTGGGAGAATCGACATGAGCGGGGCGGTGCTACTCGTCGAACGTCCCGTTGTGAGAAAGACTTAGCGTTGGCCCGGACCAATGAAGGCGAGCTAGCACAAGACGGCTTCTTGTTGGCGGGATTCGGCAGATGCCCACGCAAAAATCCTGCGGAGCAGGTTCTTGGCCATCGCGGAACTTTGAACTTGGAACCTGCAACCTGGAACTGTCGATGGGGATTCGCCTTGTTTCACCGAACTTGTGAGTTACATACTAATTCCGTCGTGAATCCTGAACGAGAGATTGGACCGCCTTCGCCGCCAGCTGGAGAGCCGAGTTGCACTCTCTCAGTATCGCCAAAATTCAACCACGGATGGACACGGATCGACACGGATAAACATCAGTCGAAAATCCGTGTTCATCCGTGTCCATCCGTGGTTAAAGAATTTGCGCCTCTCGCGAGGATTTCCAGAGATACTGATAGATTACGAATCTGCGCTACACGCATCGCGGCGTTGCTCCTCCTGGCTATGACGGTGGTAGCCTCGGCGGCGTCGCACTACGTCTATGTGGTCGATACGTCCAAGTCGATGAGCGAATACCGTGCGCCATTGCTGGATCGAGTCAATCTGGACATGAGCTACGCGTTATGGGGTGAGAAGCGGCTTTACCGGGAAGGCGATCAGATTCATCTCTGGAGCTTCAACCTGGCGGTTCAGGAACACCTGACCCTGGATTTCAGGCCTGGATTCGAACAGAGCTTCCGATCCCGAATCTCCGCCGTGCTGGCGCGAATGAAGCCGGACGGAGGGACCAGCCTCTACGGACCGATGGGCAGGGCGTTGGAACAATTCAAAGAGGAACGTTCCGGCGATTTGAGCGTCGTGCTCTATACCGACGGGAAGATCACTCTGAACAGGCGGGAGGCGGATTACCTTGTCGCCATGTTCAAGCAATATTTCGAGCCGGGCAATCGCTTGAAAGATCTGATCCTGGTCCGGTTCGGAACCCGAAACATTCGTCCGGAGGTTACGAGTGTGATCAGCGCGTTGAACGGAAGAATCATCGCTTCGGGCGAACCGCTCGACCTTAAAATCGCTCCGTCCCCTCAGCCCGCCGCCACGCCTCCCGCGCCCCAACCCCCATCGGTCATCTCAGTTGCGCCGACAAACATCCTGCTCACCAACGTCCTCGCCCCGGAAATCACGAAAATCGTTCCTCTGGACTTCAAAGTGGACCCTCCGGCGCCGGACGCCTTGATCGAACTGAACCTGGAAGCGACGAATCTTCCGGGTGGATTCAGCATCACGGCAGCGCCCGACAAGCTGGCCACACACGGCAATCCCACTGTCACCTTCGTGATCAAAGGCGCGCAACCGGGCCATTTTTCAGCCAAACTGAACCTCTCCGGGCCAGGCCGGATTGAGCCCGCCGTGATCCCGGTCGCTCTGGAGATTCTTCCGCTCACACCAGACCGAATTGCGCTGCAGTTTTTTTCCGAAACCCCCGCCAATTTCAACCTCCCAGCCAATGGAGATTGGCAACGCATCCCAACCGTCGGACTGTCCTTGCTCTACCCGGATCGCTTGAAAGAGTCCCTCGTTCGATTCGAATTCCAGACACCGCCAGGTGTCGAATTGCAGGCCCTGGCCAGCGCGGACTCATCCAGGCCAGTGGAGACCGGCCAACCCGTCGCGCTCTCCGCGTTGGGCCGCTTTGTCGGCTTCCAAATCCGCGCCATGACCCAGGACATTGTGGGAAAGCCGCTGACGAACCGGATCACCGTCCGCCCCGCGCCCGGCCAAAACGTCCAGGCAGAAGGAGCGGACACGATTGAAGTCCCCGTGCGATTTGTCACCGCTGCGGAGGTTCGCGTCGAGACCAGCGAAATCGCTCTCGGCCAAATCCAGAGTGGCACGAAGAAACTCAGAGGCGTCCTGAATCTCCAGGCCAAAGGCGAAGCCATTGGAAAGAAGCTCCGGCTCGTCAAACACGGGCAAGGCTTGGCTGGAATCTCCTTTGCGCCGACCGACATCCTCTTGAAGCCCGGAGCAATGTCCGTGGACCTGGAATTCACCGGTTTTGAAGAGCACCCGCCTGGACCGATCGACGGCGCCCTCAGAGTGGTCGCTGATGAACCGACCTCGACGATGGATTTGCGCGGCGGGTTGGTGATGGTCCGGGGAACCATTCCAGGGCCGGGAACAGTCCAGGCGGAGATCGACAACCCGATGGTCGCAGGCCAGCCCTTTATTATCCGTGTGCGGCTGGATGCCCGGACAAACGCTCCGATCCACGCCATCGTTCGCGAACCGGACTCAACCAAGGACCACGAAGTGGCGCTCACCGATAACGGGTCCGTTGAGGACGGCGACGCCAGAGCCAACGACGGCGTTTATTCGGGAACGTTCCGGCGTGCGGATCACATCGGGACGTACCGGGTTTGGTTCGTTCGCGAAGGCTCCAAACAACTGGTGCAGAGCGCCCCGCTCCCTGTCCCGTATTTTTTCAAGCCGCAATTGGATCCTTTGCCCGGCAGCTTGACCAATCGCAAACCGGGCGACTACCTCCGGCTCAAAGCGAGAATCATCTCCAATTATCCCGGCTCGATCTTCACCCACGTCGAACCGGCCGAACCCCGCGGCGCGCTTAATTGCTACGTCGCGGCCCAATCGCTCGTGACCGGAACCAATGCGATAGACTTGCTCGTGGGTCTCACGGCGGAGGCGCGGCCCGGGGTTTACAAATCCAAAGTTTATCTCGTCACGGACAAGATCGGAGAGGCTAAAGCCAGGATTCCGCTTTCGTTCGAGATCACGGTCACCTCGTTCTTTCAATACCTGATCCGGCTTGTGGCGATCACGGTCGGAGTGGCGGTTTTGATCTTTGCGGCCGTGGCCGCGCCCTGGAAGCGCCTCAGTGTGTCTCGATCCCGGAAGGCCTCCGAGCCAATACGCCCTTTCGCCGAAACCAATCAACCCACTGATTACCGCCCTCAATGAAGAGTATTCTGATCATTGAGCCCGACCTGGCCTTTGGCATGTCCTGCGTTCGCGCCATGGTCGTGGCCGGCTTCCAGGCCGCGCACGTCACTAGCTCAGCGAAGGGGTTGAACTCGGTCAATCAATCGCGCCTGGACGCCGTGCTTCTGAGTCTGCGGTCCCGCGATAACCGTCCCCTCCAGTTCGAGTCCGGACATGGCCAAGGACGGCCAGGAGGCGCTGGAATTGTGCGGGCGGAATCGTTACGAGCTATTCATCCTGGACGTGAAAATGCCGGGGATGAATGGGTATGAGCTCTGCCAGAAGCTGCGCTCCATGGCCCATTACCGCAAGACCCCCGTGATTTTTGTCACGGGCGAAGATAACTTCGGCAGCCGCGTTCGCTCGGCCGGAAGCGGCGGCGACGATTTCATTGGAAAGCCGTTTCTCATGAAGGAACTCGCCGTCAAAGCGCTGATCCACCTCCTGGTGCATCGCCTGGGACAACGAAGTTGAATTCAGCCGGCACGATTCAGTATAGACGGGGAGCGGAGCGGTCTCGGCTGCATCAGTCGGGGTGAGACGCCGAGCATAGGAGTTTGGACATTTTCCGCGAAGGAATCCCGTTGGGATTACTGAATTCAGATGTCCCAGATGTCCAAACTCCAGTTCCGACTTGATCCATGCAAACCGAGAGACTTCTCATTTTCCTCAAGGCGCCTCGGATCGGCAGCGTCAAGACTCGCTTGGCGGCGGCGATCGGTCCCACGCCCGCGGCCGCGGCTTATCGAACGCTGGTTGAGGCGTTGCTCGACCGGCTCGCCGGATGCGCGGGGATTGAACTGCATTACACCCCAGAGGACGCGCTGGAAGAAATTTGCCCCTGGCTCCGGCCAGGCTGGACTGCTCGCCCACAATGTTCGGGCGACCTGGGCCAGAGGCTTCAAACCGCCTTTCAAAGCTCCTTTACGGCTGGCGCCCGGCGCACCCTTGTCATCGGATCCGATTGCCCGTTCATCGGACCTCCGGATATCGAGGCAGCCTGGTCGGCTCTTACAGACCACGACGTCGTTCTTGGCCCGGCGACGGACGGAGGCTATTGGCTGATCGGCTTGAACGCCCCGCAAGAGCATCTGTTCAAAGGTATTTCGTGGAGCACCGAGACCGTTTTGCGGGAAACTCTGAACCGCTGCCAGACCAGCGGCCTCCGCACCGTTCTCTTGCGCGAACTCCGCGACGTGGACACGAAAGAAGATTGGCAAGCGTATCTTCAATCCTTAAGTTCGCCGCATGTCTGATGCACAAACGCTGTCGATCCCGTCGGCGAAACCAACCTCGCTGAGCGGGACCGTGGCCCCCCCCCAGCTCGCCAGCTTGCCGACTCCTGAACTGACCCATCCGGATCGCTTTGTCCGCCGCCATATCGGCCCAAGTCCGGAGGAACAACAGGAAATGGTTCGATCCCTGGGCTTTGACTCCGTGGATGAACTGGTCGCAGCCACGATTCCAAAGGCGATTCGAACGGTCAGGCCGCTGGATTTGCCTCCAGCCCTGCCTGAGCACGAAGCGCTGGCTCGATTAAAAGGCGTGGCCACGAAGAACCAGGTGTTTCGGTCGTTCATCGGGATGAGCTACCACGACTGTCACATCCCATCGGTCATCCAAAGAAATATCCTGGAGAACCCCGGTTGGTACACGCCGTACACGCCCTACCAGGCCGAAATCGCCCAGGGCCGGCTCGAAGGACTGCTGAATTTCCAAACGATGGTTTGCGACCTCACAGGTCTGGAAGTGGCAAACGCCTCCCTCCTCGATGAAGCCACGGCCGCCGCCGAAGCCATGATGATGTGCCATCGCCTCAAAGGCGCCGAAGGGCGCCATCGCTTCCTCGTCGCCGACGATTGCCATCCTCAGAACATCGACGTCGTCCGCACGCGCGCCAGGCCGCTCGAGATCGAAGTCGCGGTGCGCGCCGGCGAAACCCTTCAATTCGATGACACTGTCTTCGGCATCTTAATCCAGTATCCCGCGACCGACGGCGCGATTCGTGATTACCGGTCTCTGATCGAAAAAGCGCACGCCGCCGGCGCTCTGGTCGTTGTCACGACCGATCTGCTGGCTTTGACCTTGCTCCGACCGCCGGGAGAGTTCGGCGCGGACGTCGCGGTGGGCAGCGCGCAACGATTCGGAGTACCGCTCGGTTATGGCGGCCCACACGCGGCGTTTTTTGCCACGCGCGACGCTTTCAAACGCCAAATGCCCGGACGGCTTGTGGGCGTTTCCAAGGATTCGCGAGGCCGCCCGGCGCTGCGGCTTTCGCTGGGCACGCGCGAGCAACACATTCGCCGCGAGAAAGCCACGAGCAACATCTGCACGGCCCAGGCTCTCCTGGCGAACATGGCCATGGCTTACGCCGTCTATCATGGCCCGGACGGATTGCGGCAAATCGCGGAACGAGTGCACAGGCTGACCCGGTTTCTCGCGGCAGGCCTGCAGAAGCTTGGATACAACGTAGGGCAGGCATCCTGCCTGCCTCCCGGTGGACAGGCTGGAAGCCTGCCCTACTTTGACACGCTCAGGGTCGATCTTGGTCCGAAGCCCGCCGCGGAGATCATCAAGACCGCGGAAGCTCACCGGATCAACCTGCGCGTGATCAATCCGAGCACGATCGGAATTTCCCTGGATGAAACCGTGGCCGAAAGCGACCTCAACACCTTGCTGCAAATCTTCAACGACGACCGCGCGCCTGCCTTCACCCTTGATGCGCTTTCCCCGAAGGCAAGTTCCATTCTGCCCGCCGAGTTCGCCCGGACGACGCCTTTCCTGACTCACCCGGTCTTCAATCGGCACCATTCCGAGACGGAAATGCTGCGCTACCTCCGGAAGCTCGAAGCGCGCGATCTGTCGCTCTGCCATTCGATGATCCCGCTCGGCTCTTGCACCATGAAACTGAACGCGACGTGCGAGATGCTCCCGGTCAGTTGGCCCGAATTCAACCGCCTCCATCCTTTTGCGCCCCTGAAACAGGCTCGCGGGTACCAGATGCTTTTCGAGGAATTGGAGCATTGGCTGGCTGAGATTACCGGCTTTGTGGGAATTTCCCTTCAGCCCAACGCCGGTTCGCAAGGCGAGTACGCGGGATTGCTCATCGTTCGCGCATTTCACGCCAGCCGGGGCGAAGCGCACCGAAACGTGTGCCTGATCCCGACTTCCGCGCACGGGACCAACCCCGCCAGCGCGGTCATGGCGGGTCTAAAAATCGTCGCGGTCGCCTGCGATGCCGAGGGAAACATTGACCTGGCGGATTTGCGATCCAAAGCCGAGGCGCACAAATCCGATCTGGCTGCGCTCATGATCACGTATCCTTCCACGCACGGCGTGTTCGAGGAAACGATCCGGGAAGTCTGCGACATCATTCATCGAAACGGCGGCCAGGTCTATATGGACGGCGCGAACATGAATGCGCAGGTCGGCCTTTGCCGCCCGGCTGAAATGGGCGCGGATGTCTGTCATTTGAATCTCCACAAGACATTCTGCATCCCGCACGGCGGCGGCGGCCCGGGCATGGGACCCATCGGCGTCGCTGAACATCTGGTGCCTTTCCTGCCGGGGCACCCCGTCGTCAACCTGGGCGGCGAAGATCCGATTGGCGCCGTGGCGGCCGCGCCCTGGGGCAGCGCCAGTATCCTGCCCATCTCCTGGATTTACATTGCCGCCATGGGATCGGCGGGGCTGGCCGAGGCCACGAAGGTCGCGATTCTGAACGCGAATTACATCGCCCGGCGGCTGAACGCGCATTTTCCCGTGCTCTACAAGGGCCACGAAAACCTCGTCGCGCATGAGTGCATCCTGGACCTTCGCCAGTTCAAAAAGGTCACCGTCGAGGACGTCGCCAAACGGCTCATGGATTACGGGTTTCACGCGCCGACAATTTCCTGGCCCGTGCCCGGCACGATGATGGTCGAACCGACGGAGAGCGAGTCCAAGGAGGAATTGGACCGGTTTTGCGACGCGATGATCGCGATCCGGGCAGAAATCGAAGCCGTCGAGTCGGGCCGCATCGACGCGCAGGATAATCCCCTCAAGAACGCGCCGCACACCGCGGACATGATCGCCGCCGAAGAATGGGAACATCCATACTCGCGCGAACAGGCGGCGTATCCGGCGGCGTGGTTGAAGGAACGAAAGTTCTGGCCCCCCGTGGGCCGCATCGACAACGTCTTTGGCGACCGCAACCCGGTTTGCACGTGCGCGGGGATGGAGGCCTACAATTAGAATTCGCGGAGATCGCCCTATCGAACAGGCACCACTGGCAGGATGGGGTGTTCGGGGTTGACCACGAGTTGCTGCAAGCGCGGAAGGATCACCAGGTCCATGTCCTCCATCGGAATTGCGCCAAGCAGGATTTCCGCTTCCCCCGGCAGGACCATGGCATCGACGGAACAACGGCGGTTCTGAAAACGCACTTCAACGGGTCCGACCACATCCAGGCGGTGTTGAGAGCCATCCGCCAGCACGGCGACACGCTGCTCAATGACCGGCAAGCCCAGTTGCTCCCGCACCCGTTCGTTCAAGCAGAGCATGTAAGCGCCGCCGTCCGCGTTTGTCTTGACCTTCATGGAACGGACCTTCACCGGCTCAAGCAAACCACGACGAACCAGCGCCAGATCATCGCCGTTCGTGATTTGAATCTCCGCATCAACCAAACCCATAGCGGAATTACGGTATCAGGGCGCCCTTTGGAGTGAAAGCGTGATTCACTGCGCTTGAATCGCGGTTCGCACTGCCGTCACCAGGGCGGCTACACGAGTTGGCAATGGAAAATCCGAAGGCGCTTCAAGCGTGTAGCTGTGCCGCGTCTTGTTCCGGATGAGAAAGAATGCTTCCGGCCACTGAGGGCGCTTGGTGGGATCGAGATCGGGGCGAATGATCCCGATTTGGGCCGGGCGGCCTTCAATCAGCGAGGAGTGATCGATCGGGCAGACTTCTCCCACTTCGCGGATGATCCGTTCGCCGTGCGACGGCTCGTGGTCGAGATTCAATTCGTAAAGGTAAAATCCGTTCGCTTCCCAATCTTCGTGGACACAGAGTGTCAGGTCGAAGCTGGGCTGTCGATTCAGCCAGGCGACGTGCGCCCGGATTTCATCGGTTACCAAATGGCGGTAATCACGGTTGAGGTCGATGCCCTTGGCGTTCTCCCGCCGGTTGAGCGGAAATCCAGTTGGGTTGAGACACGGACAAAGCCAGATCGCAGCGTCCGCTGGCCAGGAGTTCTCATGCAGCAACTGCCGGATTGCCAGCGGTCCAGCCGGTTCATCCCCGTGAATGCCCGTTGAAATGTAAATCTTCCTTGTCGTCGTTACCTCGGAACGATGAACGGTGAGCAAATCCAAGCCCGAGCCAGTCGGGAGTGTTTCAACGCGCCAACCGAACTTCCGAGCCGCCTCCAAGCCATCGCGAAGCACCTGCTCAATCTCGATGCGCTCGCCGAAGTATCCTCCCTGGTTCTTCCCGAGGCGTTGGACTCCGCTCATCCGATAAAAAGGAGCTACAACTCAAGATGCACGCGGCCCGGCGACGGGCCGTCGGTAGGGCGAGTCCGTCCCGGCGAGCCGCTCCACTTGCTTGGAACACGTCCGGACCGGCTCGCTGGGGACAGGCTCGCCCTGCCCAGAGATTCATGAAGCTGGCCCAGGTCCATTGCAGGTGTCAGGCTCTCCGTGTTCATCCGTGTCATCCGCGGTTATACCTTCTCCCAGTCTTCGCGTGTTGAGGATTCTCCTTTGAACGGAGGCCTCATTCGCAATCCCAGCAACTCCAGCATCGCGCGATCTGCGTTGTAATCCGGCGAGGGCACGGCCTGAGTCAGCATGCTTCGGGTTTCGCTGGAGAAGATCGAGTTGGCGCCGGCCAGGAAACAGAGCGCCTGCTCCGCCACACTCAACCGGGCGCGGCCCGCCGAGAGCCGCACAACGGCTTTCGGCATGAGAATTCGCGCCGTCGCAACCATGCGCAGAACTTCATCAAAAGGAACGTCCGCCTGGTCTTGGAGCGGTGTTCCGGGGACCTTCGACAGAACATTGATGGGGACCGATTCAGGATGCGGCTGAATCGCAGCCAGCGTCCGAAGCAAGGAAATCCGATCATCCTTGCTTTCGCCCAATCCCAAAATGCCGCCGGCGCAGACGGTGACGCCGGTCTTGCGAACGTTTTGGATGGTGTCCAACCGGTCGCGATACGTCCGCGTCGTGATGATGGTTTCGTAAAACGACTCAGAGGTGTCGAGGTTGTGGTTGTAAGCGTAGAGGCCCGCCTCGTCGAGTTTCCGGGCCTGGGCTTCCGTCAGCATCCCCAGCGTGCAGCAAACTTCCAGGCCCATCGACGTGACGTCTTGCACCAAGTCCAGCACGTGCTCGAACTGGGCATTATCGCGCACTTCGCGCCAGGCTGCCCCCAGGCACACGCGGCTCACTCCGCTGGCTTTGGCGCGCCGGGCGATTTCCAGAACCGCTTCCTTCTCCAGCAAAGGTTGCGCGTCGATCCCTGTTTCGTACCGAGCGGATTGCGAGCAATAGGCGCAGTCTTCCGGACAACCGCCGGTCTTGATGGAAACCAGTTTGCACACCTGCACCTCGGCCGGGTCGTGATGGCGTCGGTGCGCCTGAGCAGCCTGGAAAACCAAATCCAGCAATGGCATGTCATGGAGGGCGCGAATCTCCTCCAGCCGCCAGTCGTGCCGGATTTCCGTGGACGTATCTGCGGCCGAAAGCCTCGCGACGCTCCGCGACGTCTCCTTCGCGAACCGCGCTTCGGGTTGGATCGAAACCGTATTCTGTGCGCTCACGCGCGAGAACCTAACAAGCGCGCCCTGAGAAGCAAGACCGCCGCTGCTGTCCAAATCCACGCGCGCGCATCTCATCTTTTGCATGCAGGGACAACGGCGTTGTGTTTGTGAGGATGCGGGTTCATTCTCGGTCATTCACGGCTAAACGAGTGTTCCCCGTGGGCCAGGGGATAAAGCGGCGATCCCTAGTCCTTCATCGGCGGCAGGGTCATTGACAAAAGGTCAAACTTGAATTCTGCCGTATCGCGGATTTGCAATCCGCATGGTCTCGGGGGGTGAGTGCGCTTGGATCTCCTCACGCCCTGCCGAATGCAATTCGGCGATACGTTGTCAACAGTCCTTCATCGGCGCCATCGTCCGGAACTGGCGCATCTTCTCCGCAGCCAAGATCGCTTGCATGCGGCGCACATCTTCGGAGATGGACGAACTGAGGATGAGATAATCGTAATTGACCCATTCGGTAATTTCCCGCCGCGCCACTCCCAGCCGTTGCTCGATCACCTCGGCCGAGTCCGTGGCGCGCTTCCTCAAGCGTTCGGCTAGCACCGTGATCGACGGCGGCGTGATGAACACGGTGACGAGCGCCCGGCGCAGTTCCGCATCATTGTGCGCCTTCGCCCGAATCGTCGCCGCGCCTTGGACATCGATGCTCAACAACACATCCTGTCCGTCCCTCAGCCGATCAAACACCGACGAGCGCAGCGTTCCGTAATGATTCCCGTGCACGGTGGCATGTTCGAGAAATTCTCCGGCTTCCACGCGCTGGAGAAAACTCCGTTCGTCGAGAAAATAATAATCGATTCCGTCGCGCTCGCCCTCGCGCGGGGATCGCGTCGTGCAAGTAATCGCGCGCACGACGTTTGAATTCGTTTCGACGATCTTCTGGCACACGGTGGTTTTGCCGCCGCCCGAGGGCGCCGAGAGGATGACCAGCAACGCGTCTCCGAAGTGTTCGGCCATGGTCTTACGAGATCCTGATTTTGATCATCATCCCGAACGGCCACTGTTCATTCGACGTTTTGAACTTGTTCGCGAAATTTCTCCAACTCCGCTTTCAAGTTCACGACTTCGCGCGAGACCACGCTGTCCGCCGCTTTCGATCCTATGGTGTTGATTTCCCGGTTCATTTCCTGCGCGAGAAAATCCAGCGTGCGTCCGACGGGCTCCTTGGATTGGAGGCAAACCTGGAACTGTTTGAAATGGCTCTCTAGCCGCGTGAGTTCCTCGGACACATCGGAGCGGTCGGCGAAATAAACGATCTCTTTCAACAGACGCTCGTCGTCGAGGGCCGGAATCTCCAGGCCCGCGTTCTTGATGCGCGTGCGCAATTGGTCGCGATAGCGTTCGACCATCAGAGGCGCGGTCTGGCGAATGCGCGCCACCGACTCGCGCATGGCGGCCACGCGCGCGGACAAGTCTTCGGCCAGATGGCTGCCTTCTCGCTGTCGCATGGCGAGCAGGCCTTTCAACGCCTGCGCCAGGGCTTTCTCGATGGCCGGCCAGAACGTTTCCGTTTCCCAGAGAGGATCCTCGACCTGGAAGACTCCCGGCGCGCGGAGGACGAGATCAAGCGTGAGCGCGTTGTCGAATTTCAGGTCCTGCGCGAGCTTGCGAATTTCTTTGGCGTAGGCCTTGGCCAAGCCGGGGTTGATCAACGCCCGCCCCCGATATCCAGTTTCTCCCAGGTGCAGCGAGATTTTCGCGGTGATGCGGCCGCGCGACACCCAGCGGTTGATAGCATCCCGCACCAACGGCTCCAGGGACTCCAGTTCCCGGGGCAGGTTCACCGAGATTTCGCTCTGCTTCCGATTCACGGAGCTCACCTCCACGGTAACCTTGAAACCGTTTCGAGCGCACTCGCCGCGCCCGTGCCCAGTCATCGAATTCATGCGTGGCGGGAATATGAGGAAAGACCGCGACGCACGCGATACATTTTTGGGTAGCGTGGGTAGCGTGGGTTCGGATGCCAAAAGGCGCTTGCCTCGTGCGGGCTTCTGACCAGAATGCGGGCCGATGAAGAATCCCCTGATCGCCGCGGCCATGGCGCTTCTTGCGGTCGCCGCCACTCACGCCGCGGAGATGGAATTGCACTTGCAGACGCGTGATCCAGCCACGGGAAAGATCACGCTCGCGACGGAGAGGGTTGATCCGAAGCGCGTTGGCGTGATTGCCGTGGATGTTTGGAATTTTCACTGGTGCAAAACGGCGACGATGCGCGTCGATGCGATTGTGCCGCGATTGAACAAAGCGCTGGAGGCCGCCCGCGCGCTCGGGATGACCGTGATGCTTTGCCCCAGCGACGTCGTCGATAACTACGTCGGCTACCCGCAACGCGAAGCGATCTTCGCCTTGCCCAGAGTTTCCGTGCCCACGGTGACGAACGTTACATGCCCGCCCGCACCCGATCCCGGCGGCTGCGCCTGCGGGCGCGAACGGTGTGCCGTGAATTATGGCTGGGACGCCATGCATCCGGGGTTGGTCATCGGAGGCGCCGATTTGATGCCCGACACGCAAGCGGAGGTCTATGCGATTTGCCAGCAACGCGGTTTGACCCATCTGATTTACACCGGCTTTCACACCCAGGTATGCTTGCTTGGGAAGCCGATGGGGTTGAGAGCCATGAAAACCGCCGGGCTGCGCTGCGTCCTGGCGCGCGACATGACCGATGCGCATCCGGGATACGATCCAGCGCGCCATTTCACTCCGGATCTCAACACGGAACAGGTCGTGGAGCACTTCGAGAAATACCTTGCGGCCACGATCAGTTTTCAAGATGAATTGGCCAAGCTTGGGAAATGGGACTCGAATTGGGTGGTTGATCCCGTCCGGATTACTCCCTGGGGCACACCCATGCGCCCCCACCTCTTCGAGCAACCAATCACCGTCACGCTCACCGCGCCCTTTCAGGCCGACGCGCAAATCCGCTACACGTTGGACGGCACTAGCCCGACCTCCGGTTCGATGCTTTATACAAATCCGCTTGTCTTCGAGGCGACGACGAAGTTGCGCGCCGCCGCCTTCCGCGATGGGCGTGCGGTTGGCCTGGAATCACAGGGCTTTTTCGCGCGAATGGAACCCACGCCGCCTTTGCCGGATATTCATATCGGCGACTTGAAGCCGATCCGCAGCGTCGGATTTGGCCACACCTACGGTGGAGCCGTTCGGTATTCCGGAAACACCCAGCCGCCGCAAAAGGACAAATCGAACCTTGGCCAGAGCTTGAAGGTCAACCGCCAGATTCATGCGCGCGGCCTGGGCGTGCATGCCCCGTGTGAGGTTGTTTATGAGGTGAAGCCTGAATACAGGCGGTTCGTCGCGCTGGCCGGCGCGGACGAACACCTGGTCAGCATCAGCCATGGCTCGAATCTCGCCAGGTATCCGAGTGTCGTCTTCAAGGTCTTCATCGACGGCAAGGAGGCCGCCGCGAGTCCCGTTATGCGCATCTTATCTCTGGCGTGGCGCTTCAATGTCTCGATTCCCAAAGACGCCAAATGGATCAGCTTGGTGGCGATGGACGCCGGGGATGGTTCGCGCGAAGATTTCGCCGACTGGGTCAATGCCGGATTTGTCGTCCAGCGATAGCAAGCGATAGCGCACTTGGCCGGCTTTTGTCTGGCCAATCGAATCAGTCGCCATAACATTGCGGCCATGAAGATTGCTGAGATCAAGGGCCTGGTGGAACGCCAACCTTTCCGACCCTTTGCGGTGCGGCTCAACAACGGGGCCCAATACACATTCCGGGAACCTCGCGACGTTGGCGCTACCAAGGATTATCATATCCTCGTCTTCTTTGGCCGATCCGAGGCAGTGAGAATTGACACCGATAGCATCGTGGAGATCATCGAGCGGCAGTAAGTCCACTCACGATGAACCTTTACATCGGCACGAGCGGCTATTCTTACAAGGAATGGAAGGGCAGTTTCTATCCCGATGATTTGCCGGACAAACAGATGTTGCGCTATTACGGGGAACGATTTCGGACGGTTGAAATCAACAACACGTTCTATCGCATGAAGAAGGATGCGGCGCGCCTGGGTGAGTTTCTCAAACGGCTGCCAGAGGACCGACAAGCAGCGTTTGAGTTCCGCCATCAATCGTGGTTCGACGACGAAATCTTTGGCTTGTTGCGCGATCATCGCGCCGTGCTGTGCATTGCCGAGGCGGAGAATGACCTGGAGATTCCTTTCATCTCGACCGCGGATTGGGGCTATCTGCGGTTGCGTCGGCCCGATTATGGCGATCCGGAGCTGAAAGTGTGGGGCCAGCGCGTGCGCGAGCAGGAGTGGCGGGATGCGTTCGTCTTTTTCAAGCACGAGGACGAAGGCATGGGGCCGAAGATGGCCAGGAGGTTTTTGGAACTGGCGGCCAGTTCGTGATGTGAAGATCAGTCTGATCGGACCGATCCGTCAGCGCCCTCCAGCGTCCGCGTGCCCGTGCAGTCCGGATAAACCGAGCAACCCCAGAACTGCGAACCGGCTCGCGGCCCTCTGCGCGCCATGCGGAGCGCCATGGGCTTTCCGCAGTGCGGGCAGGTCGGGGCTGTCGGGTGTTGCTGCTTCTGGCGCTCAGCGATACGCGCTGCCGCCAGTTGCTCAATATAACCGCCGGCCCGAACAAAATCGCGTTCCAGTGCGCTGATCTGCTGATCGAGCAAGTAGTTCGTCTGGTGGAGCAGACAGATCAGCGCGTTGGCGACTACCGCGGGATCCGCATGGTCTAACCAGCGCGCGTAAGCCTGGTAATGCTCGACGGGATCGGTCCGATCCATCTGATCCGTCAGATCCATCTGCCGCCCCACCGCCCGCCCGGCCAGCGCCTCTGGAGAGTCTTTCGCCCACACGCGGAGTTTTCGCTGGCGTAGAAAATCCTCATAATCCAGGAGCAACTCCTCCAGGCTGGCCCGCGCGACGTTGACCAGGCGTAGCTCCGTTTGGCTCGTCGTTGCGGCGGCGCGGCTGCCTTCGGCAATGTTCGTCCCGCAACTGCGTGCCGCCTGGACCATTTGGTCATGCGTCCGGCTGCGTTTGTCTATGAAACGGTCGCAGAAGGAGACCGTAGCATCGTATATGACGGTGGCGACCTGATAGCTGCGCAGTTTCCCATAGCCGCCGCTTGCACGCAGGCGCTTTCGATCGTTGCAGGCGTCCGATTCGCCCGATCTGTCGCATCCGTCGGATGATGGCTGATTTGGCACGCTCCCAGGCATGATGATCTCACCGGCTTATAGCGCACAGCATCTCTTGCTGCAACCACATCCTCCGATCTCTTGGCACAACAGAATTGCTGGCTCACGGGCCTGATCCCCTCTATCTTTTGGAATTCACAACCAACGACGAAACACTGCGCTCCATGCCCTCACGCACCTCCCAAATCGTCCAGGTTGGCAAACGGAAGCTGGAGCTTTCGAATCTCACCAAGGTTCTCTATCCCGACGTCCGGATCGTCAAAGCGCAGCTCATTGAGTACTACCTCAAGATTGCGCCGACAATTCTGGCTCATGTGAAAGGACGGCCGCTTTCTTTGGTGCGCTACCCGGACGGCATCAGCGGGGAATCGTTCTTTCAAAAGAACCGGCCCGAATGGGCGCCGGACTGGCTGGAGCACGTGACGCTCGGCGAGGAGAAAAAAGACTACGTCATCGCCACCGAAGGAGCTTCGCTGGTCTGGCTGGCGAATCTGGCGTGCATTGAATTGCACCAGATGCATGCGCGAGCCCCGCATTTCGACAAACCGGACTACATCGCCTACGATTTCGATCCGCCGGAGACCTTCCAATTTCCGGACGTGGCGGAACTCGCGCTGGAATTCAAAGAACATCTGGAAAGTTTCGGTTACCATCCGTTTGTCAAAACGACGGGGCGCAAAGGCCTGCACGTCCTGACGCCGATCGAGCCGAAGTGGGAATTTCAGAAAGCCTTTGCAGCCGCGAAGGCAGCCGCTCAACCGTTCGTGGAATCGCATCCATCCTCGCTGACCTTGCAGATCAAGAAGGAGTATCGGAAAGGCAAAGTGCTGCTGGATATTTACCGGAACCGTCCATCGCAGACGATCGTGGCTGCATACAGCGTGCGCGGATTGCCCGGCGCGACGGTTTCAACTCCGCTGCCCTGGGAAGAACTGGCATCGCTGGAGAGTCCAAAGGCGTTCGATCTCCAGGGCGTTCCGCAACGCGTCCGGCAAAACGGCGATCCCTGGGAGGCGTTTGCGGCATACGCAACGCCGATTCACACGGAGAGGAAAAGCGCGAGGCCTTCCAACGCAAGCGGCGTTGTCACTCTCTTCCCGCGAGGCACGAGCGGGGAGAGAGCCGGAGAGAGGGGATTTGCGAACCAGCTTCCCTCCTCTCCCCGGCTCTCTCCTCCCGCGGCGGGAAGAGAGGGAGAAGCTAATTCGCGACAGAGTGAAGGGCGTGCTCGACACCAGAAAACGCCGGAGCAGCTTGAGAGTTATTCCAGGAAACGTCGCTTCGGCAAAACACCGGAACCGCGGCCGGAAGGGATGCAGGGAGGCGGGCTGGAAGCCTGCCCTACGTTGAACATCGGGGAAGGAAACGCATTTGTGGTTCACCGGCATCATGCCTCGCGGCTGCACTATGATTTGCGTTTGGAACAAGATGGCGTGCTTAAATCGTGGGCCGTTCCGAAAGGTCTGCCGCCCAGGCCCGGCATCAGGCGGCTGGCGGTCAATGTGGAGGATCACCCACTCGAGTACGTGAATTTCGAGGGTGCGATTCCCCAAGGTGAGTACGGCGGCGGGATGATGTGGAAGTTCGCGCAAGGGCGATACGAAATTACCAAACAGAAGAAGGACGGATTCTATTTCCGTCTCCAATCGCGCGAACTCAACGCCGAATATCGCGCGCATCATACCAAGGAAAACCAGTGGCTGCTGGAGCGCGTCGATCCGCCGCAGATCGATTGGCTCCGCGATCCAGTTGAACCCATGCTGGCGCGCGCCGCCGAGCAACCGCCCGATTCACCCGACTATCTATACGAAGTCAAGTGGGACGGCATTCGCGCCCTGATTGCCCTGGACGAAGGCGAAGTGAGCATTCACGGGCGCAACGGTCTGGATCTGACGAAGCAGTTCCCCGAATTGGTGATTCCCGAACTGGCGTTCCGCGCCACCTCCGGATTATTCGACGGAGAGATTGTCTGTCTCGAAGCCGATGGCCGGCCCAGCTTCCGAGACGTGATCCATCGCATGCAGCAAAACGCTGAGGGGGCGATTGAACGCGCCAGAGCCAGGCATCCCGCCGTGTGTTACGTCTTCGATTGCCTGTACCTCGATGGCCGCGCGATCGTGAATGAGCCGCTGACCCGGCGCCGCGAGTGGCTTCAGGACGCCCTTAAGAAAGACACCCCCTACCGCGTCAGCGAAAGCGTCGAGGAAGGCGGGCCTTTCTTCGAGGCCGTCAAGGAAATGGGACTGGAAGGCATCATGGCCAAGCAGCGCCACAGCGCGTATTTCCCCGGAAGACGCAGCGAGGCCTGGTTCAAGATCAAAACGCGGCAGACGATCGAGTGCGTGATCGTCGGTTACACGCGAGGCCAGGGCGATCGCGAATCCACTTTCGGCGCGCTACACTTGGCCCAGGCAAACGGCGACGAACTGAAATACCTGGGAAAAGTCGGCACCGGGTTCGACGATCAGTCGATGAAGGCGGTTGCGGCTGAGCTGCGACAACTCCCGACCATCAAGAGGCCCGTCAAAGAAAAACCGCTGGATGACGCGCGGTCGATCTGGGTGGAACCGAAGCTCATGTGCGAAGTGGAATTTGCTTCGGTGACCAAAGACGGTCTGTTGCGCGAAGCCGTATTCGTGAGGCTGAGGCCGGACTTGCACTTTCATTAGCCAAAAAGAGCTTGCGCGCAGCTCGGACTATCAGTATTAGGCTAGTCCCTTGGACAGTTTCGTCGGCCTGTTTAACGCATGAACGCAAAACATTGTAACTGACACGAGGTGAATTATGAGATCGATCTGGAAAGGTCATATTCGGTTTTCACTGGTTACCATTCCGATCCGCATTTACAACGCGGTCGATACCGAGGAAACGATCCGGTTCAATCAGTTGCACAAGGAAGACAACGGCGCCGTCGGCTACGAGAAGAAATGCAAGAAATGCGGCAAGGCGCTCACCGCCGAAGAAATCGTCAAAGGCTATCAGTTCGAGCCGGAACAGTACGTGATCGTCTCCTCGGAGGACCTTGAGAAGATCAAACTCAAGAGCACGAAAGTGATTGAGATCGAAGGCTTCATTGACGCCGGCGAGGTCCACGCGACGCTCTACGATTCGCCCTATTTCGCTGGCCCGGATGGAGTGGTCGCGGCCAAGACCTATTCGCTGTTGACCCAGGCGTTGAAGGCGAGCGGGAAAGTCGGCATCGGCAAGGTCGTTCTGCGAGACCGCGAGGAAGTGGTGATGATTTCGCCTTTGGATGGCGGGCTGGTGCTCTACAAGCTGCGGAATCCGCAAGAGCTCCGGAAAATGGACACCGTGCCGCAGATCGAGCAAAAGGAAGTGAACAAGGATGAATTGAAGCTTTCGATCAGTTTGGTCGACTCCATGACCTCCAGTCTGAAGGAACTGGATCTGGCAGATCACTATCGCGACGCCTTGCGTGAGATGATTGAAGCGAAGATCGCCGGTCAGGAAGTGGTCAGCGTGCCGGAAGAGGAAAAGCCTGTCGTGGATATCATGACTGCGCTGAAGCAAAGCATCGAACGGACGAAGGCGCAGAAGAAGCCGATGGAAAAGGCCAAAGGCGCCAAGAAGGAAGAAGTCGAAGTGGCGCCGGCTAAGCCGCGGAAACAAAAAGTTGCCTGATCTTACCCGTCTGGACACCCGCCTTCCCGGGGTACGGATGGGCATGCAATGGCCGAGATTCTCAAATTTCCCCCGCCCGCGTCGAAGCTCGGATACAAGCGCGTTCGGAAGCGCCCCCGGGCCGCGGAAGATCCGGATCAACTGCATTTGTTCCTCCCGCCGACGGCGCAAATCCTGAGTTTTGCGCCGGAGTCCAGCCGGTTTGAACAAGCTCTGGCGCTGGACGAACGCGGGGATGCGCGGGCGGCTGAGTTCTATGGGCAGGCTATTGAGGAGCAAGACTGCGTCGCCGACGCCTACTGCAACCTGGGCATTATCGAATCGCAAAAGGGAAGCACCGCCAGGGCCTTTGACTGTTTTACGACCTGCCTGAAACACAACCCGCGCCATGCCGAGGCGCACTACAATCTTGGGAATCTCTATTTCGAGGTGAACGATTTCCGTCTGGCGCAAGTTCATTACGAAATGGCCGCGGAGGTGGAGCCTGCGTTTGCCAACGTGTATTTCAACCTGGCGCTGGTGCTGGCCATCAACAACGACCTGGCCGCCGCCATCAAGGCGCTTACTCGGTATCAGCAACTGGTTTCCGAAGCGGAAGCACGCAAGGCGGACGAACTGTTGCACAACCTGAAGCGATCGCTGGCCGCCGCCCAGAATTCCCGTTTGGGAACGACATGATCGAAGCCTGCGGCGACGAAATCGCATCGACAGCCGTTTGACCAGCCGGGCATGATGCCGCCGTGCAACTTCAGGAGCGCCTGCCGCAAAATGCCGCTCTGCCTCGCGAGGCGGGCGTGCTCTGGGTTTTGTGGCTCACTTACGGTTCGTTTTATTTTTGCCGCAACAATCTGGCGGTGGCGCTGCCCGGGATGCAATCTGAACTCGGCTTCACCAAGGCGCAGCTCGGCACGATTCTGATGTCGCTGAAGCTGGCGTACGGCGTCGGCCAGTTCATCAACGGCCAGCTCGCGGAACGAATTTCCCCCCGAAAACTTCTCGGCGTGGGCATGGTGTCCTCGGCTATTCTGAACGTGCTCTTTGGGTTCGGCACGGCGTTCTACTTCTTGCTCTTCGTCTGGGCTGCCAACGGTTACGTCCAGGCGCTGGGCTGGCCGCCGACGATGCGCGTGGCCGCCAACTGGTTCCCTGCGACGCGGCGTGGCCGTGCCATCGGGATCATCGGAACGGGATATCAATTGTGCGGGGCCCTCACGTTTGTCGTGGCGGGCTGGGCGGCGGAGCATTTTGGTTGGCAGGGCGCGCTCTACGTGCCTGCGGTGCTCTTGCTGGCTTCCGGCCTGCATATGTTTCTGTTGCTGGAAGAAAAACCTGTGGACCCGGATTCATTGCAACCCGGTGCAGCTTCGGTTTCGTCGCGAAATGGAAAAACCGTGTCGATTACCCGGAACATCCTCGACACGTTATTGAATCCGGCGCTCTGGCTGGTCGCTCTCGCTTTGTGTCTGCTTGACGCTTGCCGATACGGCTTCACGGATTGGGGTGTGACGCACCTCAAAGAGGTCCAATCGGCCTCGGTCAGCAGCGCGGCCTTCAAATACGCAGTGTTGCCCTTCGGCGGCATCATCGGCGCCTACGTTTCCGGTTGGGCGACGGACCGTTTTTGTGGAGGGCGTCGCGCGCCGGTCATTTGCGTGCTGCTGCTCTTGCTCGGAGTGCTCGCCGTATCATATCACTACGTGGCCGCGACGAGTTTGGTCTTGTCGGTGGCAGTCTTGTTCCTGGTTGGCTTTTGCGTCTTTGGGCCTCAAATATTGCTGGTGGGCACGTTTCCCATTGATTTGGCTCGGCACGGGACTGCGGCGGCAGCGGTTGGATTTGTAAATTTCATGGGTTACATGGGGGCGGCGGCCGGGGACAAAGTGACCGGACATTTGGTCGATGAACATGGCTGGAAAATCGCCGTATTTTTCTGGGCGGGTTGCGCGTTTGCCGGCGCCGCGGCCATTGCTCTGTTATGGAATGCCACGGCCCGCCAGGATAAATAGAACGCATGAGAGCCATCATCATTGGAGCGGGACGAGGCCGGCGTTTGATGCCCACGACGTCCGATTCGCCAAAATGCTTCGCCGAAGTCCAGGGCCAGCGGCTTTTAGACTGGAACTTGCAAGCGCTGGCGGCGTCCGGCCTGACCGACATCTGCTTCATCGGCGGATATCAGATCGATAAGGTGCGGGCGGGTTATCCCCGATTCACATTTCGCCACAACACCACCTGGGAGACGAACAACATTCTGGCTTCGCTGATGTATGCCGAGGATTTGATGGACGAGCCGTTTGTGTGCTGTTACGCGGACATCCTTTTCACGGCCGACGTCGTGCGGCGGCTGTTGGCCAATCCGGAGCCCATTGCGCTTTCGGTCGATACCCAATGGCTCGACCGCTACCAACATCGAACGCAACATCCGCCCAACGACGCGGAAAAGGTGACCGCGCAGAACGGACGCATCACGCGCATCCATCGGGAAATTGACCCCGCTGCGGCCCATGGCGAGTACACTGGCATCGCCAAATTCACCGCGGCTGGGGCGGGGTTGCTCACAGAGCATTACCGCCGGTGCCGGACTCAGTTTGCCGGTCAACCTTTTCGTGAGGCGCCCGTTCTTGAGAAGGCTTACCTGATCCACCTGTTTCAGGAGATGATCGAGGCGGGCATTCCCATGGCCCACGCCGACACGCCTGGGAACTACATGGAAGTCGATACGCAACAGGATTTCGAGCTGGCTCAGAAGTATTGGAAAGGCGGTCCGTGAGGGCGTGATCCAGTTCAATTCGGAGATCCGGCCAATGAAATCCGTTCTCTTCCCCACGTCCGTCGTCGGCTCCATGCCGCGTTCGGACTTCGTCAAAGACCTGATCGCGAATGAAGCCGCTTTGGCGCCGGAGGAATACGCCCGGCGCATGGATGCTGCGGTGCGCTACATCGTCGCGGTGCAAGAACAGGCCGGTCTGGATGTCCTGACCGACGGCGAGTGGCGGCGCAAATCCTACATTGGGGTGATCGCGGAGCTGGCCCACGGCTTTGAGTTGAGCACCAATCCTCAGGATGGCCGGCCCTGGACGATTGTCGTGGAGAAACTCGCGCCCAAGAAGCCGGGCTTTATTGCGCAGGAAATGCAATTCGTTCGCTCTCTCACGCGCCGCCAGATCAAGGCTACTTTGCCATCGCCTGCCCTGCTCGGAGAACGCATGTGGGATGCGGGGAAGTCCTCCAAGGCGTATCCACGGCGCGAAGATTTTGTCCAGGACTGCGTGCCCGTGCTGCGGCGCGAACTGGAATTGTTGTTGAAAGCCGGCGCGGACATCATCCAGATCGATGATCCGCACCTCTGCCTGTTCGTGACGCCGGAGGTTCGCGCGCAATACAAGTACGCGGACCAGGCTGCGGATTTTGCCGTGGACGCGACCAACCAGGTTGTGGAGGGAGTCAAAGGCGCGCGCCTGGCGGTTCATCTTTGCCGCCGCGCCGGAGCGCGCGTCCGGGGCGAAGCGCAGCACCAGGGCGGGTTCGAGCGCATCCTTCCGCAATTGAACAAACTTCAGGTCCAGCACTTGACCCTGGAGTTCACCGCGCCGGGCGCCGGAGATTTTGACGTGCTCCGGAAACTGCGCGAGGATTTCGAGATTGGCCTGGGTTGCGTGGACGTCACACCGGGGAGAATCGATTCACCGGAAGTCATTGCCGACCGGGTGCGACAGGCGCTTCGTCACATCGCGCCGGAGAGAATCACGCTCAATCCCGACTGCGGGTTCGCGCCCGGCTCCGGAGCCAACGTGTCCATCGACGAGGCCTACCGGAAACTCTGCCACGAAGTGGCGGCGGCAAAACTCCTCCGGGAGGATTTTGAAGGCCGCGGCTACGATTCAGTTCGGAGGTAGGGCTGGGCTGCCGCGCAGCCGCGATTTCAAGCGACTCCAGCAAACATCCTGATCTCAAGCAGAGGCACGGTTCTGTGACCGAAGTCCGGGAACTGACCAAAAAACCACGACTGAAGCCTGCCAAGCAGCGGCTGAGCGGCAGCGCAGCTCTACCAGGAATTGAATGGAATCGTTCCGGCTACCCCGACTTTCGCAATTGACCCCTGTTTTTGGAAATTTTTTGAGAGTTCACCTTGGAATTTCCTCGGAAACTCGAAGTTTTTGCTCCGATTTCGCCGTGTAGTGCAGACCTACCCTCTTCCCCTG
>Ga0194121_10001361_pt1 | contig 41777 bp, 44 predicted proteins | sample TA2MahCa50mmetaG_FD_148609 | JGI IMG/M metagenome (GOLD analysis project Ga0194121, IMG submission 148609) | Freshwater microbial communities from Lake Tanganyika, Tanzania - TA2015020 Mahale Deep Cast 50m | ecosystem: Environmental > Aquatic > Freshwater > Lake | place: Tanzania: Lake...
AAAAAAAATATCCTAACTTTGAAAAATCAAATAAAGGAAATATTAGTGAGTGGTGGAAAAGGATTGATAAATGGAGAGAGAGAAAATCCTTATCTTTTGAAAACAGTACTAAGACTATTAAGCCCCAATATGCAGTTCAACGACTGTATGAACTTACAAAAGATAAAGACACTTTTATTACAACTGAAGTAGGTCAGCACCAAATGTGGGCGGCGCAGCATTATAAATTTAATAAACCAAATAGATGGATGACTTCAGGCGGTCTTGGAACAATGGGGTATGGTCTTCCTGCTGCAATTGGAGTTCAAATCGCAAATCCTGGAAAATTAGTTATTGATATTGCAGGTGAAGCTTCAATTTTAATGAACATACAAGAATTATCAACTGCAGTTCAGTACAGGCTTCCAGTTAAAATATTTATTATCAATAACCAATATATGGGAATGGTAAGACAGTGGCAGGAGTTATTGCATGACAAGAATTACTCTGAAAGTTATACAGAAGCACTTCCTGATTTTGTTAAGCTTGCTGAAGCATACGGTGCAGTTGGTATTAGAGCGAAAACTCCAGATGAACTTGATGAGAAAATAAAATTGATGTTGCAGTCAGATAAGCCAGTTATTTTTGATTGTGTTGTAGATAAAGTTGAAAATTGTTTTCCAATGATACCTTCAGGAAAGGCACATAATGAAATGATACTTGGACCAGCTGATAAGGAAGATAAAAAGATAAGTGAGGAAGGAAAAGTTTTAGTATGATTAAACACTTATCAGCTTACCCCGAACTAAATATTAAAGAGAAAAGTGAAAGGCATATTATGGTTGTTTGGGTTGATAATGAGGCTGGAGTTCTTGCCAGAATTGCAGGTCTTTTTTCAGGACGGGGTTATAATATTGAGTCACTTGCAGTTGCGCAGGTTGATGATGAAAAACATATTTCAAGAATAACCATTGCAACCAATGGAACAAAGTCCGTAATTCATCAAATCAAAGCGCAGCTATTAAAATTAGTACCAGTTCATAAAGTTGCATCGTACGAAGTGAATAATAAATCAATTTTTAGAGAACTTGCACTTTTAAAGGTTCTTGTAACAGGGGATAAATTAAAAAAAGTAAAAAAACTTTGTAATTCTTTTAAAGCTAAAATTCTTGATCAAACGAAAAACTCAATGATCATTGAGTTAAATTCTTATCAGGAGGATATAGACAAATTAATTAAAAGCCTTAAACCTCTTGGACTTGCAAGTACTTCAAGAACAGGACCTCTTGCAATGGTAAAGGGAGCTGAATTAAAAGAAATGAATAAAGGAAAAGTTATATGAAAATATTTTACGATAAAGACGCAAATAAAGAATTAATTAAAAATAAGAAAATTGCAATTTTTGGTTTTGGAAGTCAGGGGCATGCCCATGCATTAAATTTAAAAGATAGTGGGGTAAAGGACGTTGTTATAGCTTTAAGAGAAGATTCTAAAAGTAGACCCAAAGCAGAGGCAAGCGGATTTAAAGTTATGAACTTATCAGATGCAGCTGAGTGGGCGGATGTAGTAATGGTTTTAACACCTGATGAGTTACAATCTCAAATTTATAAAAATCATATTGAACAGAGAATGCGTCAAGGATCAACTTTAGCATTTGCACATGGTTTAAATATTCATTTTGAACTTATCAGTCCAAGAAAAGATTTAGATGTTTTTATGATTGCACCAAAAGGACCTGGACATTTAGTTAGAAGTGAATTTCAAAAAGGTGGTGGTGTTCCGTGTTTAATGGCAGTTCATCAAGACGGTTCAGGAAAAGCAAGGGAAGTTGCCTTGTCTTATGCTAGCGCAATTGGTGGTGGAAAATCTGGTGTGATAGAGACTACTTTTAGAGAAGAGTGTGAAACAGATTTATTTGGTGAACAAGTAGTTTTATGCGGTGGTCTTGTTGAATTAATTAAAAAAGGTTTTGAAACACTTGTGGAAGCTGGCTACTCACCAGAGATGGCATATTTCGAATGTCTTCATGAAGTTAAATTAATCGTCGATCTTATTTATGAAGGTGGAATTGCAAATATGAATTACTCGATATCTAATACTGCGGAGTATGGAGAGTATGTATCTGGAAAAAAAATTATAGATGATAAAACTAAAGAAAGAATGAAAGAAGTTTTAAAAGATATTCAATCTGGAAAATTTACTAAACTCTGGATGGATGAAAATAAAATTGGCCAAAAGAATTTTTTAAGAATGAGAAAAGAGCTATCGGAACATCCAATTGAAAAAGTTGGTGAAAAGTTGAGAGCTCTTATGCCTTGGATTGCAAAAAATAAGCTCGTAGATAAAAGCAAAAATTAAAAAATTTCTTTATTTTAAGAGCATTTTTTAAATGCTTAAGCTTTAGAATTATTGAAATATATAGATTTTTTATAAGTGCTAATTTACAACCATAGATAAATGTCAAAAAAACAAAAAAATAGAATTATAATTTTCGACACCACTCTTAGAGATGGAGAGCAATCTCCTGGAGCTTCAATGAGTCTTGAAGAAAAGATTAAAATTGCAAAAGCATTCGAGGACTTAGGTGTTGATGTGATGGAAGCTGGTTTTCCTGCAGCATCCAATGGAGATTTTGAGGCGGTATCTGAGATTGCAAAAATATTAAAAAATACAATTCCGTGTGGTCTTGCAAGAGCTGTTAAAAGTGATTTGGAGAAATGTAGAGACGCATTAAAATTTTCAAAGCACTTTAGAATTCACACTTTTATTTCTACAAGCCCGCTTCATATGAAGCATAAATTAAAAAAATCTCCAAAAGAGGTTTTGGAATTAATAAAAGAAAGTGTGACAACTGCAAGAAAATTTACAGATGATGTTGAGTGGTCACCAGAAGATGGAACAAGAACTGAACCTAATTTTTTATGTAAAACAGTTGAGCTTGCAATTAAATGTGGGGCAAGAACTATTAATATTCCAGATACAGTTGGCTATACTATTCCTGATGAGTATTTTAAAACAATTAAACTTCTTTTTGATAAAGTTCCAAATATCGACAAAGCAGTAGTGTCTACCCACTGTCATAATGATTTAGGTCTTGCAGTTGCAAATTCACTTGCAGGCGTAAAAGCAGGAGCAAGGCAAATTGAGTGCACGATTAATGGGATAGGTGAAAGAGCTGGAAATGCAGCGCTTGAAGAAATTGTGATGGCAATTAAAACACGAAACGATTTGATGCCATACTCTACAAACATTAATTCAAAAAAAATAAGCTCTTGTTCAAAACTTGTATCAAGCGTTACAGGTTTTCCAATTCAATACAATAAAGCAATTGTTGGAAAAAATGCTTTTGCACACGAGTCAGGAATTCATCAAGACGGAATGATTAAAAATAAAGAAACGTATGAAATTATGACACCAGAAAGTGTTGGTGTAATTAAATCAACATTGGTTATGGGAAAGCACTCAGGACGAAACGCTTTTAGAGATAAATTAGTTGAGCTTGGATACTCAAATTTAACCGATGAAATTATTAACGTTACATTTGCAAGTTTTAAAAATTTAGCTGATAAAAAAAAACATATTTTTGATGAAGATATAATCGCAATTGTTGATGATGAAGTAATGAAGCATAATAATGCAATTTCTTTAAAATCTCTAGAGGTCGTTGCTGGAACTAAAGGTCCACAAAAAGCAAAAGTTGAACTTTCAATTTATGATAAAGTTAAAGAAGTTGAGGTTCATGGAGACGGTCCAATTGATGCAATATTTAAAGGTATTACAAAAATATTTCCACATGATGGAAAATTACAATTGTTTCAAGTTCAGGCAATTACCGAAGGCACAGATGCACAGGCAACAGTAAGTGTAAGAATTGAGGAAAAAGGCAAGATTTCTGTAGGGCAAGCATCGGATGCAGATACTCTTGTTGCTTCAGCAAAAGCGTATATAAACGCCCTAAATAAATTAATTATTAAAAGAAAAAGAACTGCACCAAGTTCCAACCTTAGTGCATCTGCTTAAAGAAGAGAGATAGAATGTTTGATAAAATTTTTGGTGTTTTTTCAACCGACATGGCAATCGACCTTGGAACAGCTAACACACTTGTTTATGTAAAAGGAAAAGGAATTGTTCTTAATGAACCCTCTGTAGTTGCAGTTATTTCTAGAGGTGGAAGAAATGAAGTTTTGGCGGTCGGTGATGAAGCAAAACAAATGCTTGGAAGAACTCCTGGAAATATTACAGCAATACGTCCGATGAAAGATGGTGTTATTGCAGACTTTATAGTGACTGAAGAGATGATTAAGCATTTTATAAGAAAAGTTCATAAGCGAAATGCTTTTGCAAATCCTAGAATTATCGTTTGTGTTCCAACAGGTTCAACACCAGTTGAGAGAAGAGCAATTCAGGAAGCAGCTTATGCTGCTGGTGCAAGAAAAGTTCAATTAATCGAAGAGCCGGTTGCAGCTGCAATTGGCGCTGGTCTTCCAATATCAGAACCGCAAGCATCGATGATTGTTGATATTGGTGGTGGAACTACTGAAATTGCAGTGATGTCGCTTGGAGGAATTGTTTATTCTCATTCCCTAAGAATTGCAGGCGATGCCATGGATCAAGCTATCATTTCTTTTATGAAGAAAAGATTTAACCTTTTAGTTGGAGACTCAACAGCTGAGAAAATAAAAAAAGAAATTGGATCTGCAATACCAACAGGATCTGAAAAAACTTTTTTAATGAAAGGTAGAGACGTTAGAACTGGAACACCAAAAGAAATCATTCTTAATGAAAAAGATACCGCAGAGGCTTTAGAGCCGGTTGTTCTTCAAGTTATAAATGCTATTAAGAACGCTTTAGAAAATACACCTCCAGAATTATCCTCAGATTTAATTGATAGTGGAATGGTGCTTGCAGGTGGTGGAGCTTATCTTAAAAATTTAGATAAACTTATAAAAAAAGAGACAGGCTTACCTGTTGTAATTGCAGAAGATGCACTTTCCTGTGTTGCAATTGGAACTGGAAAAGCATTAGAACAAGAGGGAATATTCTCCTCTATGTTAACCTCATATTAAAAAGTAACCAAAGTATAATGAATGCCACAAAGCTTGCAAAAAGCTCTGCGGTAGGAACTGCTGTTCTTGAGAGAACTTTTAAACAAAAACTTTTAACTCCAGTTTTAATAGGTGTATGTTTTTTATTATTAACATTAGAGAATATAAGCTTTAGGCCTATTAAACTTTTAAAATCTCTAGTAAACGATGCAATTACCTATTCAGCATTTATAATTAATCTACCAGTAAATTTTACAGCAGACACTTCAAAATCCTTTTTAGAATTTTTTAATTTTAATATTCATCAAGAAAATAAAATTCTTAAAGATCAGGTAAACAAACTTATTTCTGAAAAAAATGAATTATTATTTTTTAAAAATGAAAATGATAATTTAAAAAGAACTTTAGGAATTAGAAATCAAGGAGAGTATGCTGCACTTCTGGTTAAAGTAATAAAGGAGGATACAAGTGAATTTGGGAAATCTTTTTCAATTACAAAAGGATCATCAGAAAATCTTGAACTTGGGCAAGCGGTTGTAAGAAATAACGTTTATCTTGGACGAATATCTGAAGTAAATCTTCTTTCATCTAAAGTAATGATTGTAACTGATGCGGGAAGTAGAATTCCTATTGTAATTCCATCTAAAGGAGTAAATGCAATTTTAAAGGGTGATGGTTATTCTAATGCAGAGCTTCTGTTTTTACCTCCATCTTCAAGCCTAGACAATAATGACCAGATTTATACTTCAGGCACTGATGGAATTATTAAAGAGGGACTGTACGTTGGGAAGGTCATAGTTAAAGAAGATAAAAACAAGAAAAAAAAATATTCAGTAGATCTTGGATTTAAAGAACATCAATTAAACTATGTATCAGTACTTAAGCTAAAGCGGTAATGTATGAGAAATTTTCTTGAAAAAACTAGGTTTTATATTCCTCACTTATTAATTCTACTAGTAATAGCAAATGACAGCTTATTGATAAATACTTGGATTGCACCAGGGCCAATTATTAATTTAAAATATATTCTTTTATTTTACTTTTGCTTTTATCAACCAGATAGAATTTCAGTTATATCTTTATTTCTCTTAGGGTTAGTTTTTGACTCTCTTCAAAGCACACCGCTAGGTATGACATCATTATGTTTTATAGTAGCTTCAAAATTAATTTACTTTTTAAAAAAAAGAAGAACACGAGCAAACTTTCAAAATGAATTCATTTCTTTTGGAATAGTATTAGCCGCTGTTCAAATACTCACTTTAATTATTTTTTATTATTTTTCAAAAACATCCCCTGAATATTCTCTTCTAATTATAAATACCATTCTAACCTTAGCGCTATATCCGTTGTTTAGATATATTTTACAATTTTTTTATAGATATCAGATATGAAATTAATTGATAAAAAAACTAAGAAAGAAATTTTTGAATATATTGTAAAAAATTATAATACTATTAATTTTTCAGAATTAGATAAAAATAAATATTTTTCAAAGATTAAAGAATTTAATTACTTTGATAGCGCTCAGATATTTGATCACCTTTCTGATATTTTTTTAGAACAACTTAATCTTGAAGAGTTATATAAAGAAAAATCTATTGATAAACTTAGCTCTTTAACAAAAAAAATAGAAATAATTCTCACAGAAAAATTAAAAAATGACTTTGAAGTTAGGAATCAAATTAAAAAAATTTTTTTTGAGATTGTTAAACAGGGGCACGTGCTTAAATTAACAAAATATTTTTTTGATATTTCAAATATAATTTGGATTATGGTTAAAGATCAGTCTACAGACTTTAATTATTACACAAAACGATTTAGTTTAATTTCAGTGTACTTAAAAATTCTTTGTGCAATTTTATTAAAAGAAAAATTTAAAAAAGAAGATATTCAAAAAGAAGTAAGTAAAACTCTTGAACAATTAAAACATATTACAAAGTTAAAACCAAAATTTTCTATTTTTGAAGATATACAAAAATTTTTTAGCCAGTTTAAAACGCAACAGGGTAGGGGATTTTAATAAACCTTAGTAAGGTGACCAAGTTTTCTTTTTTCTTTTACGTACATTTTACCATAATCATAAAAAAATTCTTTATTGTTACTTTTTCTTTCTCTAAATTTATAAATATTTTTTCCTAAAGCATTTTTCATAATCGCATTCTTAATTTTTTTTGGTTGTATGGATTGTAAGTTACAAACTGAGCGAATATGGCTTTCAAATTGACTAACGTTGTAACTGTCTAATGTTAAGTGCCCTGAGTTATGTACACGTGGTGCAATTTCGTTAACTAACAAATCCCCATTCTTTTTTAAAAAATATTCAACACACATCACTCCTCTATAATTTAGTCTTTTTGCAATTCTGATTGCAATTGTTTTAGCTTTTTCATTAATGTTTCTATTTATTCTTGCCGGACTAATGGATTGTCTTAAAATTTGTTCAGAGTGTAAATTTTCAATAGGTTCATACGCAAAAATTTTATTTTTATAGGCAACTATCACCACTGATATTTCTTTAGTAAAATTTACAATTTTTTCTAAAATATATTGATCATTTGGAAATTTATATTTTATTATTTCAGACCTATTTTTAAAAAACGTTTGTCCCTTACCATCATATCCAAGGTTGATAGTTTTAGCTAAAATTGGAAAAAAATTGTTATCTAAAGATTTTAATTTATTTCTTTTAAGTTTTTTAAATTCAGTTGTTTTAACTCCAATATTATTTAAAAAAACCTTCTCACTAATTCTGTTTTGTAGAGTTTTTAAAATTTCTGGTTTTGGAAATATGGGAATATTCTTTTCTAAGTTTTTTAGAATAGAAAATGGAATATTTTCAAATTCAAAGGTTAAAATAGATACTTTTTTTATAAATATATTTAATTTTTTTTTATCTAAGTAGCTTCCAATAATAAAATCGTCAGCATAATAAATTGCAGGTGAGTCAATAGAGTTAGTATAAATACAGGTTTTAATTTTTAATCTTTTTGCTGCAATGGCAAGAAGCTTACCTAATTGTCCTCCTCCAAAAATACCGAGGACAAAATTTTTAGACGGCATTAATTTTTTGGTTTTAATTTTACGGATTGCGTTTGTTTGCTTCTCCAAAGACTAAGTCGTTTTGCAATGTCTTTATCCTTTAAACTCATAATAGATGCAGCATATAAAGCTGCATTTTTTGCTCCAGTTTCACCTATTGCAACTGTACCAACAGGAATACCGTAAGGCATTTGAACTATGGATAGCAAGCTATCAAGTCCTTTGAGTGATTTTGTCTCGATAGGAACTCCAATTACTGGAAGGTCTGTAATTGCTGCAGTCATGCCTGGTAAATGTGCCGATCCTCCAGCACCAGCAATAATTACAGATATATTTTTTGATTTTGCTTTTTTTGCAAATTCAATCATTCGAAAAGGAGTTCTATGTGCTGAAACTATTTGTGTAAAAAAAGGAATATTTAGTTTTTTAAGAATTATTGCAGTTTGCTTTAATATTTTCCAATCCGATTTGCTGCCCATAATAATAGCAACAAATGATTTTTTTTTCAGTGATCTACTCATTATATAAAGTTAACTATTTATTAACTTCTTCTTTAGCCTTTTCTTTTTTTTCTCTTTCAACTCTTCGATTTGCTTTTTCAATAGCTTTTTGTAATTCACTTTGAGTACAAAGATTAAGTGCTACAGGATCCTTCGGTGTTATATTTTGAATGTTCCAATGTTTTCTCGATTTAATAGCTTCAACCGTGTTTTTTGTTGTTCCAACAAGTTTTGAAATTTGACCTTCAGAGAGTTGAGGGTAGTTTTTTACAAGCCAAGCGATTGCATCTGGTCTATCTTGTCTTTTGGATAGAGGTGTATACCTTGGACCTGTTACTTTTTTAACTTCATATTCTACTGTTTTTTGATTTATTTTTAGAGCTTTATTTGGGTCTTTAGAACAAGACTCAATCTCATCCCTAGTTAGCTCTCCTGCAAGAATAGGATTGTAAGCCTTAATACCAACAGCCACATCTCCATCTGCAATTCCTTTTACTTCGAGTTCGTGTAGTTGGCAAAAATCTGCAATTTGTTTGAATGTTAAAGTTGTATTTTCAATTAGCCATACTGCTGTGGCTTTTGGCATCAATGGTTTATCAACCATTATTATTTACCTTTAGTTTTAGTTGTCGCTTTCGTAAGATTTTCAAATCTTTTATTAAATTTACTAACTCTTCCCTTATCAAGAATTTTTTGTGATCCACCAGTCCACGCCGGGTGCGATATAGGATCAATATCTAGTTTCATAACATCATTTTCTTTTCCCCATGTTGACAAAGTTTCAAACTCAGAACCGTCAGTCATGACTACTTTAATTTTATGTGTTTTTGGGTGAATGTTATCTTTCATAATTTAAGCTGATGGTTTTATAGCAAAAAGCTTTTGCTAACAACCCATTTTACCTGAAAGCTTTATTTAATGTTTTTTTTAGAAACAAAAAATAAATAAGAGAAAAACCTCCCAGAATAAAGGCATTAGTTATAAATGGCATATCTTTACTAAAATATAGAAACAATAAACCCGCAAAAGGTTGTCCCGTAAATCTTGCAATGGATTGGGCTGAATAAGCAGCTCCAAGTGCTAGGCCTTTTTTATTTTTATTACAGTTTTTTGATACAATACTATTTAAACAAGGGTTGGAGACTCCAATTCCATAACATAAAAAAGCAACAGCTATTAAAAGAATGTAAAATTGGTTAGTTGAAATTAATAGAAAGCCAGTAATTAAAAAAATAAATCCGCTCTTAATAAGCTGAACCTCATTAAAAAAATTTAACAAATATCTAAGTATAAAACCCTGCACCACTATTTGACAAATTCCAGCATACAGCATTATTAAGCCAACTTCCTGAGGACCCCAGTTAAAAGTTTCATTTATCCAAATTGCAAATATTCCCTCCATTCCTGTAAAGCCAAAATAGATAATAAAAATTATTAGAAAGAAGATTGATAGTTTTCTTTCAAATAAGAAAGTTAATTGATTTGAAAATTTATCAAAAATTTTACTATGTATTCTCCCTTGTATTTTTTTTGGCTCTTTTAAAAAAAATATTACAAATATTAAATTTATAATATTTATAAAAAATGCAATCCAAGCAACATTCGATAAACTTTCAAACGTATAATTAGATCCTGCAATCAAACCTCCAAGCATGGGTCCAATTGTAAAGCCAAGTCCAAAAGCCATACCAAACATACCCATGCCCTTAGCTCTATTTTTTTCAGTTGTGATGTCGGCTATATATGCAGTTCCAACAGATACATTGCTTTTAAAAATTCCAGCTATCAATCTTGAGATAAAAACGGTTGTTAAATTTGTGCTTATAGCAAGTATGAAATTTGCAATAATTTCTGCAACACAATTTAGAATAATTAATGGCTTTCGTCCAAATCTGTCAGATAAACTTCCCCATATAGGAGATGAAAAAAATTGAAAAAAAGAAAAAGAAGCAAAGATGATTGTAATCATCAATATATTTCCACCAAGGTCACTTACTAGAAAAGGAAGGGTTGAGACTAATACCCCACTAAATGCAAGCACGTCTAAAAATAAAAAAAAAACAATTTTAGACATGATATTTTAAGAGAGTATTTCTATAAGATCTTTATCGATTTTAGAGTTTGTTGCTAAAATATTTTTTCCATCAACATAGTCTTTTCCACCCTTAAAATCAGATATTGTTCCTCCAGCTTCTTTTACAATAACAATACCACCTGCAATATCCCAATAACTTAAATTTCGCTCCCACAACCCATCAGCTCGACCGCAGGCAACAAAAGCAAGATCCAGTGCGGCGCTTCCAAATTTTCTTGTAGCAGCAACTACTCTACTTACTTTTTCATATTCTCTAAAAAATATTTCTTTATTTTCATATTTAAGTATTGGTCCACCCGTTACTAAAATACATTCTTCAATTTTTTTTCTCGATGAAACTCTAATACGCGAATTGTTAAGATATGCTCCTTTTCCTTTTTCAGCATAAAACATTTCGTTGGTTATAGGGTTAAAAATCATCCCGCAAATAATTTCATTTTTTTTTTCAAGCCCAATCGATATTGCAAAATGAGGAACTCCATGAAGAAAGTTTAAAGTTCCATCGATTGGATCAATTATCCATTTAAATTCGCTATTTTTTTCAACTGCGCCACATTCTTCAGATAAAATTGAATAATCAGGCCTTGCAAAAGTTAGCTCTTTTATTAAAATTTTTTCAGTCCGTTTATCAGCGTTAGTTACAAAATCACCAGGACCTTTTTTAGATACTTGAAGTTTTTCAATTTCTCCAAAGTCTCTTATGAGAGCTTTTGAAGCTTTGATACATGCCTTCTCCATCACATTAAGATTTGCTGAGAGAAGGGGCATATTAAACTTTTTTTAAATATTCCTGAGTCTCTGTATCTACTAAGATTATATCACCCTGATTTATAAAAGGCGGAACCATTATTTTAATCATATTTTGAATGGTTGCAGGTTTGTAAGAACCAGTTGCAGTCTGTCCTTTCACTATAGAGTCGGTTTCTACAACCTCATACTCAACGGATTTAGGTAGTTCAATGCTAACTGGTTTATCCTGGTAAAAAAGCATAGTCACTTCAAGATTTTCTTTTAAAAATTTTTCACTTTCTTCAAGCATTTCTTTTTTTATATTGATTTGTTCAAAGTCTTTACTATCCATAAATACTAGTTCATCTCCTGCCGCGTATAAAAATTGAAATTTTTTTTCATCGAATGATGCTCTTTCAACAGTTTCACTTGCTCTAAATCTTTCGTTTAATTTAGTCCCTTTCGTAACACTTTTTAATTCAACCTGGTTGTAGGCTCTAAGGTTTCCTCTATTTACAGATTGTATCTTTAAACATTTCCAAAGATCATTTTTGTATTCAATGATATTTCCAACTCTAATGTCTGATCCTAAAATTTTCATAAAAGGCTTTGTGATATATCTATTTTTTAAACATATTTACAGCATTTAATGGGCTGTAGTTTTTCAAGTTCCAAATACAAGAGACCACCGCAATATAATCAGCGCCATTTTCAAGTAGGATTTTATAATTACTTTGATTTATTCCGCCAATTGCAACAATAGGTTTTTTAATATTTTTCTTTGCCCATCGAAGTAATTTAATATTTGCCCTATACTTAGTTTTGTGTGTGGTTGTTTTATAAAATGCACCATAAGCTATGTAATCTGCGAATTTTGAAATATTTTTTGAATAATGTTTTAAGTTATTACATGTTGCACCAATAATTTTTTTTTTTCCTAAAATTTTTCTTCCAAAATTGAATGAAGGATCGCCTCTTCCAAGATGGCAGCCGTCTGCGTCAGAGACTTTAGTTATAAAAGGGCTATCATTAATTATAAATTTTACCTTGTATCTTTTAGTTATGGGTTTAATTTTTTTTGCAAGATCGATGATTTTTTTTTTTTCATTAGATTTAATTCGGAGTTGAAAAAAACTAACTATTCCTGAACTTAAAACTTGTCTTAAATTATAAAGAAATTTGTTTGTGTTTGTTATTACTTGAGGTGATATGACGTAAAGAAACTTTTTATTAGGCGGCTTTTTTCTCAAGATCCACTTTCCATTTTCCTAAAGTTGCAAGACTGTTCATTTCGGATCTTAAGTCAAAAACAGTTTGAACAGTTTTTTTATCAGCTATATTTTTTGCCCATGTTTTAAGTGCACTTTGTTGAAGCGCTCTTCCGTATGAGAAAGTAAATGAAAAGTTTGTGGTGTTGATTTTATTGATGGAATTAAGGTTTTCAGTTGCTTCAACTTCACTCTGACCTCCTGATAAAAATGCAATACCAGGAACATCATGAGATACATTTTCTCTTATGCAATTATACGTTTTTTCAGCAACTTCTTTCGTATCATTTTTTTTACCAGACTCTGTTCCATTTAAAATCATGTTTGGCTTTAAAACTATACCTTTCAAATTAATTTTATGTATTACAAGTTGATTAAAACACTCCTGCAGTACAGCAGCGGTTACATCGTAACACTTATTAATATCATGACTTCCATCCATTAAAACTTCAGGCTCAACTATTGGGACCATATTTGTATCTTGTACAATAGCTGCATATCTTGCTAGCGCATGAGCATTTGCAACAATTGACATTTTAGATGGATAAACTTTTGAAATATTATACACCGCTCTCCACTTCGTAAATCTTGCACCAAGTTTATAATAGTCGACAAGTCTTTCTTTTAGCCCGTCTAACCCTTCAGTAATTTTTTCATCATTTGAAAGTGGAAGAGATTTTGTACCTTTATCAACTTTGATGCCGGGAATGACTCCTTGATCACTTAATAGCTTTGCAATATTTTTTCCATTAGATGCTGTTTGTTTTATTGTTTCATCATAAAGTATAACTCCACTAATAAAGTCTTTTATTTTTTGTGATGTGAAAAGTGTTTCTCTAAAATTTAATCTATTTTGTTCAGTTGATGGAACTTTTACTGCATCAAGTCTTTTTGCCATGGTTCCACTGCTTTCATCCGCAGCTAAAATTCCCTTACCTTTTTTAACCATTGCCTTTGCAATAGACTCTATATTTTCCATAATCACTTTATTATTTCCTAAAAATTATTTTTCAAGGACTTTCAAACCTGGAAGCGTTTTTCCCTCAAGCAATTCTAAAAATGCACCACCTGCAGTTGAGATATAAGAAAATCCATCTAAGCAGTTTGATTTTTTTATTGCAGCCGCAGTATCTCCTCCGCCTGCAACAGATACTAAACTTTTATTACGTGTCTTCATCTTTATGTATTCAGCAACTTGTTTCGTTCCATCCAAGAAGTAATCTTTTTCAAAAAGACCAAGAGGGCCGTTCCAAAGCACCATTTTAGTTTTGTCTATTGCGCTTTTGATTTTTTGAGAGGTTTTAGATCCTATATCAAAGATAATATCATTTTCTGATATTTCATTTAAATTCTTAGTCTCTCCTTTAGTATTCATATTTTCTGAGACAACTACATCAACAGGGGTAATCAGCTCGCAATTACTTTGTTTAGCTTTATTTATAATTTCAGTAATTAATTTATCTTTGTTCTCTTCATATAAAGATTTTCCAATATTAAATTTATTATGTTTTATAAAATTATTCCCCATAGCTCCTCCTATGACTAAATATTTTGCTTTAGGAATTAGATTTAAAATAAGGTCTATCTTTGTTGAAATTTTAGAGCCCCCAATGATGCACATGGTAGCCCCACTTTTACTATCAAATATTTTGTTTAAAGAATTTAGTTCATCAACAATAGTTTTTCCAGCATAGGAGTCTAAATAAGATGTAATTGCCGAAACTGAAGCATGAGCTCTATGACTGCACGAGAAAGCTTCATTAACATATATGTCAGCAAGTGAAGCCAATTGTTTTCCAAAGTTTTTATCATTAGCCTCCTCCTCCTTAAAAAACCTAATATTTTCAAGCAAAAAAATTTTATTTTCTGAACTTTTAATTTTATCTTTGGTTGAGGCATTTAAGAAATCTTCAATGAAAGTTAATTTTTGATCTAAAATTTTTTCAATAGATTGAACTAAAGGCTTAAACGATAATCCATCTTTACCTTTTTTTTGTGGTCTACCTAGGTGAGAGCATAAAATTAATTTTGCATTTTTTTTTAAAAAATCTGAAATAATTGACTTCATTTTTATAATTTTTGTATCATCCGTGATTGTTGATTTTTCTATAGGACAATTAAAATCAACTCGTAAAAAGATGTTTTTATTACTTAAATTTATATTTTCTGAAATAGTTTTAAGCTGTTGCATTTTTAACAGTGATTATCGAAGATATTTTTTAACTACGTCTGTAATATAACCACTTGTTAAACTGAAGTGTTCATAAATATTTTTGTAAGGAGCACTTTTTCCAAATTCATCAATTCCAAAAGACATTCCATTTCCTTTTATAATTTTTTCCCATCCTTTAGTAACACCAGCTTCAATAGTTATAATGAATGCATCGTCTGGAAGAATTTTGTTTTTATATGTTGTCTCTTGTTGTTCAAATAATTCCATACAAGGCATGGATACAACAGTTGATGAAACTTTAATCTCATTTAATTTTTTTTGAACATCAAGTGCAATTTGTACCTCTGAACCTGTAGCAACAATTCTAACTTTTGAGTTTGGATCTGTTGTACTTAATATGTATGCACCATTTTTTGATAAATTTTCATCTGTTAGTTCTTGTCTTACAAATGGTAAGTCTTGTCTTGAAAGTGCAATTACACTTGGAGTATGTTTTGATTTTAATGCAAGCTCCCAGCATTCTAAAGTTTCAAGTGTATCTGAAGGTCTAAATACATTTAGATTTGGAATGGATCTTAAAGAAAATAAATGCTCGATTGGCTGATGTGTTGGTCCATCTTCACCAAGCCCTATGGAGTCATGGGTGAAGATATAAATAACTCTAAGTTTCATCAAAGCTGCTAAACGTATAGATGGTTTGCAATAATCAGAGAAAACTAGAAAAGTTCCGCCATAAGGAATAATGTTTCCATGAAGCGCTAGTCCATTCATCACACCACACATGGCATGTTCTCTGACACCATAATGCAGATAGCTACCGTTAAAATTTTTACTATGAATTACTTTTTGATTTGATCCTTTGGTGTTGTTTGATCCTGTAAGATCTGCTGAACCTCCAATTAGCTCTGGAATAAATCTTGTAAAATTATTGATGCATAACTCTGAAGACTTTCTTGTTGCCATTGTCTTTTGATTTTTAAAAATTTCACCTCTGAAATCTTTAATCATTTTTTCTGTTTCAACTGGTAAATGACCTGACATTATTCTTTCAAGCCCAGTTTTTTTACCTTTATCAAGTTTATTAAATTTAGCTTTCCAGGATAAATAATCCTTCTCACCTCTTAGTCCTGCACTTCTCCACTCTTTAAGAATTTTATCTGGTATTTCAAAAGCAGAATATGGCCACTTTAATTTTTTTCTAACAAGTTTAACCTCATCCTCACCAAGAGGGGAGCCATGCACTGATGCTGACTTTGCTTTGTTTGGAGAGCCAAAGCCAATGATAGTTTTGCAAGATATCATCGTTGGCTTTTTAGCTTTTTGAGCTTTTAATAAAGCTCTCTCAATCCCTGAGTAGTTGTGACCATTTATTTCAATTACATCCCAATTATACGACTGAAATCGTAACTTGATGTCATCTGAAACTGCAAGATTAGTATTTCCATCAATTGAGATTGAATTGTTATCAAAAAGTAAAATTAGATTTTTAAGTTTTAAATGGCCTGCAAGACTTAAAGCTTCATGGCTTATACCTTCCATTAAGCAACCATCACCTGCAACTACATAGGTTTTGTGGTTACAGATATCTTTTCCAAAGTTGCTTCTGCAAATTTCTTCCGCAATTGCAAAACCAACGGCATTTGAAATTCCCTGACCTAATGGCCCTGTGGTTGTCTCTATCCCGCTTCCTTCCTCATACTCAGGATGGCCTGCGCATATACTATCTAATTGTCTAAAATTTTTTATGTCATCAATACTAACGCTCTTATATCCAAGAAGATAAAGTAAAGAATATAACAACATAGACCCGTGCCCAGCAGAAAGTACAAATCTATCTCTGTTGAACCACTTTGGATCTTCAGGATTAAATTTTAGAAATTTATGAAATAGTACAGTTGCAACATCCGCCATACCCATCGGCATTCCAGGGTGACCAGAATTTGCTTTTTGAACTGCATCTATGGATAGAAATCGTACTGCGTTAGCTAGGTTTATGTTTAATTTTTTAGGCATTACGTTTTGAAAAGATAGAATTGCGTGAATTAATATTATTTTTACAGTATAAATTAAACACTTATATTAGCTATTAGATGAGTCTGAAAATTAAAGAAGCTGAGCTTTTTCAAAATTTAGAAAAATTAAATTCAATTGCTGATTTAGTTCAGGATACTAAAGTTCAGAAAAATAATTTAAAGGCCTTAAAAGATTCCCTTGAAAATGAAAAAGAGGAATTAAAACAAAAAATTCAAAGTCTTGAACAAAGCAACGCAGAGGCCCAAGAGCAGCTTAAAGACATTGAAGCCAAAATCAATAATCAAGGATCTGAGTATAGTGATCTTATTTCAAAAATAGATAATCTTGAAAAAGAGAATTTTACATTAAAAGAAAATTTAAATCAGATTGAGAAAGATCTAGATGTTTCAGAGTTTAAATTAGAAGAGGCTGAAAAGACTAATCAGAGCTTACAGGAGGAATTTGAAAATACTAATAAAGAATTGAAGCTTACGAAAGAGCAGTTATCGCAGATGAAGAAGAATAGAAAAGAGTTTGAAAAAAAAATTGATGAACTAAATCAAGAAACTGACGATATGCTTAAGGAATTTGATAAATGGTAAATGTAACTATTCGCTTCAACGATAAAGATTATATTCTTTCCTGTGAACAAGGTCAGGAGCAGGAACTTGAAAAGCTCGCAGTTTATTTAAATCAAAAATTTACGCGATTAAAGGAAGATTTAGGTAATATTGGAGAAAATAAATTACTCTTAATTAGCTCAATTCAAGTCATCGATGAGCTTTTTACTATTAAAAACTTACTTGAAAAAATGAGAAATCAAAACAAAGATCTTATTCAAAAGTTTAAAGAAATTAAAAATCTTGCAATATTATTTAGAGATGAAAAAGAAACTCAAATCAATAGTCTTCACTCCGAATTACAAACGCTTAAAGAAAAAATGTCTGAGGATGAGACAAGTTATGCAAATGCTCTAGAAAAGGTATCACAGTCCATTGATAGTTTCTTAAAAAAAATAAATTAGTAATAATGAAAAGCAAACTAAGGAAATATTATATTTCCTTACGAGAAAAAAAATATTTTGAAGTAGAAAATGAATTTGCAGATCGTTTTCTAAAAAAAATCACTATTACTAAAAAAAATATTATTGGATCATATTGGCCCATAAATTCTGAATTAAATGTTCAAAAACTTAATACCGTTCTTAATGAAAAAGGTTTTAGAGTTTCACTGCCATCCATTCAGAATAATAAAAAAATGGTATTCAAAATTTTACAAAACCATGCATCCTTAAAACTTCATTCGTTTGGAATACCAGAGCCAGATTCCAATTCCTCCTTAATTGTTCCTGATATTTTTCTAGTTCCCTTAGTTGCCTTTGATAAATTTGGAAATAGACTTGGATATGGAGCTGGATTTTATGATAGGTACTTTTCAACACTATCTAAACATAAAAAAGTTTTTAAAATCGGAGTAGGCTTTTCATTTCAAATGTGTAAAAAAATTCCAAACACCAAGCGAGATTTAAAGCTTGATGCAATTTGTACTGAAACAAAATTATATAATATTTCATGATTTTTCTATTTCTTGGTGACATTGTAGGAAAGCCTGGAAGAGAAATTTTAAAAAAAGAACTTTCAAATTTAATTAAAAAAGAACAAGCAGACTTTGTCATCGTAAATGGAGAAAATGCAGCAGGAGGATATGGTATTACTAGAAAGATTTGCGATGAGTTATTTGATTTAGGAATTGATGTTATTACTTCAGGAAATCATATCTGGGATCAGAAAGAGACAGCAGACTTTATAGGATCTGAAAAAAGATTACTGCGTCCATTAAATTTTATCGAAGGAACACCAGGACGTGGGGCTGAAGTTTATGAAAAAAAAGGAAAGAAAATTGCAGTGATTAATTTGATGGGCAATATTTATATGAAACCTACAGACAATGTTTTTAATTCTATTTCTTTAAAATTGCAGAACCTTAAACTTAAAAAAGATGTAGATTTTATCTTAGTTGATATGCATGCAGAAATTACCTCTGAAAAGATGGCTATGGGTAATTTTTTAGATGGACAAGTGACCTTAGTTGTTGGAACCCATACCCACGTTCCAACTGCAGATGCTAAAATTCTTCCAAAAGGCACAGCGTATCAAACGGATATTGGAATGTGTGGCGACTATGACTCTGTAATTGGGATGAATAAAGATCAGGCGATAAATAAATTTTTAAAAGTTCCAATGACGGAAAGGTTAGAGCCAGGAAAAGGGCCTGGAACCATTGCAGGAATTAAACTTATTGCAGATGATGAAACTGGGCTTGCAAAAGAAATTCGTCTAGTAACAGTTGGACATCACTTTAAAGGACATTAGTTATGGCAGGTCACTCGCATTTTAAAAACATGATGCACCGAAAGGGCAAAGTGGACAAAATTCGCTCCAAACTTTTTACAAAACTTTCAAGGGAAATAACAGTATCTGCTAAACTTGGAACGCCTGATCCGGATATGAATCCAAGACTAAGGGCAGCCGTTCAAGCAGCAAGAGCTGCAAATATGCCAAAAGATAATATTGAAAGGGCCATAAAAAAATCTCAAGGAAACATTGATAACTCGTATGAATATTCTAGATATGAAGGGCTTGGTCCTTCAAAGATTGCAGTTATCATTGAAGCGTTGACAGATAATAAAAACAGAACCGTTTCAAATATTAGATCGATATTTCAAAAATTTGGTGGTGAACTTTTAACGAATGGCTCTGTCAGTTATCAGTTTGAGCAGGTTGGACTTATTAAGTTAAAAAAAAATCTACTCACAGCAGAAAAAGCCATGGAAGTTGCAATTGAGTCAGGAGCTGATGATTGTCATACAAGCGAAGCATTTCACGAAATTATTTGTAAAAAGGATGGCTTAAATAGTGTTAGAGAAGGTGTAGAAAAACATCTTAAAGATTTAGATTTTGTTGGATTAGTTTGGAATCCCGTTAATAAAGTTCAATTGAGTAAAGAGTCATTTGATAAAGTTGTAAACTTTTTAGAGCAAATAGAAAATGAAGATGATGTTCAAAATGTATTCACGAATTTTGAAGTAGATGAGAAAATTTTAGAAGGGGTAAGTGTACATTGATCGTTTTTTCAATTGATCCTGGTGTTAGCGGAGCAATTTGCGTTTTTAAAAATAAAGAAATTATAGAAATCGTTGATGTCCCAACCATGATTGAGGGTAAAAAAAATAAAAGACAAATTAATTCTGCTCAGGTTTCGCATATCTTTAGATCCTTTTCCGAAAAAGAAACAAAGTGCTATGTAATTGTAGAGCAGGTGAGTGCTATGCCAGGTCAAGGTGTTACTTCCATGTTTAATTTTGGTCAGTCTTTTGGAGTAATTAAAGGAATATGTGCTGCATTTAATTTTCCAATTTATTTTGTGCGTCCAACAAAATGGAAAAAACATTTTAATTTAATTGGATCAGTAAAAGATGCATCAAGAACTAAAGTTACAGAACTATACCCATCCTTCGCATCAAAAATTGCAAAGAAAAAAGACTCAAACAAAGCAGATGCCATTTTAATTGGAAAATATTTTATAGATCATTTTTCAAATGATGGTTTTTATGGATAAAGGAAAAAAAGAATTTATTTACAAAGTTAAAATATATTATGAAGATACAGATGCTGGAGGCATTGTATATTATGCAAATTATTTGAAGTTTTTTGAAAGAGCTAGAACTGAATTAATTTATGCATTAGGCTTTAATCATAAAAACCTTAAAGAAAAAGACGCTCAAATTATTGTCCGAAAATTTTCAATCACCTATAAAAAACCAGCCTTTTTTGAGGATGAACTTATAGTTAAAACTTTTGTAGAAGAAATTAAGGGTGCAAGAATTGTAATGAGTCAGACAGCCTTAAAAAATGATGACGTTGTAACAGAGGCAACGGTTGAACTTGCCTGCGTTGATCAAAGTGGAAAACCAAAACAAGTTCCGGAGGAATTAAAAAAGTCTATCGAAAAACTTCTTAATTAGTTTAGAATAAAATATACAAGACAAATTAATGACACTATTAAAACATAAAAGTTTATAATGGATCCAGTTTCTGCAAAAGTCGTAGGACTTAGCGCATCAAGCTTTTCTTTTTTTCATTTATTCATAAGAGCAGACTTCATTGTAAAAGCTGTAATTATAATTCTAATTGCAGCATCCATTTATTCTTGGGCAGTTATAATTGAAAAATATAAACTTTTTAAACGTATTCAAAAATCAGCAGAGATTTTTGAAGATCAATTCTTTGAGGCAAAGTCTGCAGATGCACTTTATAAAAAAGTTGAAGGCGTTGATGACCCTATGATTAACGTATTCAAGTCAGGTATTGAATACATGATGAAACATCGAAGAGTTTCAGATCAAAGTGAAAAAGTTATGCATCATATGCATAATGCAATTGATAATGAAATGGAAAAAATTGAAAAGCGATTAACCTTTCTTGCAACAGTTGGCTCAACCGCACCATTCATAGGATTGTTTGGAACTGTTTGGGGAATTATGAACTCATTTCAAAGTATTGCGATCTCAAAGAATACAAGCCTTGCAATTGTGGCTCCAGGAATTGCAGAGGCACTTTTTGCAACTGCACTTGGTCTGCTTGCTGCAATACCTGCAGTTGTTGCTTATAATAAATTTGCAAGCGACTCTAGAAAGTATTTAAATAAATTAGAAAACTTTACCCAATCTTTTAGCTCAGCAGTTTAATGTCATTTAAATTTGAAAACTCAAGAGGCAGAAGAAGAGAGCCCATGAGTGAGATCAACGTAACACCATTTGTTGATGTTATGCTCGTTCTTTTAATTATTTTTATGGTGACTGCACCCATGTTAACAGCAGGAGTTGCTGTAAATCTTCCACAAAGTTCAGCAAATTATTTACCAGATGATAAAGAGCCATTAACATTAACTATAAACGCAAAGGGAGATACATTTATCCAAGAAACCGCAATACCATTTAATCAGCTAGTTCCAAAAATATTAGCGATGTCAAAGAATAGGACTGATACTAGGATATATGTACGAGGTGATAAAGATATTGAGTATGGTAGAGTGATGGAAGTTATGGGTTTACTTGCAAGAGCAGGATTTACAAAAGTTGCTTTAATTTCTGATCCTCCTCGAGGAAGAAGATGATGTTATGCAATCAAGTCTTAAAACTTCTTTTTTTGGACATCTCTTAATCATAGTTATTGGAAGTTTAAGTTTTCCGTTTTTATTAAAAAAAGTTGAAATTCCTCCAATCATATCTGTAGATTTGGTGCAGATATCGGATAGAACCAATATACCGTATGCGCCCAAAGTATCAGATGCAATCAAAAGCGATAAAAAAGAAAAAGAACGATTAGTTACAACCCAAGCTCCACCAAAAATTGTTCCAAAAGAAAAGCCCGATGCAATACCCCTTCCAGATAAAATTCAGCAAATAAAAGAACTTATTGAGAAGAAACAAAACCCAGTAAAAGTTGAAGAAAAGAATAAGCAAGTATCAGAATTTGAAAAGAAGGAGATTTTTGATCCAAACAAAGTTTCAGCGCTAATTGATAAAGCGAAAAAAGAAAGTGATGAGACTTCTAAAAGAGCTAATCTTGAAGCAACCCAAAGTCAGCAAAAAAATTTTATTACCGGAACTATAACTTTATCTGAACAGGATGCAATTAAAGCTCAATTATTTAAATGCTGGAATATTCCAATAGGACTTCCTTACGATCAAAACTTATTAGTTAGAATTAAAGTTAAAGTTAATCCAGATGGCTCAATTATAAGTTCAGAAATTATGGATACTGGAAAGCTTAGTCAAACATATCAGAAAATACTTGCTGAAAGTGCACTTCGTGCCGTTAGGCTTTGTAATCCTTTAAAAGTTCCAAAGTCTGGATATGAAAAATGGAAAGAAATGATCCTTAACTTTGATGCAAGGGAAATGTTAAAAGGATAAATGATACAAAGAATTGTAATTGTTGTACTCTTATTATTATTCCAGCAGAGTCCTCTAAAAGCTCTTGTTGCAATAGACATTACGAGGGGAAATCTTGATCCGTTACCAACAGCAATTTCAGATTTTTATTTTGACGACAGTATAAAAGCAGACGATTCAATTCGAAAATCTAGATTAGATAAAAAAATACCAGAGCTTGTTCAGAATAATCTACAAAGATCTGGGCTTTTTTTTCCACTTGAGAAAAAGTCTTTTATTCAAAAACCTGAAGTTGCACACGCAACTCCACGTTTTGAGGATTGGACATTTATAAAAGCACAGGTTTTAGTTACTGGAAAAATTTCATTAGATAAAAATCAGAGACTTCGTGTGGAGTTTAGACTTTGGGATGTGGTTTCTGCAAAAGAACTTTCATCTCTTGCATTCTTTACTACAACTGAAAACTGGAGACGTATTTCTCACATGATCTCAGATAAAGTATATGAAAGATTAACTGGAGAGACTGGTTATTTTGATTCAAGAATTATCTATGTTGCAGAGACTGGACCAAAAACTAATCGTGTTAAACGACTTGCAGTCATGGATCAGGATGGTCATGGAGTTAAATATTTAACACTTGGAAATGAACTTGTGCTCACTCCAAGATTTAGTCCTGATAATAAATATGTTACCTACATGTCATATTTTAGAAATTTACCAAGAGTATATCTTCTAAATATTGAAGCAGGAATTCAAGATCTCGTAGGAGATTTTCCTGGCATGACTTTTGCTCCAAGATTTTCACCAGATAGTAAAAGAGTCATTATGAGTTTTGCAAAGGACGGAAACTCCGACATTTATGCAATGGATATTAAAACAAGAGTAGTTGAAAGATTAACTGACCATCCATCTATCGACACATCTCCATCGTTTTCACCAGATGGTTCTTCAATTACATTTAATTCAGATAGATCAGGAACGCAGCAAATTTACACGATGAAAAGTGATGGAACTGCAGTTAAAAGAATATCTTTTGGTGAGGGAATTTATGGAACACCTGTTTGGTCACCGCGAGGTGATCTGATTGCATTTACAAAATTTTTTAGAAATAAATTTTACATTGGTGTTATGAGAACGGATGGAAGCGGAGAAAGACTTCTTACAGAAAATTTTTATCAAGAAGCTCCATCATGGTCTCCAAATGGAAGGGTTTTAATTTTCTATAGAGAAACACCATCTGATGACAAAGGAAGAGGCGGGAATGCAAAATTGTGGAGCATTGATCTTACAGGATATAATGAAAGAATGATTGAAACTCCAACCGATGCATCAGATCCAACGTGGAGTGAAATACTTACCAAAAAATAAAAAAACTAAATTAAAGGTTGAAAGTTTCAATTTTTAGTTTAGTTATAGCGCTTAACTTTTAAAACTATAACTATGAAACTTGTAAAAATTTCTTTTATTCATGTAGCTGTGCTTTTAAGTTTATTTTTGGGAGCTTGTACTACAGCTCAAAAAGCAACAGCACCAGCACCAGCACCAGCACCAGTTGCTGAAGGTGATGCTTATACAGGAACAGACACTGTAAAGTTTTTAGCAGACGGAGTTCCAGATAGAGTATTTTTTTCAACAAATAAATTTAACTTAACAACAGCTGCAGTTAATTCGCTTAACAAGCAAGCAGCCTTCCTAAAAGCTAATGCAAATCTTAATGTCACTGTTGAAGGACATGCAGATGAGAGAGGTACTAGAGAATATAACTTAGCTTTGGGTGAGAAGAGAGCAAATGTCGTTAAAGACTATTTAATAAGTAATGGCATTGCATCAAACAGAATCAAAGTTGTAAGCTACGGTAAAGAACGACCTGCAAATCCAGCATCAAGTGCACTTGCTTGGTCACAAAACCGAAGATCAGTAACTGTTAGACCAAATTAACATTCATTATAAGACCCTCTATTTAAAAGTAGAGGGTCTTTTTTTTGCCACCAAAATCTTTTTAAATACATCCATGAAGTTAAAATCTATTTTTTCAATTGCAGTTCTACTTTTAATTCCAAGTATTAGCTTTGCTGATGAAAAATTAGATGCTGTAATTATGAAGTTAGAAAGTTTACAAAAAGATATCCAAACTCTTGAAAAAGCGGTCTACAGTAAAAATTCGCCTGTCCAAAGTATTGATCAAGGTCAATTTAGTGAAGCTCTTACGAGACAGATTACAAAATTAAGTGAGATTGAAAAACAAATACAAGATTTAACAGCAAAGTATGAGGAGAATAATCAAAGAGTGCAGCAGCTGAATGATAGGCTATCCAGAGTTTCAAATGATTTTCAATTACGATTTCAGCAACTTGAAAATAATAAAGTTGCAAGTGATAAAATAAGTGTAAAAGAAGTTATAACAGACAAGCCAGCACCAATTCAAAACCTTCCAAAGACAGACGTGGTTGAGGAAGAAGATGATGAAGTAGTAGAAGAAAAACCTGCAGATAAACAAGCATTAAAGCCAAGTGATAGCAAACCGAAAACAGGCGAGCCAAGTAAAGTAAAAAAAGTTGCAAAAGTACTACCAAACGGAACTCCATCCGAACGCTTTAAATTTGCAATGGATATTTTTAGAAAAGGGGATTTTGAAAAAGCTGAATTTGCAATGCGAGAATTTGTAGAGGCACATCCTAAAAGTGGCCTCGCTGGTAGTGCCCAGTTTTGGTATGCAGAAACATTTTATTTAAGGCAATTATATCAAGATGCAGCATCAGCTTATCTTGAAGGGTATGAAAAATATCCAAACAGTTCCAAAGCTCCTGAGAATTTGTTAAAACTTGGAATAACTTTGGCTGAACTTGGTGAAAAAGATCAAGGATGCCAAATGATAACAGGAGTTAAAAAAGCCTATCCAAAAGCCGATGCCTCAGTCTTACAAAAATCAACGAACGAACGAAAACGACTTGGATGTGCGTAATATTCAATCGCATAGCATCTATTTAAATTTTAAAAAAACTCTACAGCCCTTAATCTTAGATAAATCTTTTGCAATTGGAGTATCAGGAGGACCTGACAGTTTAGCGCTTGCAGCACTTGCAAAACAATATTCAAATGAATTTAATAATCCTTTCATTGCAATTATCATTGATCATGCAATTAGAAAAAATTCAGCTAAGGAAGCAAAGATTACTTTACAACGGTTAAACGAAAAAAATATTGATGCTGTTATCGTTCGGTACAAAGGTGAAAAATTTTCATCCAATATCCAAAAGCATGCTAGAGACTTAAGATTTGAGCTTATTCAAAACTATTGTAAAAAAAATAACATTCAGCACCTCATTTTAGGCCACCACCGTGATGACTTGCTTGAAAATTTTTACATTAGATTGATTAGGGGGAGTGGACTTAAAGGTCTTTCATCTTTTAATACCATTTCACATTATAGTAAAAAATTTTTAGTCCTTCGTCCCTTACTTCACTATTCAAAAGAAGATTTAACTGAGATTACAAAAAAGGTTTTTAGAAATTATATTAAAGATCCTTCGAATGATAACGATAAATTTTTAAGAGTTAGAATTAGGAAGCTTAGACAACAGTTTAAAAATGAAGGTTTATCAGAGACAAGGTTGATGAAGACTATTGAAAATTTAAGTATAGCCAATGAGTCTTTAAACTTTTATTTGGAAAAAGCTGAGAAAAAATATCTTCGCTATCAAGATGAAGGATATGTTATATTGAGTAAAAATCTTTTTAAGAATGAGGCTAAAGAGATTATTTTTCAATTAATTTCAAAATCTATTACTTTTGTTTCTGGAAATTATTATCCTCCAAGATCAGACAGTATAAAATCAGCTATCGAATATTTAACGTTAAAAAAACAAAATACAATCACTCTTGGCGGATGTATTGTTGAACACAGAGGAAACGTTTTTTATATCGCAAGAGAAGATAGAAATATTCCAGTCTTGCAGCTTAATAAAAAAGATATTTTAAAAAATTGGGATAAACGATTTTTAGTAACCAACAGATCAAAAACAAATATAATTTTAAAAAGATTGGGTGAGAATGGGATTAATTTTTTAAAGAGTGGTAAAAAAAATATTCCAGAATCTTCCATGCCAGAAAAAGTTAAAAAAACTTTGCCATCTTTTTGGAGTAAAAAAGGCGAATTAATGTTTGTTCCTTTTATCAACTATAAGAATAGTAAATACGCCATTAAAAGTGATACTTTTTCCGTGTGTCACATTGGATTAGTTTGATAAGCGGTCTTGTTTATTTTATAGTAATCCTTATTTTTAACTTATGAACCTTCGAAATTTAGCAATGTGGGGTGTGATTGTCCTACTGGTGTTAGGGCTATACAACCTATTTCAAGGGCCATCATCGTTTGGCAGTAAAACAGAAATTCCATTTTCAAAATTTTTAAGTGAAGTTGATAAAGGAAATGTAGGTTCAGTTGATATTCGAGGAAATGAAATTCTTGGAAAATATGCAGATGGAAAAGACTTTAAAACTTATTCGCCAAACTATCCAAACCTAGTTGATAAATTAACATCCAAAGGTGTTGCAATCAGCGCTGGCCCTAGAGAAGAGAAAGGACCATCGCTTTGGGGAATATTTTTGTCTTGGTTTCCGATGTTACTCCTTATTGGTGTTTGGATTTATTTTATGCGCTCAATGCAAGGTGGCAAAGGAGGACCAATGTCCTTTGGAAGATCAAAAGCTAAACTGTTAACTGAAGCGCAAGGTAAAGTTACCTTCTTAGACGTTGCTGGTATTGAAGAGGCGAAAGAGGAGTTAGAGGAAATTGTTCACTTCTTAAAAGATCCAAGAAAGTTTCAGAAACTTGGGGGAAGAATTCCAAGAGGCTGTTTACTAGTTGGTTCACCAGGAACAGGAAAAACTTTACTTGCTCGTGCAATTGCAGGAGAGGCAAACGTTCCATTCTTTTCAATTTCAGGTTCAGACTTTGTTGAAATGTTTGTTGGTGTTGGTGCATCCAGAGTTCGAGATATGTTTGAACAGGGAAAGAAAAGTGCCCCTTGTATAATTTTTATTGATGAAATTGATGCAGTTGGTCGTTCACGAGGCGCAGGTTTAGGTGGTGGTAATGATGAGAGAGAACAAACCCTTAACCAGCTTCTAGTTGAAATGGACGGTTTTGATACCAACGAAGGCGTTATTATTATTGCAGCAACTAACAGACCAGATGTGTTAGATCCTGCATTACTCCGACCTGGAAGATTTGACAGGCAAGTGGTTGTACCTAACCCAGATATTATTGGTAGAGAAGCAATCTTAAAAGTACATATTAGAAAAATTACAACAGGCCCTGATGTTAATCTAAGAACTATTGCAAGAGGAACACCTGGATTTTCTGGAGCAGATCTTGCAAACATTGTAAATGAGGCAGCATTGCTTGCAGCTAGAAAGAATAAGAGAATTGTTACACATTTAGATTTAGAAGAAGCTAAAGATAAGGTGATGATGGGCTCTGAAAGACGATCCATGGTAATGACCCAGGAAGAAAAAGAATTAACCGCTTACCACGAAGGTGGACATGCAATTGTTGCATTAAATGAGCCAACCTCAGATCCAATTCATAAAGCAACCATCATTCCAAGAGGAAGAGCTTTAGGTATGGTGATGAGACTTCCAGAGCGAGATCAACTTTCAATGACAAAAGCTAAAATGCATGGCGATATCTCCGTTGCAATGGGCGGAAGGATTGCAGAGGAGTTAATTTTTGGAAAAGATAAAATTACTTCAGGAGCATCATCTGACATTGAAATGGTAACAAGACTTGCAAGAAATATGGTTACAAGATTTGGTATGTCTGAAGATCTTGGCACAGTTGCGTATCAAGAAAATGAAGAGGAAATATTTTTAGGACGATCTGTAGCAAGACATCAAAACGTATCTGATGAAACTGCAAAAAAAATTGACTTAGAGATAAAAAAAATAGTTGATAATGGCTATAGTAGAGCAAAGAGAATTTTAACTGAAAAACTTAATGATCTACACAAAATAGCAAAAGCTTTATTACAGTATGAAACTTTAACAGGTGATGAAATTAGAGATATTATTTTCAAGAACATCTATCCAAAACGACTTACGCTTGAAGAAGAATTGGCTCCTAGAAAAGTTGGAAGTGCACTTGGAGTAATGGGACTAAAGCCTAAAACAACGTAGCCATTTTTTAAATGGCCAGAGTGTATTTACGACCTGTAAATATTTCCTTTGGAGACTTTGCTAAAAACCTAATTGAAACTAATAAAGCACTTTCGCTTTGTGGCAGAGATAATGCTGCATTTACTCATGTGGAAATTATTAGAAAAAATGAGACAGGAGAAATTTCTAAAAAACTAGTTTTTTATAAAGCAGTATCAGAAGAATCTGATCACGCCATATGCCTTCCCATCCTTCATAGAATTACTTCAAAAAGAAATTTGAATTTAAAAAATATTAACTTAAACAAACCAATCATCGTAGGTGTTTTAAATTTAACTCCAGACTCTTTTTCAGATGGAGGGAAATATAATAATAAAGTTAAGGCACTGGACCATGTTGAAGATATGGTAACGTATGGGGCAACCATGATTGATGTTGGAGGCGAAAGTACTAGACCAGGATCAACATCTGTTACCGAACTTGATGAAATTAAAAGAGTTTCTGAAATTATTAAACTTATAAAAAAAAAATATTCTGAAATTCCAATTTCTTTAGATACAAGAAAATCAGAAGTGATGAAGCATGGGAACGATATTGGCGTTGATCTTTTTAATGATGTTTCTGCACTTGATTTTGACAACAAATCATCCGACGTTGTTCTTGCATCAAAAAAGCCAGTTATTCTAAATCATTCACAAGGAACACCAGACACGATGCAATTAAACCCAACCTACGGGAATGCAGTTTTAGATATTTATGATTATTTCGAGACAAAAATTAAAACTTTAAAATCTTTAGGAATTAATGATGATCAAATTATTATTGATCCAGGAATAGGTTTTGGAAAAACGGTAGAACATAATCTTGAAATACTTTCATCCATTGCAATCTATCACGGACTTGGTTATCCCATCATGGTTGGACCGTCACGAAAAAGCTTTATTGGTAAGTTAATGAAAGAGTTAGATTCAAACGATAGAATTGGCGGAACTATTGCTTCAGTTCTTTTCAGTCTTTCTCAAGGAGTACAGATGTTTCGTGTACACGATGTAAAAATAGTGAATGAAAGTTTTGCGCTTCAAACGGAATTTTTAAATAGATCTAGATGAAAAAATATTTTGGCACCGATGGAATAAGGGGTGAAGTTAATAAAGGAAATATTACAGGCGAGATGTTTTATCGCTTTGGTCTTGCGGCAGGAACATATTTTACAAAAAAAAATAAATTTAGACACCGTGCCATCATTGCAAAAGATACAAGAATATCAGGCTACATGCTTGAGCCTGCAGTAGTTTCAGGTCTTATTTCAACAGGAATGGATGTTCTGTTGTTAGGACCCCTTCCAACCAATGGTCTTGCAATGCTTACAAAATCTATGAAGGCAGATTTAGGGATTATGTTAACTGCATCCCATAATCCTTATACGGATAATGGTTTAAAACTCTTTGGACCTGACGGCATGAAGCTTTCAGATGATGTTGAGAAAAAAATAGAAAAATTAATTGATAGCAATATTAAAAAACTCCTTGTTCCGCCTCAAAAGCTTGGACGAGCTAAACGTATTGAGGATGCAACTGCAAGATATATTGAGATTTTAAAAAGTAATTTTCCAAGATCTTTTAACTTAAACGGTTTAACCATCGTTGTAGATTGTGCAAACGGCGCAACGTATAAAGCTGCACCCACGTTACTTTGGGAGCTTGGAGCAGAGGTTATAACCGTTGGAAACGTCCCAGATGGCTTTAATATTAACGCTGATTGTGGATCAACGCACCCATCATTAATTCAAAAAGCAGTAATCAAACATAAAGCCGATATCGGTATTGCATTTGATGGCGATGGTGACCGTGTCATTATGTGCGATGAAAAAGGAGAATTGGTTGATGGCGATCAAATTATAGCAATGATTGCAAAATCGTGGAAGATGAGAGGAATGTTAAAAGGTGGAGTGGTTGGAACATCTATGTCTAATCTTGGAATTGAAATATTTTTTAAGAAAAACAAAATTAAATTTACCAGAGCAGATGTGGGGGACAGGTATGTGAAAGAAAAGATGAATAAACTAAAGTTTAATCTTGGTGGTGAACAATCAGGACATATTATTCTAGGTGATTTTGCAACAACGGGAGATGGTCTTTTAGTAAGTCTTGAAGTTTTACATCTTCTGAAAAAAGCAACGAAAGCAAGTAAATTACTAGATGTTTTTAAAAAAACACCTCAGGTTTTAGAAAATATAAAAGTTAAAGATAAAACGATTGTAGATGAACCGAAGGTTAAAAAAGAAATTGATACCCTTGGTAAAGCTTTAAATAGTAATTCAAGACTACTTGTTAGAAAATCTGGAACTGAAAATGTAATTAGAATTATGGTTGAAAGTATTGATAAGAAAATTCTAAGTTCAACAGTAGATAAAGTGAAAACTATTTTACAAAAATACAATTAATTTGAAGCTTAAGTCTAAACTTTTAATCATTGCAGGATCAGATAGTTCTGGTGGTGCAGGTATACAAGCAGATATTAAAACAGCAACTTCCCTAGGTGTTTATGCAATGACTGCAATTACCGCAATCACAGCACAAAACACCAAGGGAGTGAAATCAGTAATTCCTATACAACCAAAAGAAATTTTTAATCAGATTAGTTACACTGTTGAAGACATTAAACCTAATGCAATCAAAATAGGAATGCTCCATAGTATTCCTGTTATTCAAGAAGTTATTAAATCTATAAAAAAATATAAATTTAAAAATATTGTTTTAGATCCTGTAATGGTATCGAAAAGCGGGATAGAGTTAATTTCAAAAAATTCAATTGTTTATCTTAAAAAACATCTCATTCGTTTTGCAACTTTAGTTACGCCAAATATTCCTGAAGCTGAGAGGCTGACGGGAGTAAAGATTTTTAAATTAAAGGATATGGTAAAGGCTGGAAAAGAAATACTTAAACTTGGAGCAGTGTATGTACTTATTAAAGGTGGTCATATGAAAGGAAGTAAAATTCAAAATATCTTAATTACAAAAAAATTAGTTAAAATTTTTATTTCAAAGAAAATTAAAACAAAACATACGCATGGAACGGGTTGTACATTATCTTCTGCAATAGCATCCTACTTATCCAGAGGGTATAGTATTGAAAAAGCTTGTGACTCATCCATAAATTATGTTTATAAGGCAATCGAACAACATCCTAGCTTCGGTAAGGGGCACGGACCTGTTAATCACGTAGCTTTATTAAAATAACCATGAAAATAAATTTTTAGAACAGTCGACCTATGTCAAATGTCGTTGTTGTTGGATCGCAGTGGGGTGATGAAGGCAAAGGAAAAATTGTAGATTGGTTATCCGAGATTGCGGACGTTGTTGTCAGGTTTCAAGGAGGACATAACGCTGGTCACACTTTAGTAATTGATGGAAAAACATTTAAGTTAAAACTACTGCCATCTGGAATTGTTAGAAAAGATAAAGTTTCAATTATAGGAAATGGGGTTGTTATTGATCCTTGGGCACTTCTTGATGAAATTAAAGAAATTAAAAAGAATGGAGTTGAGGTTAACGAAAGTAATTTAATTATTGCAGATACCGCAACCTTAATTCTACCATTTCACAAAGAAATGGATGAAATTAGAGAGGATAATGCTGGCTCATCTAAAATTGGAACTACCAGACGAGGAATTGGACCTGCCTACGAAGATAAAGTTGGACGTCGTTCAATTAGAGTGATGGATTTAAGATCACGTTCTAATTTAGAAAAAAGGCTAGCGGTTATACTAGAACATCATAATGCAATTCGAAAAGGACTTAAAAAAAATATCTATAAGTCTGATGAATTAATAGACTCTCTTCTTAAAATTGCGCCTAGTATTCTAAAATTTTCAAAGCCAGTTTGGAAGATACTGCATGATTTTAAAGGGCAAAATAAAAAAATATTATTTGAAGGGGCGCAGGGTATACTTTTAGATGTGGATCATGGAACGTATCCTTATGTAACATCATCAAACACGGTTGCAGGTTCTGCATCAGTTGGCTCAGGGTTTTCTCCAAGAAATTTGAATTATATTTTAGGTATTACTAAAGCCTATACAACTCGCGTTGGTTCCGGTCCTTTTCCAACTGAGCTTAACAATGACATAGGAGAACTTATTGGAACTAGAGGGCATGAGTTTGGGACAGTTACAAATAGAAAACGAAGATGCGGTTGGTTTGATGGAGTTTTGGTAAAGCAAACTGCGATTATTTCTGGAATTAATGGAATTGCACTAACTAAATTAGATGTGCTTGATACTTTAAAGACAATTGAACTTTGTGTTGGCTATAAACTTAGGGGGAAAACAATAGACTTTTTTCCATCTGCAACTGAAGATCAGTTTGAAGTTGAGCCCATATACCAAACATTTGAAGGATGGCTGAGTAGTACTAGAGGTATGAGGGATTATAAAGAATTGCCTGATAAGGCAAAAAAGTATGTTGCTGCCATTGAGGATTTTATTAGAGTTAAAATATCATCAATTTCAACTTCGCCTGAAAGGCTTGATACAATTTTAGTGGAGGATCCTTTTAAATCTTAGTTCGCAAGTAGTGGCTTTGGCATGTTTTCAAGCATAGCCTTTTGCAATTTCTCAAACGCTCTATTTTCAATCTGTCTAACTCTTTCTCTTGAGATTTTATATTTCTGACTTAATTCTTCTAAAGTTTTTGGTTCATCAATTAACTGTCTATCATGTAATATTGATTTTTCCCTTTCATCTAAAACTTTTATTGCAACTTTTAATAAGGCTTGTCGTTGAGCTAGCTCTTGGCGTTGTGCTATGAGTAGTTCTTGATCTGCATTTTCATCAACAAGCCAATCTTGAAAAGTTCCACCATCTTCATCTCCAACACTAGCATTGAGTGAATGTTCCGGGCCTGACATACGTCTATTCATGGAAACCACATCCTCTTCACTTACATCAAGGCGTTTTGCAATTTCTTTCACATGACCTTGTGTCATGTCTCCGCTTTCTCTTGCAAAGATTTGGTTTTTTAGTTTTCGTAAATTAAAAAATAATTTTTTTTGTGCAGCTGTTGTTCCTATTTTAACAAGCGACCAGCTTCTTAAAATATATTCTTGAATAGATGCTTTAATCCACCACATTGCGTATGTTGCAAGTCTAAAACCTCGCTCAGGATCAAATTTTTTAACTGCAGTCATAAGTCCAATATTACCTTCAGATATTAACTCGCCAACTGGAAGACCGTATCCTCTGTAACCCATTGCAATCTTTGCAACTAATCGCAGGTGACTTGTAACTAGTTTATGTGCAGACTCTTTATCCCCTTTATCTCTCCAGTTTTTTGCAAGTGTGTATTCTTCCTTTGCCTCAAGCATCGGAAATTTTTTAATACTTAATAAATAAGAATTTAAACTCCCCTCAGGTGATATGACGGGTAGATTTGAGTTTTTTAAACTATCTTCCATACTGTTTATGTAATTATTTAACTAGAGCTAGCAAGACACTAAAAAGATAGCTTTTCTAAGGCTTTTAATAGTTTTTTGAAATCTTCAGGCTTTTCACTTTCAAATACCATCTGTTTATTTGTAACTGGATGTTTAAAGCCTAGTGATCTTGCATGGAGTAGCTGCCTATCTAATCCTTGAAGTAATTTTTGTATCTCATCACTTACATCTTTTGAAAATTTTTTTTGCCTACCATACGTTTGATCTCCAACAACACTATTTCCTTTAGATGCTAGGTGAACTCTAATTTGATGCGTCCTTCCTGTTTCAAGATTACATTCAATCAAACTTAAGTCGGGTATAGTCTTTCCAGAAAACGATTTGATCGTTTTATAATGTGTGATTGCATCTTTGCCACGTTCTGTATACACGCTCATTTTTTTTCTATTAGTTTTACTACGTCCTATTTTCGTATGTATAGTCCCAGACGATGGTCTAATTTTTCCGTAGCATAAAGCTTCATATGTCCTTCGAATAGAATGTTCTTCAAACTGTTTAGCAAGCATTTCATGAGAGCGATCATTTTTTGCAACTACAAGAAGTCCTGAAGTATCTTTGTCAATTCGGTGGACAATCCCAGGTCTAAACTTTCCGCCAATGCCTGAAAGTTTATTTTTTGAATGATAGAGAAGGGCATTCACCAAGGTATCCTCATAATTTCCAGCTCCAGGATGAACAACCATCCCTTCAGGTTTGTTGATCACTATTAGATCCTCATCTTCATACCGAATATCCAGTTTAATATTTTTTGCTTCAAATTTTATTTCTTTTTCTTCTGGAATTTCAACTTGTATCTCATCATTATTTTTTATTTTATATTTAGGATGATCAATAGTTTTTCCATTCACCTGTACAAACCCTTCTTCAATAATTTCCTTAAGTTTACTTCTGCTTTTATCTGGAATGAGAGTTGAAAGAGCAACGTCAATTCTTTTTTCGCTAGTACTTTCATCAACAGCGAAGTTATAGCGTTTGGATGGCATTCTAATTTTGGTGGAGCTGCCAAGATTTGAACTTGGAACGAAAGTTTCGAAGACTTTCATGATATCCGTTTCACCACAGCTCCGTAAGTATAGTTATATATAAAAAATCAATTTCATAACAGTACATTACATGCACTAGAGAGATGTTTGACTAGTACATTTAACTTAATAAAATCATAATTATCAGAATTATGAGTAGTGAAAAAAACAAATCATCTTTTGCAAATAATCTTGAGGCTGTTGAGGTAAATGAATGGATTGAATCGCTTGAAGCGGTAATACAAAACTATGGAAAAGATTCTGCAAAAACTATTTTAGAGGCCGTTGAAAAAAAAGCAAAAGAGCTACGGGTGTTATACGAGCCGTTACCATACTCTCCCTATAGAAATACCATTCCAACAGAAGAACAAGGAACTTATCCTGGAGACATTGTAATTGAAGAAAAAATAACAGCAATTTTACGGTGGAATGCGCTTGCCATGGTTATGAAATCCAATGAAAAATATGGTGAAGTTGGTGGTCATATTGCTTCCTATGCATCGTGTGCAGAAATATTTGAGGTTGGTTTCAATCATTTTTTTAAGGGTGGCGAAAATGCTGATTTAGTTTTTTATCAACCTCACAGTTCACCAGGTATTTATTCAAGAGCTTTTTTAGAGGGACGACTTACGGAACATCAGCTTAATAATTTCAGACATGAAGCAAAAGAAGATGGTCTTTCATCCTATTGTCACCCATATTTGATGAAAGACTTTTGGAATTTTCCAACAGGGTCCATGGGAATAGGCCCTTTGAGTGCAATTTATCAAGCACGTTTCTTAAAATACTTATCTAACCGATCTCTGTATGAGTCTGACAAACATGTCTTTGGAGTCTTTGGAGATGGAGAGATGGATGAAGAACTCTCGCTTGCAGGCCTATCAATTGCATCACGTGAAAATTTAGACAACTTAACGTTCATTATAAATTGCAATTTACAAAGATTGGATGGTCCTGTCCGTGGAAACGGTCAGATTATCCAAGAACTTGAATCACTTTTTAAGGGAGTTGGCTGGAATGTAATTAAAGTTTTGTGGGGGTCTGAATGGGATAAGATTTTTGACATGGACACAAAGCATCTTTTGCTTAAACAATTTGCAGATACGGTGGATGGTAAATATCAAACGTTAGGTGCGAGGGATGGCGCGTATAATTTAAAAAATTTTTTTAGTAAAGATCCTGAGGTTTTAGAATTGGTATCAGGTTTAACCGATAGTGATATTGATAAACTGAAACGTGGAGGTCATGATTTTAAAAAACTGCATGCTGCATTTAATCTTGCAATAAACACCAAAGGAAAACCAACCGTCATCTTAGCAAAAACAAAAAAAGGGTACGGCATGGGAAAAGCTGGTGAAAGCAGAATGACCGCACACCAAACTAAAAAACTTGATTTAGATGCTTTAAAAGAATTTCGGGATAGATTTAATCTTCAAATCTCAGATAAAAATCTTGAAAGCTTAAAATTTTATAAACCTGATGAACAATCTGAAGAAATTAAATATTTAAAAAATAGACGACAAACTCTCGGTGGTTTTATTCCGCAGCGTCATGTGGATGATATAAAGATCAATACTCCTGATATTACAGAACATTCAAAATTTTTATTTGAAGATTCTGATAGAGAATATTCAACAACTAATGGACTGATTAGAATTTTAGGAAATATTTTAAAACATGAAGCGTTAGGTCCACGAATTGTACCTATTGTTGCAGATGAGGCTAGAACATTTGGAATGGCAAATTTATTTTCGCAGATTGGAATCTACGCTCCGCAAGGTCAGTTGTATGAGCCAGAAGATTCATCATCTATTTTATCCTATAAAGAAGCAAAGAACGGACAGTTGTTAGAGGAAGGTATTAATGAAGCTGGAGCTCTTTCAAGTTGGGTTGCAGCAGGAACATCTTACAGCAATCATAAGTTCCCCATGCTTCCTTTTTATATATTTTACTCAATTTTTGGATTTCAAAGAGTTGGAGATTTAATTTGGGCAGCCGCAGATCAAATGCCAAGGGGTTTCCTAGTTGGAGCAACTGCAGGAAGGACAACATTATCTGGCGAAGGGTTACAACATCAAGACGGACAGTCTCAATTAGTTGCATCAACTATTCCCAATTTAAAATCTTATGATCCATGTTTTGCAGGAGAACTTGCTGTTATTTTTGATGAAGGCACAAGACGTATGATGAAAGAATGTAAGAATGAATTTTATTATCTAACCGTGACTAATGAAAAATATCACCATCCTAAAATAAATCTTAAACATAAAGAGGGAATTATAAAAGGTGGATATTTGTTTGAAGATAATTCTAATCAAAAACTGAATGTTAATCTTTTTGGATCAGGCCCAATATTGAGAGAATGCCTAGAGGCTGCAAAGTTATTGTACAATGACTTTAATATTGGATCTCGTGTTTATTCAATTACAAGTTATTCAGAGCTAGCAAAAGAGGCTAGAGAGGTAGAGAGATTCAATAAATTAAATCCTGAAAGTAAAAAGAAAAGTTATGTGGAGCGAATGCTAGATAATCTTGATCCAATTGTTGCAAGTTCTGATTATGTCCGAGCCTATTCGCAGCTTATAGCAACCTATTTAAATAATAAGTTTATTGCACTTGGAACGGATGGATTTGGAAGATCGGATACTAGAAAAAATCTTAGAGATTTTTTTGAAGTTGATCGAAATCATATAGTAGTAAGTTCACTTTTTTCACTCCATCAGACAGGCCGTCTGAATGCCGAGGTTATAACTAAAGCAATTAAGAAATATAAACTGCAGACAAATTTGGATCATCCTTGGAATGTCTAATTACAAAATCTTATTTAATATAAAGACAGATTGAATCTTAAAGATCTTTATTTTTCGACCCTTATTATAGCTTGATATATTTAGGCATACATTATTTACTTAAGAAAATTTATGCCATCCGTATTTTTAAAAGATGTAACAATTAAAGGAACCCTTACTTTAAACGACAGTATGACATTTGACGGTCAACTCGTTGGAGACATACTCGAGTCTGATGAAGTAATTATTAAATCTAGCGGCAATATAACTGGAAATGTAAATGCTAAAGAAAAAGTTGAAATAAGCGGGAAAGTTATTGGTGATGTTGCATCTTCAAACATTCATTTAAATAGCGATGCTTACGTTCAAGGAAAATTATTTCATAAAAATTTATCCATAGATTCTGGAGCGAAGTTAGAAATTACTGCTTCAACCAGAAAAGAAGTTACAAATATTCGAGGCAAATAAAATGTTTTTTCAAGGAAATAAAAAACCAGATAATACTCACGAAGTAGTTGAGGGTTTTTCGCACTTAGGCGAAAGCTTGAGCTTAGAAGGTGAAATCGAGTGCAGAGGCGAAATTGAAATTGCTGGAAAAGTTTTAGGAAATGTTAAAGCAAAAGTTTTAAAAATATTAGAGAGCGGAAAAATTACTGGTTTAGTGAAAGCAGAAAGAGTTGAAATTTTAGGTGGGGTTATTGGAAACGTTGATGCTTCAACTATTTATATTGGAAAAAATGCATTTATTAGAGGAGATTTAACGTACTTAAATACTTTAACCATTCTTGAGGGTGGTGATGTGCATGGTATGGTTAAAAGAATGGGTCAGTCTAAGGCTAAATATGCAGACGATGATAAGGTTAGATATTTAGATCAAAGTAAAAAAACTCAAAGAGCAAACTAATAATAAACTTTGTTTTTAATAATTATTGTATTAGCAGTTGCAATTTCAGCTAGTTCGATATCTGATAAACCTGTTGTTACTACTACAAACCAACAAGTAACATCGGTTGCAACAACTCCAAGTCCAACCATAGTAACACCTCCAGCAAAACCTAAGCCACAAGCAGTTAAACCAAAGCCCGCAACCCAGAAGAGACAAACTTCTCAAGATACAGCCCAATCAGCACCACTTAAGACTGAATTAAAAAAACAAGAGGCGCCAAAAGTAAGTGCACCTCCTGAAAAGCCAACGGCCACACCTACAGAAACTAAGTTCAGATTATCTGATATTCCATACACATTTATATTTGGTATTCTTTTTCTATTACTTTTAATTCCAGCCTATTTTTACTTTAGAAATAAAAATAGATTTACTGACAAAAAAGTTTACGCAAGCGATGAATTAAAGCGTCAGGAAAGACAATTGTATGAACAAGCAGAATCTAAACCAGAAGTTCAACCATCTCCTATAAATGAAATTAAGTCAGATCCACAACCACAATCATCTACAGAGGAAGTAAAGTCAGAGACCAAACCAAATACCGACGAAGAAGTAAAAAAATAAGCACGACACGCTAGTAAAAAAAAATCTTATACTTGTTAAATAATTAAAAACAGTTGAAAATTTTTGATAACTGACTCCATAGATGGTATGTAGTAATTTGATTTAATTGATTTGGGTTTTAATGCTAGAATAAAATTGAATTACATATACAAAAGTAGAATGATTGGAGATAATATTAGGTTTTTAGTGCTAGGATTGTTTATTGGTTTTTGTCTTTATCTTATAGTGAAATACGTCTTTTAATTACCAATGGGCCATAGTTTAAATTTAATTACATTACTTGCCACAGGTTTTGGTCTAGCTCTCTTATTTGGATACATTGCAAATTATTTTAAAATTCCATCTTTAGTTGGATATTTATTTGCAGGGGTAATCATCGGTCCTTTCACCCCAACGGGCTACGTTGGAGATCAACAACTTGCAAATCAATTAGCAGAAATTGGTGTCGTTTTGCTTATGTTTGGCGTAGGTCTTCATTTTAGTATTAGCGATCTTGATAGATTAAAAAAAACCGCACTTCCAACTGCAGTTTTAAATATCATTATCATTACATCTCTAAGTGTATTTATCAGCGTTTATTATTGGGGTTATTCCATTGTTGGAGCATTAATATTTGGACTATGTTTGTCTGTTTCATCAACTGTTGTACTTGTTAGAGCGCTTGAAAAAAGAGATCTGATTGAAACCGATATCGGCAAATTTTCAATTGGCTGGTTGATTGTTGAAGATTTAATTATGATTTTAGTTTTAGTCTTTCTTCCTGTGTATTACTCCATTTTCTTAAAGCCAGAGCCGCAGGTTATAGATAGGAGTTTTACAGAAATTTTAACAGAACCATTGTTAACCATACTAAAAATAGCAGTCTTTATTTTCTTAATGTTAATTGTTGGAAAGAAAATATTACCTAAAATTTTAAAAGCCATTGTTAAAACAAACTCAAGAGAGCTTTTTACACTTGCGGTTATGAGTGCTGCTTTAACTATTTCCTTTTTTTCAGCTAAATTTTTTGAAGTATCTATGGCACTAGGTGCTTTTTTTGCAGGAATGGTTTTTAAGGAAACTGAATTTTCTAGTCGTGCTAAACTAGATACTCTTCCTGTGCGAGATTTATTTTCAGTATTATTTTTTATAAGTATTGGAATGTTATTTAATCCATTTACAGTCCTAACCTCTCCTTACAAAGTTTTAATAGTGGCTATACTGGTAATTGTTGCAAAACTTATTATAACCACAGGCTTGTGTTTAGTGTATAACTATCCTTTTAAAACAGCGTTAATTATTGGTTGTGGTTTAGCTCAAATTGGAGAGTTCTCCTTCATACTTGCAAGCATGGGACTTGAGTTGAAGCTTATTTCAAGAAATGCTTATAACCTTATTATAGTTGGCGCTTTTATTTCAATCGCCTTAAACCCAACTTTATTTAAAATTAGTACACCCCTTATCGAGTGGTTTATGAAAAAAAGAAGATATTATTATTAAATAGATATTGAATAAATTTTTATAAATATTACTCGATCAACTCAAATTGTATCATTGTCACGTTAGGCTATAACCGACTGCCGCTGCTTACTATCATTGAATTAAATTCCATTTTTGATTTAACAGACGAACAAGAGAAACTTGCAAGAATTGAACTCGATGATTGGTTAGAGTGGCACCGAAAAGCTCATTTACCTCAATATATTACAAAATTAGAACAGTTCGAAAAATTAGTACTTCAAGATTTAACCCCAGCACAATTTTGTAAAGAAGTGGAGGTAATTAGGGCATTTACGAATGAGGCAGTTGAAAAATTTATTCCAGCACTAATTCCAATTGCTAAAACATTATCTCAAAAACAAATTGAAAAATGGAATAAATATCAAGATGAGCGTGATAAGGAATTTATTGAAAATTTCGGAAAAGGTGAGAGGGGTGAAATTTTAGGTAATGTGATAGGAAATATCGTTGCCTCGTCTATTAATGTTGAAAAGAATGCCTACATAAGAAGAGATTTAACTTACTTAAATACAA
>Ga0194121_10001368_pt1 | contig 41602 bp, 37 predicted proteins | sample TA2MahCa50mmetaG_FD_148609 | JGI IMG/M metagenome (GOLD analysis project Ga0194121, IMG submission 148609) | Freshwater microbial communities from Lake Tanganyika, Tanzania - TA2015020 Mahale Deep Cast 50m | ecosystem: Environmental > Aquatic > Freshwater > Lake | place: Tanzania: Lake...
GGGCTCGCGCTGACGCTCGCGCGCCGTCCCGCGGGGCCGTGGGCGTGGCGGGCGCTCGCGGCCGGTGCGGCCTTGCTCGTCGCCGCGTCCGCGATGCTCAGTCACGCGATCGCGCGCGTCGACGGGCGCGCGGTCCTCCTCGCGCTGGATGCGCTCCACCAGCTCGGCGCCGCGGTCTGGGTCGGCGGGCTCGCGCACCTCGTGCTCTACACGGCGTGGGCCCAGGCCGACGACGGCGCGGCGACCGCGACCACCCGGCGGTTCTCGCGGATGGCGCTGGTGTCGGTCGGCGTGCTCGTGGCCGGCGGCGTGGGGCTGACGGTCGCGTACGTGGGCGACCTCGCCGCGTTCGCGGGGACGGCGTACGGCGTGATGGTCGTCAGCAAGCTCCTGTTGTTCGCGGTGGCGATGGCGTTCGCCGCCGCGAACTTCTCGATCGTTCGGGGATGGGCGGGCCCCGAGATGGCCCCCCATGCCCCCCCGGGTCGTACGCGCCTCTCGCGCTACGTCGAGGTCGAGCTCGGGCTGGCGATCACCGTGCTGTTCGTCGCCGCGTCGCTGACGTCGCTCCCGCCGGCCGTCGACGTGGTCGAGGACCGCGCCACCGTCGCGGAAGTCGCCGGACGGTTCACGCCGACGATGCCGCGTCTCGTGAGCCCGCCGTCCGAGGAGCTGAACCGCACCGCGGAGCCGCTGATGGCGCCGGCGGGCGAGCGGCTCGCGATCGAGCGCGCGTGGTCCGAGTTCAACCACCACTGGGCCGGCTTCTTCGTGGTGCTGATGGGCCTCGGCGCCATCGCGGAGCGGCTCGGCGCTCGGTGGGCGCGCCACTGGCCGCTCGTCTTCCTCGGGCTCGCCGCGTTCCTCTTCGTGCGCAACGATCCGAAGGCCTGGCCGCTCGGGCCCACCGGATTCTGGGAGAGCTTGACGCTCCCCGACGTGCTGCAGCACCGCATCTTCGTGGTGCTCGTGATCGCGTTCGGCGTCTTCGAGTGGGCGGTGCGGACGGGGCGCCTGCGTCCGCGCCCATGGGGCTACGTCTTCCCGCTGTTGTGCGCGGTGGGCGGCGGCCTGCTCCTCACGCACTCGCATGCCATGTTCGATCTCAAGGAAGAGTTCCTCACGGAGGTCACGCACGCGCCGATCGGCCTGCTCGGCGTGTTCGCGGGCTGGGGACGGTGGCTCGAGCTGCGGCTGCCCGAGGGCTCCGCGCGCGCGGGGTGGCTGTGGATGCTGTGCTTCACCGCCGTGGGCGTGGTCCTGCTCGTCTATCGTGAGGGGTGAGACTGCCGCATAATGACGTCATGCTTGCCGGCGTAGCGACGTTCGAGGGCACCGAGCGCTACGCGTCCCGCATCGGAGGCCGCCTCCCGCACGATCACTTCCGCCGCCTCGCCGGCGGCCCGCGCACGTCCTCCGTGGGGCTCGGGACGTATCTCGGCAAGGAGGACGGCGCCACCGATCTGCAGTACCAGCAGGCGGTGCGCCGCTCGCTCGAGCGCGGCATCAACGTCATCGACACCGCGATCAACTATCGCTACCAGCGCAGCGAGCGCGCGATCGGCGCCGCGCTCGAGGAAGCGATCGGCCGCGGCCTGGTCGCGCGCGACGAAGTCGTCGTCGCCACCAAGGGCGGCTTCATCCCGTTCGACGGCGCGGTCCCGCGCGACGCGGGCGCGTTCTTCACCGAGACGTACCTGCGCCCGGGCCTCGTGAGCCCTGACGACGTCGTGGGCGGCCAGCACTGCATGACGCCGCGCTTCCTCAGCGATCAGATCGACCGCAGCCGCAGGAACCTCGGGCTCGCCACGCTCGACGTGTACTACGTGCACAACCCGGAGCTGCAGCTCGAGCACGTCGACCGCGAGGAGTTCGACGCGCGCCTGCGCCGTGCCTTCGAAGGCTTCGAGCAGGCGGTCACGGACGGGCGCATCGCGCGCTACGGCACCGCGACGTGGGCCGGCTATCGCGCCGATCCCGGCACGCCGGGGCACCTGTCGCTCGAGGAGGTCACGCGGGCGGCGCACGACGTGGCCGGCGCGGATCATCACTTCAAGGTGATCCAGGTGCCCTACAACCTCGCGATGACCGAGGCGTACACCCGCGCCACCCAGAAGGTCGGCGCCGACGTCGTGACGGTCGTCGAGGCCGCGCGCCGGCTCGGACTCTACGTGATGGCCTCCGCGTCCGTCTACCAGGGCCAGCTCGCCCGGAACCTGCCGCCCGTCGTCGCGGAGTTCCTGCCGGGCCTGGAGACCGACGCGCAGCGGGCGATCCAGTTCGTGCGCTCCACGCCCGGCATCGGGACCGCGCTCGTGGGCATGAAGTCGACCCTGCACGTCGAGGAGAACGCGGAGGTGACCGGCGTCCCGCCGCTGCCGCCGGCCGACTTCGCGCGGCTCTTCACCCCGGCATGATCCGGCATTCCGTAAAGGAGATTCGCGCGTGATCGCGTCGATCCATCACGTCGGCATCGCGGTGAAGCGGCTGTCGGACGCCTATCGCCTCTATCGCGACCTGCTGGGCCTGCCGCTCATCAAGGAAGCGGAGGTCGCGGACCAGGGCGTGCGCGCCGCGCTCCTCGCGGCGGGCGACAGCGAGGTGGAGCTGCTGGAGCCGCTCGGGCCGGACAGCGGGCTCGCGCGCTTCGTGGCCAAGCACGGTGAAGGGCTCCACCACGTGTGCTTCCAGTCCGCGGACGTGGCGGCGGACCTCGGCACGCTGAAGGAGAAGGGCGCCGAGCTCATCGACGCGGTGCCGCGCAAGGGCCTCGCCGGCATGATCGGCTTCCTGCACCCGCGCGCGTGCGCCGGCGTGCTCGTCGAGCTCGCGACGCCCTTCGCCGGCGAGGGCGGGGCGCCGCACGCCTCGGCGCTCCGCCTCAAGCGCCTGATCATCGGCGCGCAGGACCCGCGCGCCACCGCCGCGCGCTTCCGGGGACTGTTCGCGCTGTCCGAGCTGCCGATGAACGGCGGCCCGCGCGTGATGCTCACCGTCGGCCGCAGCGAGCTGCTCATCGTGCCCGACGGCGAGGTGGGCGGCCGCGAGGGCATGGTGGCGCTCTCGATGGTGGCCGCGGACTTCGAGCGCCTGCTCGCCGGCTTCGAGCGCGCCGGGACGCCGGTGCTGCGGGGCACCGGCGAGGTGACGCTCGAGCCCGCGACCACGCACGGCGTGCACTTGCACATCGCCCGCTACGAGTGAGGCTGCCATGAAGCAGGGGTACCGCGTGCTCGACAGCGATCTGCACACGATGGAGCCGGACGGGCTCTGGGAGAAGTACCTGGACGAGCCGTTCCGCCGGTACGCGCCGCAGTTCGTGCGCGGCACGCACAACGCGCCGAACCAGCCGGTGATCAGGATCGGCGACCTGCAGATCGCCGAGATGTCCAAGCGCGCGCACACGGCGGTGGTCGGCAAGGACCTTCACCAGCGTGCGTTCGCGCGCCACCCGCACTACGCGGCGGCGCACGCGCGCGGCTACGACGCGCCGTCGCACGTGCAGGCGATGGACATCGAGGGCATCGACGTCGCGGTCCTCTACGGCACGCGCGGCCGGCAGGTGCTCATGCACGACGACCTCGCGCCCGCGGTGGCCTCCGCGCTGGCGCGCGCGCACAACCAGTGGACGTACGACTACTGCCGGCACGCGCCGGACCGGCTCAAGTTCGCCGCGCAGGTGGCCTTCCACGACGTGCCGGGCGCGATCGCGGAGGCGCGGCGCGCGGTGCGCGAGCTCGGCGCGGTCGCCGTCGTCGGCAACCCGAATCCGGTCAACGGCCGTCACGTGCACGATCCCGCGCTCGAGCCGCTCTGGGACGCCGTCGAGGAGCTCGGCGTGCCGGTCGGCTTCCATCCGACGGGCCAGTCGTCGTTGAAGGACGATCTCGCGCGGCGCTACCTCGACACGCCGAACGGCCGGGTGATCGGCGTGGCCGGCCGCAATCCCGTCGAGCTCATGATGGCCTTCGGCAGCCTGGCGGCGGGCGGGGTGCTCGAGCGCCATCCGCGCCTGCGGTGCGCCTTTCTCGAAGGCACGTGCGGGTGGCTGCCGTGGTGGCTCTGGCGCCTCGACGAAGCGTGGGAGAAGTTCGGCCCGGGGTCGGAGGTGCAGATCTCGATGCTGCCGAGCGCGTACTTCGCGCGTCAGTGCTGGGTGGCCACCGACGCCGACGAGAAGCCGCTGCACCAGGTCATCGAAGCGCTGGGCGACGATCGCATCGTCGTCTCCACCGACTACCCCCACTCCGACGGCCTGTTCCCGGTGGCGATCGACGAGTTCGTGAAGCTGGACCGCGTCAGCGAGGCGTCGAAGCGGAAGATCCTCTGGGACAACTGCGCGACGCTCTACGGGCTCGCGTAGCGGCGGCCGGCGCTAAGACCGCCACGTCTCTCGGGCGACCTCGGCGACGCGATGCAGCTTCGCCGACTGCTCGTCCAGCGTCAGCGGGTTGCCCGCTTCACCGGACGCGAAGCCGCACTGCGGGCTGACCGCCAGCCGCTCGAGCGGGACGACCTTCGAGGCTTCCTCGATCCGCGCCCGCATCTGGTCCTTCGGCTCCAGCGCCCCCTGCTTCGTCGTCACCAGCCCGAGGACGACTTCCGTGCCCGGACGGACGTGCTGCAGCGGCGCGAACGTGCCGGCCCGCGGCGTGTCGAACTCCAGGAGCAGACGGTCGTAGTTGGTCAGCCGCGGGAACACCTCGGCCGCGATCGACTCGTAGCCGCCGTTCGCCAGCCAGCGCCCGCCCGGCGCATTGCCGCGGCAGACGTGCATCGCGCGGGTGACGCCGTCGATGCCGGAGAAGACGAGGTCGTCGATCTCCGCGTCCGCGATCAGCTCCGCCGCCATGTCGTGGCCCCACGACGCGAAGGCGGCGCGGTTCGCCGGGTCGACGTGCCACTGCGCGTAGTTCGGCGCGTCCATCTGCACGTAGTCGCCGCCGAGCGCGATCACCCGCTTCACCACGTGCGCGCGCAGGTACGCGGCGATCGCGCGGAGGAAGTCCTCCGGCGTGGGGTAGGCGGCCTTCGAATACTCCGGGTGCCAGAAGATCCGGTGCCAGCTCGGCGCGGGCACGGTGATCTTCGTCCGCGCCGTCGCGTTGGCCTTCAGGAACGCGTACTCCTCGCCGATGAGGTCGCGCACCACCGTGATGGGCTTCGTCACGAACGGCCGCGTCGGCACCGTCCACACGTCCGCCTTGCGGCCGTCGGGCTCCTTCCACAGGGACCACCACCCGGCGTCCGCGGGCAGGAACTCGTAGCCCGCGAGCGGCGCGTGGGGAATGCCCTCGGCACGGAGCGGGATCGTGACCACCCACGAGCTGCGGCGCAGCTCGCCGTCGGTGACGACGTCGAGCCCCGCGGACTCCTGGAGCGCGATCGCCTCGCGGACCGCGCGGTCTTCGACGGCGCGCAGCGCGTCGGCCGGGAGGGCGCCGTCGCGGGCGGCCTTACGCGCCTCCCGGAGGTAGGCGGGGCGGAGCAGGCTGCCGACGACGTCGGAGCGGGCGATCCGCGCCGCCATGCCGCTCAGCCGCGGGCGATGAGCCGCCGGAACGCGGCGCCGTACGTGAAGCCGTAGCCCTGCGCCACCTCGGCGGCGCGCTGCTTCACGCGCTGCCCGATCGTCTCGCCCTTCGGCACGTTGAAGCCGGGCATCTGGCTCTCGTGGCGGATCAGCGCGGCGATCTGCTTGTCGATGGAGTCCGTCACGTCGACGATGATCTCGTTCTCGTCCGCGCCCCAGTACCAGAGCTCGCGGACCTTGTGCGGCTCCAGGCCGTCCATGGCGACGTGCTCGGGGAAGTGGAGATGGTCGCGCGCGTACGGGTAGACCGCGTCGGTGGTGACGAGGCCCGCCTTGCGGTGGTCGCGATGCTGGAAGTTCTTGATGCGATACGGATCGTGCACGAAGACCGTGTGCGGCCGGTACTTCCGGATCGCGCGCACGATGTCGCCGAGGAACTCGCGCGTGTCCTCGAGCTGGCCGTCGCGGTACCCCAGCATCTCGAGGTGCTTCACGCCCATCGCGTCCGCGGCCGCGCGCTGCTCGGCCGCGCGCCTCTCCAAGAGCTGGGTGGGCGAGAGCTCGCGGTCGGCGGTGCCGGCATCGCCGTTGGTACACAGCACGTAGCTGACTTCGCAGCCGGCCTCGATCCACTTCGCGATCACGCCGCCGGAGCCGATCTCCGCGTCGTCGGGATGCGCGAAGACCACCATCGCCCGCTCGGGAACCGCCGTGACGACCTCGAGTCGTTGAGTGCTCACGGCCGCGATTCTAGCAGGGTGCCGATCCGGCGTACGATGCGGCCATGGCCGATCCCATCGAGGTCCTCGTCACCATGCCGTTCACCGACGCGCAGCTCGCGCGCCTGCGCGCGGTCTCGCCGCGGCTCACCGTGCGTCGGGCCGACGCCGCCACCGCGGACTACAGCGCGACGCAGGTGCTCTATGCGGGCGCGCCACCGCGCGCGCTCGAGAAGGCGCCGCGGCTCGCCTGGGTGCAGGTCCACATGGCCGGCGTGAACGGGCTCTACGACCATCCGCTCTACGCGCACAGCGCGGTGCCGATCACGACCACCAGCGGCGTCCACGCGGCGACGATCGCCGAGTACGCGATCACCGCGCTGCTCGCGCTCGCCCATCGTGTTCCGCGCATGGTGGAGTGGCGGGGGAAAGGCGGCTGGCCGCCGGATCTGGAGCGCTGGCCGCTCTTCGTGCCGAGCGAGGTCCGCGGCGCGACGCTCGGGATCATCGGCTACGGCAGCATCGGCCGCGAGCTCGCACGGATCGCGAAGACCGCGTTCGCGATGCGCGTGCTCGCGCTCAAGCGGGACCCCAGCGTCCGCAAGGACACGGGGTACGCGCTGCCGGGCACCGGCGATCCCGACGGCGCGTTCCCCGACGCGTGGCTCGGGCCCGCGGAGCTCCCGGCGCTGCTCGCGCAGGCCGACGTGGTCGTGCTGGCGGCGCCGCTCACGCCACAGACGAAGGGGCTGATCGGCGCGCGCGAGCTGGCCGCGATGAAGGCGAGCGCCTACTTCATCAACGTGGGGCGTGGGGCGAGCGTGGACGAAGGCGCCCTCGCGCGCGCGCTGGCGGACGGACGCATCGCGGGCGCGGCCGTCGACGTGTTCACGGAGGAGCCGCCCTCGGCCGGCCACCCGCTGTACGCGGTCGGCGGACAGGCGAACGTCCTGCTGTCGCCGCACGTCTCGGGCTTCCTGCCGAGCTACGACGACAAGTGCACGGACCTCTTCGCCGAGAACCTGCGGCGCTGGCTCGACGGCGCGCCGCTCCTCAACCTGGTGGACCGCACGCTCGGGTACTAGGGCCTGTCGTCGTGGTCGGCCTCGGTCTCGGTCTTGTGCTCGAGATCGGGCAGGCCACCGGGGTGGCCGGCGTCGTCCGTGTAGCCGAGGTTCGGGCCCTTCTCGTCGGTCGCGGGATCCGGTCGCGGCGGCTCCTGACGGTCCTTCTCTTTCGTCATGCCGCCTCGGGGCCGCAAGCCGCATGCCGTCGAGCGCGCCGTCGAGCGCGCCGGTGACGCGCCGGGCGTGGACTATACTCGCCGTCCATGACGGTGGTTCGAGCGGGCACGCTGATCGACGGCACCGGCGCGGCACCGATGCGCGACGTCGTCCTCCGGTTGCGCGACGGGCGCATCGAAGCGGTCGGCGCCGGCGGTCAGCCGGCGGCGGGCGAGGACGTCGTCGACGCGCGGAATCTGACGGTCCTGCCGGGCCTCATCGACTGCCACGATCATCTCGCCAGCCACAGCTACGACCTGGCCCACCGCTGGGGACTCGACGAGCGTGCGACGACCCGCACGCTGCGCACGGCGCGCGTGATCGAGCGCACGCTCGGCATGGGGTATACGGCCGTGCGCGACGCCGGCGGTCTCGACGCGGGCTTCCGCGCGGCGATCGAGGAAGGGCTGATGACCGGCCCGCGCCTGTTCACCGCCGTCGCGATCATCTCGCCGATCGGCGGCATCGGTGACCGCGTGAGCCCGTCCGGCCACGAGTGCACGCTCGTCGCGGACCCGGCGCTGCCGTCCGGCGTCGCGAACGGCGCCGAGGACGTCCGGCGCGTGGTGCGGACCATGGTCCGCGCGGGCGCCGACGTGATCAAGTGCGCGACCACCGGGGGCGCAAGCTCGCGCCCCGGGCACGGCCCGACCGATCGCGCGTTCGACCGTGACGAGATGCGCGCGCTGGTCGACGAGGCGCACGGCCTCGGGCGAACCGTCATGTGCCACGCGCTCGGCGGCCCGGGGCTCCGGATCGCGCTCGAGGCCGGCGTGGACTCGATCGAGCACGGCTGCTACCTCGACGAGGACCCCGAGCTGATCGCCCTGATGGCCCAGCGCGGCGTCTCCTTCGTGCCGACGCTCACCGTGTACGAGTACCACCGTCAGTCCAAAGCCCCGCACGTCCGTGAGCGCGCACGCCGTCTGGAGGCGCATCACGTGGAGAGCATTCGCCGCGCGCTGGCCGCCGGCGTGCGCGTCGTGGCCGGCACCGACGCCGGCGGCCACGGGCATCCGCCGAACGCGGTCGAGCTGCAGCACCTGGTGGCCGCCGGTCTCACCCCGATGCAGGCGATCCAGGCCGCGACCGGGCGTGCCGCGGAGTGCCTCGGCGCCGCCGGCGAGCTCGGCACGCTCGAGAAGGGCAAGCGCGCCGACGTCGTCGCGGTCGACGGCGACCCGCTGGCGGACATCCGCATCCTCCAGGATCCCGCGCGCATCCGCTTCGTGGTGAAGGACGGCGCGGTCGTCGTCAGGCGGTGAGCTGATGGATTTCGCGCTCACGGCCGAGGAGCAGGCGTTCGCCGAGGAGGTCCGCGCGTTCCTGCGCGCGCACCCGCCGGCGGGCTTTCCGCACGACGGCATGGACGCCGGCTACGGCTCCGGCGCGAATTCCCGGGCCTTCCTGAAGGCGCTCGCCGCGCGCGGCTGGCTGGCGATGTGCTGGCCCGCGGAGCACGGCGGCCAGGGGCGGCCGATGTTCTGGAAGCTGGTGCTGATGGAGGAGCTCGCGCGCGCCGGCGCGCCGTTCGGGCCGCTCGCGGGCGCGTGGCAGACGGCGGACGCGATCATCGAGTACGGCAGCGAGCGGCTGCGGCGCGAGGTCCTGCCCGCGATCGGGCGCGGCGAGGCGACGTTCTGGCAGGGCTACAGCGAGCCCGAAGCCGGCTCCGACCTGCTCGCGCTCAAGACCGAAGCGCGGCGCGACGGGGAGCACTACGTCATCCGCGGTCACAAGATCTGGTCGAGCCATGCGGGGATCGCCACGTACGGCCTCGTCTTCGCGCGCACCAGCCGCGAGGCCCGCCGCAGCCAGGGGTTCAGCATGTTCGTGGTGCCGAACGGCACCGCGGGGATGGACATCCGGCCGATCACGAGCCTGACCGGCGAGGTGTATCACTACCAGGTCTTTCTGGACGACGTGCGCGTGCCCGCCGAGCTGCGGCTCGGCCCCGAAGGGCAGGGCTTCGTCGCGCTGCTGAACGGCCTCGACTCCGATCGCTTCTGGGGCCGCTTCTACAAGGCGCCCGCGCTCGAGCGGATGCTGCGACGCCTCGTCGAGCACGCCAATGCGACACACGTGAACGGCGCGCCGCTCGCCCGCGATCCCGTCGTCCGCCGGCGGCTCGCGGCGATGGCGACCGAGATCGCGGCGCTCCGCGCCCTGTTCACGCGCGCCGCGTGCCTCATGCGCGACGGCGCGCCGATCACGTACGAGACCGCGGTGGCCAAGATCTGCGCGGACGAGACGGGGCAGCGCTTCGCGAAGCTCGGGCTCGAGCTGCTCGGGCTCCACGGCCTCCTGCGTCCCGGCTCCGCGGACGCGCCGCTCGACGGCGAGCTGTCCCAGGCGTACCTGACCAGCCTGGGCCACACGATCGCCGGCGGCACCGCCGAGGTGCTGCGCACCACGGTGGCGACGCGCGGGCTCGGCCTGCCCGCGGGGAAGGCGTGATGGACGTCCGGCCCTCGGCCGCGCAGCACCTCCTCGCGAGCACCGCGCGCGAGTACCTGCGCCGCCATCACCCGATCGAGACGATCCAGCGCCCGGTCGGCGCGCCGGCCGCGCGCGGGGCGGCGTTCGACGACAAGCTGTGGCGCGGCATGGCGGAGCTGGGCTGGGCGGGCCTGCTCGTGCCGGGCGAGCACGGCGGCAGTGACGGCTCGCTGCTCGACGTGGTGCTCCTCGTCGAGGAGCTCGGCTACGCCGGTGTGCCCGGACCCTTCGTCACCAGCGCGGTCGCCGCGACCACGCTCCTGCTGGCCGGCGCCAGCGACGCGCAGCGGGCGCGCCTGTTGCCGGGCCTCGCGAGCGGCACGCGCATCGCGACCCTCGCGGTGGTCGAGGAGAGCGGGCGCTTCGCGCCCGAGGCCCTGACCCTCGAGGTCACCGCCGGCCAGCTCCGCGGGCGCAAGCGCTTCGTGAAGGACGCGGAGCTCGCCACCGACCTGCTCGTGGCGCTCCGGGGCGGCGTGGCGATCGTGCCCGCGGACGCGGGCGGCATCACGAGGGTCGCGCTCGACACGCTCGGCGACGAGCGGCTCTTCGACCTGACGTTCGACGGCGTCCCGGTGGGCGACGGCGACCGCATCGACGGCCGCGCCGCGCTCGCCGCCGCGATGTCGGCCGGGGCGCTCGCGCGCACGGCCGAGCTCGTGGGCGCCGCGCAGCGCGTGCTGGAGATGGCCGTCGAGCACGCGCGCACGCGCGTGCAGGGCGGGCGTCCGATCGGCGGCCACCAGGCGATCCAGCACGCGTGCGCCGACATGGTGCGCGACGTCGACGCCTCGCGCGAGCTGCTGCACCTCGCGGCGTGGAAGACGAGCGAGGGGCTGGAGGCCGGCCCCGACGTGGCGACCGCGAAGGCGTACGCGGGCGAGGCGTGCCTCGCGGTGGCGCGGCGCGCGCACCAGATCTTCGGGGCGATCAGCTATTGCGACGAGCATCCGCTCCACGTCTTCCACGAGCGGATGCTGGCGGCGAGCGCGGACTTCGGCGACGCGGCGCTGCATCTGGAGACGGTCGCGCGCGCGATCGGATTGGAGCCCTAAGGATGGCCGGACGAGTCGAGGGACGCGTGGCGGTGGTGACGGGCGGCGGGCAGGGGATCGGCCGCGCGGTGGTCGAGCGGCTGGCCGCCGAGGGTGCCCGCGTCGTGGCGGGCGAGATCGACGCCGCGCTGCTCGAGCGCACGGTGCTCGAGCTCCAGGGCACAGGCGCGGAGGTCGTGGGCGTGGTCGGCGACGTCACCGAGCCCGAGTCGGCGAAACGGCTCATCCAGACGGCGCTCGATCGCTTCCAGCGTCTCGACATCCTCGTCAACGTGGTGGGCGGCTCGCGCAACGCGCGCATCTGGGAGATGAGCGAAGAGCAGTGGGACTTCACCCTCCGGTGGAACCTCCGCTCGGCCTTCCTGTGCACGCGCGCCGCGCTGCCGTCCATGATCGAGCGGCGCTACGGCAAGATCGTCTGCATGTCGTCCGGCGCGCGGGAGGGGACGCCGTGGACGGCGTACTACCAGGGCGGCGCCGCGTACTCCGCCTCGAAGGCGGGCATCCACGGCTTCATCCGTGACGTCGCGCTCGAGGTGGCGAAGTACGGCATCAACGTCAACGCGGTCGCGCCCGGACCGATCGACACCGAGCGCTACGGCGAGAACCTGAAGCAGCTCGATCGCACGGTCGAGTTCAGCCCGTCGAAGATGACGCCGATGGGCCGGCTCGGGCAGCCCGTCGAAGTGGCGAACGCGGTGCTCTTTCTCGCGTCCGACGAGGCGAGCTACATCACCGGTCACACGTTGCCGGTGACCGGAGGCCGCTGACCCGGAGGGGGGCTTCACCCTGATTGCGTACATGGAGGGGGCCGGGACGGCCCCCTCCATGCCTCCCCACCTGCCTCCCCCCAGCAACAGGATTGCGCGGGCGAAGCCCGCGCTCGAACAGGGCTACGTTGCGCCGAGCAGACGACCAAAGCCGCTGACAGAGTCCCGGACGCCGGCGATACGCAGCGCGTGCCAGAGCGCGGCTGTCTGCGCAGTGATCACCGGCGTGCCGAGCTCCTCTTCGAGGCGCTGCACGATGCCCGCGGTCGGGAGGCCCGTGCCGCTGATCAGGAGCGCGTCCGCGTCGCGCAGGTCCGCGCTCCGCCCGAGCGCGTAGGCCCGCGCCTCCGTCTCCTCGTAGATGTTGGTGACGCCCTCGAGGCGGTGCTGCGCGGCGACGTCGAGCCCCGCGTCCTTCCAGTACGTCGCGCCGAGCGCGAGCATCTCCGCCGAGTACGGCACGGCCACGGCGATCCGCCGCGCGCCGAGGTGGGTCAACGCGGCGAGGATGGCGCGCGCGGCGGTGATCGCGGGACAGCCGGCCAGCGCTTCCATCTTCGCGATCAATGCGGGCTCGTGCGCGAAGCCCGTCGCATAGCTCACCGCGGTATGGGCGAGGATCACCGCCGCGGGCTTCACCGCCGCGAGGCCGGGCAGCGTCGACGGGATCGCCTCGATGTAGCCGCGCAGGCGGCGCTCCATGCCGTCGTGCGCGCCCGGCGTGCCTTCCGGCGAATCGATGCGCGCGAAGTGCAGCGTGACCGTCGGCGGCGCCATCCGATAGAGCTCGGGCTCCACGGTCGGGTTGCCCGAGGGGACGAGGACGCCGAGGCGAGTCGTCATGGCCGCCAGTGTGCCGTAAGATGAGGCCCTTGCGAAACGGGGGGCCACCACCATGAGGCTTCAGGGCAAGGTCGCGCTGATCTCGGGCGGGGCGAGCGGCATGGGGCGCAGCGAGGCGCAGCTCTTCGCGCGCGAGGGCGCGCGCGTGATCGTCGCGGACGTGCTCGAGAAGGACGGGCAGGAGGTCGCGAAGGGCATCGGCGACACGGCGCGCTTCGTGAAGCTCGACGTCACCGACGAGGCGCAGTGGCAGGCGGCCATCGCCGCCGCCGAGCGCGAGTTCGGCAAGCTCGACGTCCTCGTCAACAACGCGGGGATCAGCGGAACGTACCAGCCGGACCTCACGAGCACCGACGCGTGGGACAAGGTGATGGACATCAACGCCAAGGGCGTCTTCCTCGGCATGAAGCACGGGGCGCCGGCCCTCAAGCGCGCGGGCGGCGGCGCGATCGTCAACATCTCGTCGATCTCCGGCTTCGCGGGACAGCACGGCGTGCACATGGCGTACAACGCCTCGAAAGGCGCGGTGCGCATCATGACGAAGTCCGGCGCCGTGCAGTACGCCGCCGACAACATCCGCGTGAACTCCGTGCACCCCGGCTTCCTGCCCGCGATGCGGACCTCCGTCGGCTCCGCGAACCCCGAGTGGCGCGCGAAGATGCTGAAGGCCGTGCCCATGAAGCGGGAGGGGCGTGTCGAGGAAGTCGCGTACGCCGTGCTGTTCCTCGCGTCCGACGAGGCTTCGTACATCACCGGCACCGAGCTCGTGGTGGACGGCGGCTTCCTCGCGATGTGATGCGGCACGTCGGGCTCTTCCTGGAGGAGCTGCGCGAGGGCGCGAGCCACGCCGAGTTCTTCCAGGAGCTCCTCGAGACGGTCGACGCGGCGGAGACCTGGGGCCTCGACGGCATCTGGCTCGGGGAGATCCGCTTCCTGCCCACGCGCTCGGTGCTCTCGTCGCCGCTGGTGACCGCCGGCGCGATCGCCTCGCGCACCCGCACGATGTGCGTGGGCACCGCGGTGCACGTGCTCCCGCTGAGGAACCCGCTGCAGGTGGCCGAGGACATCGCCACGCTCGATCATCTCTCCGGCGGGCGGTTCGAGTTCGGCATCGGCCGCAGCGGCTCGCCGCGCTCGTACAACATCCTCGGCATCCCCTACGAGGAGAGCCAGGGCCGTCTCATGGAGGCGCTCGACCTGATCCGCGAGGCGTGGAAGGGCCAGACGTTCAGCTTCCACGGCAAGTACTACGACGTCGACAACGCGATCGTCACCCCGCAGCCGCTCCAGCGGCCGCATCCGCCGCTGCGCATCGCCGCCCTGAACCCGCAGTCGTTCCTGCGCGCGGCGGAGCACGGCCTGCACATCTTCGTCGGCTTGCGCGGCACGGACATCTCGGTGCTGCGCGGCTACATCGACAGCTACCAGACCACGTGGCGCGCGGCCGGACATCCGGGCAAGGGCAGCGTGTACCTGCGCATCCCGGCGTACGTCGCGGACACCGACGCGGCGGCGATCGACGAGTCACGCGACAGCATCATCTATTACTTCCGGCGCCAAGCGGACCTCGCGCGCACCGGGACGGGCAGCGGCACCGCCACGGCGGGCGAGCGCCTCGCCCAGGCCGACACGCTCGCGGTGCTGAGTCACGAGCACATCCTGCGCGAGCGGGTGGTGGTGGGGAGCGCGGCGAGCCTGATCGCGCGCCTGCGCGAGCTGCGCGAGCAGCTCCAGCTCGACGGCATCATCGTGGAGCCGAACCCGGGCGGCCGGATCCCGCTGGCGCCGATGATGCGGAGCATCGAGACGCTGGCCAAAGAGGTCACGCCCGCGCTCCGATGACGGCGCCGGTCCCCACCCACGCGCGCGTCGTCGTCATCGGCGGCGGCATCGCCGGCTGCAGCGTCGCCTACCACCTCACCAAGCTGGGGTGGCGCGACGTCGTGCTGCTGGAGCGCCGCGACCTGTCCTGCGGCACCACGTGGCACGCGGCCGGCCTCGTCGGCCAGCTTCGCGCCACGCACAACCTCACCCGGCTCGCGAAGTACGGCGCCGACCTCTACGAGACGCTCGAAGCGGAGACGGGACAGGCGACGGGCTTCCGCCGCCCGGGCAGCCTGAGCCTCGCGCGCAACGCCGAGCGCATGCACGAGCTCAAGCGCCTGGCGTCGATGGCGCGGTGCTTCGGCGTCGAGGTAGACGTCATCACGCCGGCGGAGGCCGGCCGGCGCTGGCCGCTGATCCGCACCGACGATCTCGTGGGCGCGCTGTGGCTGCCGCGCGACGGGCGCACGAACCCGATCGACACCACGCTGGCGCTCGCGAAGGGCGCGCGGATGGGCGGCGCGAAAATCTGGGAGAACACCGCGGTGACCGGGCTCGTGCTCCGAGGCGGGGCGGTGGCCGGCGTGAAGACCGAGCGCGGCGAGATCGCCTGCGAGTACGTCGTCAACGCCGCGGGCATGTGGGCGCGCGAGCTCGGCCGCCTCGCCGGCGTGACGGTGCCGCTGCACGCCTCCGAGCACTTCTACATGGTCACCGAGCCGATGGCCGGCGTCACGCCGGACCTGCCCGTGCTGCGCGACCCCGACGGCTACATCTACGTGCGCGAAGAAGTCGGCGGGCTGCTGATGGGCGGCTTCGAGCCCGTGGCCAAGCCGTGGGGCATGGACGGCATCCCCGAGAACTTCGCGTTCTCGCTGCTCCCGGAGGACTGGGAGCACTTCCAGATCATGATGGAGCAGGCGATCATCCGGATCCCGTCGATCGAGACGGCGCCGGTGCGCCGCCACGTCAACGGCCCGGAGAGCTTCACGCCCGACGGCCGCTACCTGCTCGGCGAGGCGCCCGAGTGCCGCAACTTCTTCGTCGCGGCCGGCTTCAACTCGATCGGCATCGCCTCCGGCGCCGGGGCGGGAAAAGCCGTGGCGGAGTGGATCGTCGGCGGCGAGCCGCCGATGGATCTCTGGGACGTGGACATTCGCCGCGTCGCGCCGTTCATGGGCAATCCCACGTACCTGCGTGACCGCACGGTCGAGATGGTCGGCAACCTCTACGCGATGCACTGGCCGTTCCAGCAGCCGCGGACGGCCCGCGACGTGCGCCGCGGCGTGCTGCACGACCGGCTCGCCGCGCAGGGCGCGTGCTTCGGCGTCGTGCTGGGCTGGGAGCGCGCGAACTGGTACGCGCCCGCGGGGACGGCGGCGCGCTACGAGTACAGCTACGGCCGCCAGAACTGGTTCGCCCACGCGGCGGCGGAGCACCGCGCGGTCCGCGAGGCGGTGGGCCTCTTCGACCAGTCGTCGTTCACGAAGCTCCGGCTCGAAGGGCCCGACGCGCTCGCGGTCCTGCAGCACCTGTGCGCCAACGACGTCGACGTGCCCGCCGGCCGCATCGTCTACACGCAGATGCTGAACCGGCACGGCGGCATCGAGGCGGACCTCACGGTGACGCGCCTGGCGGACGACGCGTTCCTCGTCGTCACCAGCGCCTCGGTCGCGACGCACGACGCCGACTGGATCCGCCGTCATCTCGGCGACGCGCGCGCGGTGCTCACGGACGTCACATCCGGCACCGCGGTGCTCGGCGTCATGGGCCCGCGCTCGCGCGCGCTGCTCGCGCGGCTGACGGACGCCGACCTCGGCAACGGCGCGTTCCCGTTCCTCACGTCGCGCGAGATCTGGATCGGCACCGCCCCGGTGCGGGCCTCCCGCGTGACGTACGTGGGCGAGCTGGGCTGGGAGCTCTACGTGCCGGTGGAGCACGCGCCCGCGGTCTACGACGCCATCGTGGCGGCGGGCGCGGACCTCGGGGTGCGCCATGCCGGCTATCACGCGATGGACTCGCTGCGGATGGAGAAGGCGTATCGCTCGTGGGGCCACGACCTCGGCAGCGAGGACACGCCGCTGCAGGCGGGCCTGGGCTTCGCGGTCGCATGGGACAAGAAGGACTTCCTCGGGCGCGACGCGCTGCTCGCCCAGCGCGGCACGCCGCTCACGCGCCGGCTGGTGGTCTTCACGCTCGAGGACGCCGAGCCGCTGCTCTACCACGACGAGCCGGTCCTGCGCGACGGCGCGCTCGTGGGACGGATCACCTCGGGCGCGTACGGGCACACGCTCGGCCGCGCGGTGGGCATGGGCTACGTCGAGCACGCCGACGGCGTCACCGACGCGTGCCTCGCGAACGGACGGTGGGAGCTCGAGATCGCGTGCGACCGGTACCCGGCGCGCGCCCAGCTCGCGCCGCCGTACGACCCGAAGTCGCTGCGGGTCAGAACGTAGCGATGCGTTAAGGCCCGAACATGGGGGGGCCCCACAACTCAGGACCCCCCCAAGCCCCCCCGCCGGACCCGCCAGATCTCTTCCGACGGCCAGCGGCGCGCCCACTCCGGCGTCACGTACGTGAAGCGTGAGCTCGCGTCCGTGGGCGCCTGTACCTCGACGTAGTCCAGGATCTCGAAGCCGCAGCGGCGGAAGAGCCGGATCAGCGGGCCCGGCGGCAGCGCGAAGTTCACCGAGCCGTCGTCCGACCACTCCAGGCGGTTGAGGCCGAAGTAGTCGCGCAGGAGCCGGTCGCCCGCCGGCTCGTCGGTGTCCGGCGCGCAGAGCGCGCGGAGCAGGCCGTCGCGCAGGAACACGAGCTCGCCGCCCGGTCGCAACAGGCGCGCCGCCTCGGGGATCCAGCGATACGGATCGCACCACAGCGCGGCGCCGTACTCCGAGATCGCCACGTCGAAGCGCTCGGCGCGGAACGGCGTCGACTCGGCGTCGCCGTGCACGAGCGGGAAGGCGAGCCCGAACTCGCGCTGCAGCATGCGCGCGGTGGCGAGCTGGCGCGAGGAGCTGTCGAGCGCGACCACGCGGCCGCCGCGCCGCGCGAGCCACGCCGACCAGTAGCCGGTCCCGCAGCCGAGCTCGACGACGTCGCGGCCGGCCACGTCGGGCACGGCGCCGATGTCGCGCTCGGCGACCTCCCACATGCCCCAGGTGATCGCGTCCTGCGCCCACGCCCGGCGGCCGGACTCGACCCACTCGGGCGCCCACCGGTCCCACACGCCGCGGTTGCGTGCGACGTGGTCGCCCTCGGTCACCGCGTCAGCCGCCGGGCGCGCGGTAGCCGGCGCCGCTCTGGCCGACGCGGTCCATGTCCTCCGCGGTCATGAGCACCGTCGTGCGCCACGACCCGGCGCCGCTGGCGGCGACGATCAGCGACGCGCTCGCGGCCGCGACGTGATCGGGCAGGTCGACGATCATGAAGAGATCGGTGTCGCCGAAGCCGTAGTAGAAGGCTTCGAGCCGGCCGCCGAGCGAGGCCATCAACGTCTCGACGGCCGCGCGGCGCTTCGTCCCGCCCTCGCGCAGCAGCCCCTGCGCGCCCTCGCGTGAATACGTGCCCTGGAAGAGATAGCGGGCCATATCAGGCGAAGGTGAACGCGCGCGTGGGGTTCTCGACGAGCAGGCGCCGCAGGCCGGCGTCGTCCACGCCCTTCGCGCGCAGGCGCGGCACCACGTTCACGAGCAGGTGGTGATAGCCGTAGCCGCCGTACTTGACGAGCGAGGTCTTGTACGCGATGTCGTGCGACAGCAGGAGCTGGTCGCGGTGGCCCGCCTCGATCAGCGCGAGCACGTGCGCCATGCGGCCGCCGTCGTTCGGCATGTCGAAGCTCGGGTTGTACGGGTAGTAGGAGTTCTCGAGGCCGAAGAGGTCGTACTCGAGCCAGATGCCGGTCTGCGCGAGGTCCACGACGGCGCCGATGTCCGCGATGGTGCGGCAGATGTGGCACATGATCGTGCGCCGCAGGTCGCCGCCTTCCTTCTGGACGAACTCCGCGAGCTCCATCGGCATCTTCGGATGCCGGCCGGGGTGGATCATGAGCGACGCGCCGGTCTCGCGCTGCGCCGTGACGGCCGCGCGCAGGACCTTCTTCTCGTTCTCCGTCCACGGATACGTGGTGCCGATCTCGCCGAGGAGCCCCGCCTTCACGCCGGTGTCGCCGACGCCGGTGGTGATATCGCCGATCATCTCGCGCGCGAGGTCGTCCACCGTGCGGCGGTCCATGTCCGCGGGATGCGAGGCGTGCACGTAGTAGCCGGAGCCCATGACGACGTTGAGGCCGGTCGCGCGCGCGATGCGCGTCAGCGCGAGGGGATCGCGCGCGAGCGTCTTCGGCGTGGGGTCGACGACGGTGCTGCCGCCCGCGCTCTTGAACAGCAGGATCTCGTCGGCCGCGACCTGCTCGTCCATGAGCCGCAGGTTGTCGAGGTTGGCGTTGAAGTTCTGCCGCACCCAGCCGAGGTTCGCGAGGCTGACGGGCTCGGCGGCGCGGCCCTTGTCGCTCGCCGCGGCGGGCTCCGCGAACATGACCTTGAAGTCGATCAGCAGGTGCTCGTGCGGCAGCGTGATCCCCATCTGCTCGGGGCGCAGGCTCCCGAGGACGGTCTGAACCTGTCCGGGCTGCGGTCGCGGCATGGCGCTCCTCTCCGCCGCCCGGTGCTCGGGCGAGCGATCGTTCGGCGCAGTATCGCCGACGTCGGCGGCGGAAGCGAGCGCCCCGGGGCTAGAGGCCGGCGGTCTCGCCGATGAAGAGGAGCGCGGACTCGTAGACGGCGGCGGAGCGCCGCAGCTCGGCGAGGTGCCGCGCAATGACGTCGCTGATGACCCGGTCGATCGTCGCGCGGGCGTTCTTCGCGCCGTCCGCCGTCAGCGTCGGAAGCGTGTCGGCCGTCGCGGGCGCGGGCGACGTGGCGGCCGCTGGCGCGCTCGGCGCAGGTGTCGACGGGGGCGGCGCGGTCGCCGTCGTGGTCGTCGTCGTGGTCGTGTTTGCCGCTGCGTTCGCGGGTGTCGTCGGGGTCGCGGGTGTCGCTGGCGGCACGGGCACCGTCGTGGTCGTGATCGTCGTTGTCGTCGCCGGTGCGCCAGGTGCGGAGGGCGGCGGCGGCGTGGGAGCCACCGGCGGCGGCGCCGGCGCGGGGGTGACGAGGCGCTGCGTGCGAGTCAGGGCTTCGAGGCGATAGCTTCTGATCAGCCGGAGCGCCGCCGCGATCTCACCGTTCATCACCGTCACGCTTTTCGCGCGATTGTTGTCGTCCGTGTCCCGGGCGAGTGCGGTCAATCGGCGGTCTCGCGCGTAGAGCGTCGTGATCGGGACGAACACGCCACGACTGTCCAGCGCGCGCAGGTCCGGCTCCGAGACGCCGCCGGCGAAGACTGCGTCGCGAACCTTCTTGTGCAGGTCGTCGAGCTCGGTGCGTACGGCGGTGCGCGTCTCGCGCGTCTCGGTGTCGAACCGCTCGGCGTAGCGATCGAATTGGCGGCCCAGCGTCGTCCGGGCGCGGGGAGCCGGCGTCTGCGGGGCGGCCGGGATCGGTACCTCGCCGGCGATGGCCGGGGGCGTCACCGCTGACGGGACCGTCCGCGCGGTGCGCGAGGCGGCGGTGCCGCCGCGCGAGAGAAGGTTTGCGCCGAGGCTTGGCCCTGCGGAGAACATCGCAAGGTTCTTCGCGGACTCGATGATGTCTTTCGGATTCGAGCCGTAGTCCTTGACGTACCAGTTGCCGACGTCGTCCTTGGCGATCGCGTAGTTCGTGTTTCCGGCGCCCGACACGCGCACCTGGTTGACGCTCTGCCAGAACTGTTTGTCGATGGTCCGGGTGATGCGCGCGTCTTCTTCGCCGCCCTTGATGGCGGCGTAGAAGGGCAGCTGCCGCGTGGCGTGGTCGGTCAGCATGTTGCGCCACACGCCAGCGCTGGGGTCGTTCTGGAGCACGGTGGCCGGATAGCTGTTGCGAAGGAACGTCGCCGACGGGCGGATGTGGATCATTCCGGAGCGGTAAGCGTAGAGAAGCTCGACGGCGGCGAGCTTGTTCTTGGCGAGCTCGCTGTTCCGGTCGCGGGCGACGGCGGCGACGTGTTCGTACTTGAGGGTCGCGAGCATGACGTCGAGGACGTCCTTCGCGGTGTTGTTGAGGTCGGGCGGTGTCCCGGGCCGCGGGTCGAGCTCCAGGCGCCCTGGCAATGCGATCGGGATCGTCCCCGACCCGAGCTGGTCGGCGGCCGCGTACCAGCGCTCATGGCCGGCAAGGACGCGCGCGGCGTTGTCGCTCCGGGCGCGGACCGCCTTGCGTGTCTCTGCGATCTCTCTTCGAAGTGCCGCGTAGTGCTCTTTCGCCGGCTTCGCGTCCGCCGGCCGGTTCTTGGTGAAGACGTCGCGCGCCAAGACCTTGGCCCCCTCCTCGAACCGCTCGGCGCGCGCAACGTCTTCCGTCGTCGGCTGGCGATGCTTTACGGCTTCGGCTTCGAGCGTCTTCTTGATCAGGGCGGCCGTCTCGGTGACCGTCATGTCCTTCGAGGCGTGGATGGCGGCTTCGATCACCTTGTCCCCGACCGCCGCATCGGCGGCGTCCCAGCGTCCCGCCTCCTCCGCGGCCGTCGTGGCCGTGTCGCGCGCTCCGGGGATCGCGGCGGAGAGCGCGGACACGAGCTTCAGCACTTCGGCGTTGCCCGCGTCGATGAGGCCTGTCAGCGTCGTGCGCGTCGCGTCCTTGTCTGGAAGCAGGCGGCCGATATCGGCGCGGATCTCCCGCAGTGTCGCCGTCGCGCGTGCTTCGGCATTACGAATGCCGCGGACTTCGACGTCCCTGGTGCCCACGAGCCGCTGCCGCTGCGCGTCAGCCTGGCGAAGCGCGTCGACCTGCGACAGGATCGAGTTGCCGACCGCCTGAAGGAGCCGGACGTATTTCTCCGTCTCGGTGGTGATGAACGGGTCGCGCGTGTCGTGTGTCCGGTCGCGGAGCAGGATGTCGAGGTTCGCGATCACCGAGATCTTCTCGCCGGCGTTCACGAGCGCGTCGAGCAATGCGGATCTTCGGCGGGCCGTGTCGTCATTCCGCGCCGCGCCGCGCCGTGCGCTCTGTCGACTGGCATCCAGATACTCGGCGATGAGTGTTTCGAGGCCCTTTTCGAGCCGCCCACCGGTGAGCCCGGTGTCGAAGGCTCGCGCGGTCTGCGACAGGATGTAATCGATCGTGTCGGAGTTCGCGAGACTCGTGTCCCGTGCCGCAATGAGCGCCTCGGGACTCGGATAGAGCGCGACGAACCAGCCATTCGGATCGTTCAACGACTCCGCATGAGCCTCCGCGATCAACAGCTGCGTGGCAAGGGCGCGACCAATGCCGAGATCGCCCCCGCCCGGCCGCCGTTTCACGAGCTCTGCCTGCGTCGGGCTGCCGTTGTCCTGGAGCAGCTCGCTGAGCGCGCCACGAATTGCGGCCTCGGCACGCCGACGCTCATCGTCGTGGCGTCTGAGGACCTCGGGCGGCGCGTGTTTGCCGTCCTTGGGCCAGGGCTCGAGCACCGGGCCGCCCGCCAGGTCGCCGAGACGCTTCCTGACCTCGTTGAACGGGCCCTGATCGGCCAAGACGATGGACGGAAGCTCGCGCCGCTTGGCGGCGTCGGCGGACGTCCGGGCGGCATCCGCCGTCCGCGCGGCGGCGGCCGCTACCTCTTCAAGGTCTGCGGCGGCCGTTGCAGTACGTCGCCGTTCCGTGTCGGTCGTGGGAACCCTTGCCGCCGCGGCTTCGGCAAGCTGGCGCGCGTCCGCGAGGCGCCTGCCTGCGCGTTGTTCGAGCAGGAGCGCGCTGTCCGCGGCACGCCGGCGATCGGCCGCCTCGCGTGCCGCGCTGTTGGCCGCCCTGACGGCGACCGTTTCCTCGCGGGCGAGGGCGCTGGCGCGCTCCGCTGCGTCCCCCCGGGCCGTGGCGTCGACGGCCTGCGGATCCGGTGCCTCGGTGCGCGGGGGAATCTTCTGCTGCGCCTCCGCGGCGGCGAGGCCGGCACGCAGGGCGGCGTCCTGTGCGACCCCCGCCGCGTGTTCGGCCTTCTTCGCGAGTTCGTTGAGGGTCTTGGCTGTGTCGGCGGCGGTCTCATGCTCAGTCTCGGCCTCGGCGACTGCCTTCGCGGCCTCTGCCTTGGCGACGACGGCCGTCTCGTGGTCCTTCTTTGCCTGATCCGCGGTTCGACGGGCCGCGTCGGCCGCCGCCCGGGCGGAAGCGTGGGATGCGCCCGTCGTCTGCGCGTGCGCCGCCGGTCCGGTCACGTCGACGACCGCCCGCCGCAATCCGGCGGGACTCGTGAGCGAGGCGGCCGCCCACGCCACGACATCGAGCTGCCTGTCACCGAGCCGTTCACGATTCGTCTGCGACGAGAGGAGGCGCATCGCTTCGCGCCACGCTTCCCGGGCCATCTGCCACGCGGCCGTCACGGCGCGGACGTCCTCGCGGACGGGGGGTGGGCATTTGTCGAGGTCCCGCTCGACACACGGGCGGGCGAAGGCATGGGTCAAGGCTTCGCGCGAGAGCTCCTCGAAGTAGGTCGTGCGCCGCGCGTCGGCACCGGGACCCGTCCCCGCGGCTTTACGCGCCGCGGCCTCGACGACCGGCATCCCGTCCTTGATTCGGGTCCTGAGCTGCTGGAGGCGATCCTCCAGGCCGCGGACGAGCTCGCTGCCTGCCGCGCGGTCCTGGTTTTCGTAGAGGCTCAGGATCGCGTTGACACGCGCGGTGTCCCGGCTTCGTGCGGTGTCGAGATCAGGAAGGTAGGCTGCGGTCCGCCGGACGCGAAAGTACGCGGGGCAGTGGACGTCGAGATCCGGGTAGTCGTCGTCGATCTTGCGCCGGGTCAGCGTGTTGCGCTTGTCTTCGAGCTCATTGAGGAAGGCGTAGCAGTCCCGTCGCTCGAGCTGGGCCCGCAGCTCTGCGATCAGCGGCTTCACTCCCATGGCCATCGCCGCGAGCTGTTCGGTTTGGACGCTCTCGTGGTTGGAAAGCGCGCCCTTGTAGACGTCGACGTCGATCGTGAGCACCGCACAACCCGCGACCAGGGCGCCGAGCGTGGCGACGGCCGCCAGACGGAGCGGGCGGCGCATCACTTGAGCTCCTTCAAGGCGGCGCTCTCACGCAACGACTCGACCTCGATGTCGGCGTACGCTTTCTGGCTCCCGCGGAGATCCGCAAGGGCTTGCATCAACTCCCGCTGGAGCCCACCGCTGTCACGCTCGACTTGGATCTGTGCCATGTCGCCGAGCGCGGTGTCGATCGCCTTGAAGAAGTTCTCCGGGCTCGTGCCCATCACGATCACCAGCCGGTGGTCGCGCGGCGCCTCCCGGAAGCCCTCGGGCCCAAACAGGACGAGTCGGCGCCCGGTCTGGAGGTTCGACACGGCTTCGGCGTGCGGAGCAGTGATCGTAAGGCCCTGCGTGGCCGCCTCAGCGCTCAGACTGACCTTTCCGCCGAGCGAGTCCACCACCGCCGCGGGCACCCAGCCCGACGCGAACTTCGTGAAGCTCAGGAAGCTCGCCTGGCCCTTCACGGTGATGCGGTAGATGCTCTCCGGCAGCTGCTCGCGGCCGTCGAACACGCCGAGGTAGTAGATCTGCTCCACCTCGTGCGTCGGCGACGCCGCGCCGGCGAGCGTCGCGCCGACGGTGCCGCCGATGATACCGCCCATGTTCGCGCACGCGGCACTCGAAAGGGCGATGACGACGAGGAGGACGAACCGGCCGGCGTGGCAACGAAAGGTCCGCATCGGCGCTCCTTAGGATCGGGGGAACGGCTTGCCGTCGATGCCCGACAGCATCGCGGCGTAGATCGTCGTGCCCAGCCAGTACTCGATGTGCGCGGCCAGGAACGTCGTCGCCTCGGAATCGAGATGGTTGCGGACGGTGCCCGGGGCTTTCTGATCGTCGGGCAGCTCCTGCTCCCGGATCGTGTCGAAGTAATCGAGGCTGCCGCTGACGACGTCCCATCGCGAGTGGATGTTGATCCAGCGGAACGCGCGCGTCGCCGGATCGTCGATGAGCGGCTGGAACGCCGTGCCGAGCTCGGCCCACACCGAGCCGCTGTGGCTCTTCTTCTGCTTGGTGAAGAAGAACGTCGTCTTGTCGAGCGGGGAGCCGAACGTCAGGAGCATGCGCGTGCGTCCGACGACGTCCCGGTTGGCCGGCGCCAGCGCCGCGTCGTCGGCCACGAGCTGGTTCAGGATGTCGTAGGCCACGACCGATCCGAGCGAGTGCCCGGCGATGACGATGCCGTCGTAGCGCACGCCCGGACCCTTGGCGCCCGAGTCGTAGATCGCCGCGGCGAGACTGCCGACCGACGAGCGGATCTTGCCGCGCGTCTCGGAGTAGCGGTCGAGGGCCTGGGGCTGCACGTAGATGGCGACGTCGCCGGGATATTCGACGAGGAGCTGCCGGACGTAGGCGCTGATGGCGACGAGGAGCGCCCACAGGATCGCGGGCTGGCCGAAGCCGCCCTGGCCGCCGCCCATCCGGCCCGCGAAGAACACCAGCTCCAGGGCGATGAACGCGACGAATCCCACGAAGCCCGCGGTGACGAACGGCGAGAACAACCCCATGCCCCGTCCCTTGTTGACCCACTCCCGCAACGTCCGGACGACGATCACGACGACGACGTACAGGAGCAGCAGACCGAGGACGGCCGCGACCAGGACCGTGGCGACGAGGGGACCCGTGCTCGAGGAGGCGCCGGGAACGAGCGCGACCGCACCGCGCGTGCGCGCGTGATAGAGGGCGAGCAGGGGCAGGGCGAGCCCGGCGGCGACGAGGACCACCAGGAGGACGGCGAACAGCGCCACCGCGAGGATGCCCGCTGCGCGGGCGCCGGTGCCGCCGCGCCGCGCGCGGTTGAGCCACAGGGCGCCCGCGAAGGCGCTCGCGGCCGCGAGGACCCACGTGAAGACGGCGGTAAAGTCGTCGTACAGCGCCGGCGTCAACCATCCCGCCCGCGGTCCGTAGAGTGCCGTGGCGGCCGCGACCGCGGCGATGGCGCCGTTCATCACCACGAGCGACCCGACGACCGCCAGCGCGATCAGGGTGAAGATCAGCGTGCGCACCGGCGGCTCGTAGCTCTGCGGCGATCCGAAGATGCGCCGCGTGAACTTCGTGACGTGGTTCCACGTCCCGTTGATGCCGGCCCGCCACAGGAACGTCATGACGCCGCCCAGCCCGATCTGTCCTTCGGTGAGCGGCGCCCAGTACGCCTCGTAGAGATGAACCTTCGTGGTCTCCCGAGCGTTGGTGAACGTCATGTCGACGCGGCCGACGCGGCGGGCGCCGAGGTCGGCGCGCTCGACCTTGACGGCGGTCTGGTACTCGGGCTCGGCCGCGCGGGTCAGCCCCTGGGCGACGCTGTCGAGCGTCTCGAACGGGATCTGCTGGCCCATCCCGTGGATGACCAGGACGGCGACGGTGGGGGTGAAGCGCTCCGCGTCAGCGGCGGGGGCTGGCTCCGTGGCCGGCGTCATGCCCGCCATGGATAGCACCGATGGGTGAACAGCGCAATAAGGGGTATCTGCCCTCAGAAGGCCGGGTGTCGACCGGGCGCTGGACGGCCGCGTGCGCCTTCTCGGTGAACACGATCCGGACGCAGGGCGACCGCGAGCAGCAGGCCGGCGTGGACGAGGCGGGGCATGCGCGGGATGCCGGCGCAGGCCGGCGACCGAGTCACCCGGGCCTCACCGGGGCTCGCCGTGGGGAAAGCTTTTCCGTGTTGGCTCACGGCCGCCGGTGCGAGAGAATCCGGACCCATGGGGGTGCGGCATGCTCGTCATCGACGCTGACGTCCTGCGGGTGATCGGCGCGGCGCTGCTCGTGTTCGGCATCCTGCTGGCCGCGCTCCAGGTCCCGGCGATCCGCCGCTTCTCGCTGCGCCGCCGCCGCCGCGGGCAGTCGCGCTCGAACGTGCGCCCCGCCGCCTGACCGCGCGGCGCGCTCAGTGCGCGCCGAGGTCGGGAATCGAGACCAGCAGGTGCAGCGAGCCGCCGAGCTCGTTCAGACGGCGGGTGTCCCACCGTACGAACGCCTGCCGCTCGTCGTCCGTGAGCTCCGCGCCGGCGAGCGATCCGCCGGGATCGCCCTGGAAACGCGCCCGGAACGCCGCGTCCTTCTTGAGGCGATAGAGCACCACGTTCACGTCGTACCGGCTCATAGGTCCCACTCGACGGCCGCGAGGTCGATGCGGCCCATCTCGCCGAAGAAGCGCACGCGGGCGCGCGCGGGGCTGACGGCGCCGACCAGCACCAGCCAGTTCAGCAGCTCGTGCGAGCCCGTCTCGTGGAGCTCCTTGATCGTGAGCGCGCACAGCGCCTCGTGCTCCGCGCCCTCGAGGTGGCGCACGATCCGGCGGTCGAACGCCACGTCGGACGTGCCCACGCGCGCCAGCGAGAGCTCGGGGAAGTGGCTCAGCCCGCCGGTGGCGATGATCGCGACGTTCCAGGGGCTCTGCGCGATGACGCGCCCGAGGTGGCGGCCCACCTCGAAGCACCGGCGCGCCGTCGGCTGCGGGCTCACGAAGCAGTTCACCCACACCGGCGCGAGCGGCGGCACCGGCCGCGCGCCGCACAAGACGCTGACCGGGCTCAGGAAGGCGTGATCGAGCGGCGCCGACCACGAGGCGGCGAAGTCGATGCCGGCCTCGAGCCCCTGCTCGAGGATGGCGTTCGCGAGATCTTCGTGGAGCGGATAGCGGACGGGCAGGTCTTCCAGCGCGCGGTCGAACTCGATGGCGCCGTCTTGCTGCATCTTCTGCACGGACTGGCCGATCCGCACGCAGAACGCCGGGACCGCGTCGAACGAGAAGACGTTCAGGTGGTCGTCGGCGACGACGACGAGCGCGTCGGGGCGGCGGTCGAGCATCGCGCGGCCCAGGTCGCGCACGACGTCCATGAGCGCCTCGACCATCGCGCGGCCGTGCGGCCCGACGTTCTTGGCGTAGTAGTCTGGCGACAACACATGCGACATCGCCGCCGCGTACACGATGCGTCCCATGCCATCACCTCGCCGTCCGGTGAGCTCCCGGCGCGTCGCCATGCTGGCGCAGGGCCGGGGCCGAATCAAGCGACCGCGCGGCGCGCGACGCTGGCGCTCGCGCTCGGGTGGCTCCTCGTCGCGATCCTGCTCGAGGGCTGGGCCCTCGCGAGCCAGCCCCGGAAGGCGACGCGCGTGCCCGACGACACGGGCCGGGTCATCGTCGCCGCGTCGGCGCCGGCGTCTTCGCTGCTCGCGGTCTGGGTGCTCTGGGAGGGACGCGCCGACGAGGAGGGCTGGATCGTCCTTCAGGCCGGCGAAGCCTGGGCTCCCGCTGCCGAGGCATTCTGGCGCCGCCGCGTGCACCCGGGCTGGAACCTCCTCGTCTGGTCGCAGGCTTCGACGCTGCCGGCGGGGCATCCAGTGGTGCTCCGCGCCACCGGCGGGGGCGTGCCCGCCCGCTGGGCAGCCGCGGAGCCCGTCATCGGCGACCGATACCACGCGGGCCACTTCGTGGAGGTCCGCGGGCTCCTCGCCGCGCTCGCGGTCGCGGTCGGGCTCGGTGTGATCGCGGTGGCGCGCGCCGCCCGGTCGCTGCCCCGACCGCGCGCGTGGCACGCGGCGCTCCTCGCCGTGCTGGGGCTCGCGGCCGCCTTGCGCGTGCGAGCGCTCACCGCGCAGAGCCTGTGGTTCGACGAAGTGCTCACGGCGATCGGGGGCCAGAGCCTCGACTGGGTGCTCTACACACCCCAGGTCTTCGGACATCCGCCGCTGCATTACCTCGCCGGCTGGCTCTTCAGCCCGTCCGCCCCCAGCGAAGCCGCGCTGCGCGCACCGTTCGTCGTCGCCGGCGTGGCGACGGTGGCCGCGCTCGCCGGCCTCGCCCGCCGGCTCGTCGGTCCCGCGACCGCGCTCACGGCGGCGTGCGTGCTCGCGTGGTCGCCGTTCCACGTCGAGCTGTCGCAGACGGCGCGGCCGTACGCCCTCTTCCTGCTGCTCTCGGTGGTCTCGATGGCCGCGCTGCTCGAGGCCGCCCGGACCGACAACGCGCGCGCGTGGGCGGCGTTCACGGCGACCGCCGCGCTCGCCGTCTACACCCACTATCTCGGGACGACGCTGCTGGTCCTCCAGGCCCTCGTGGCCGCGCTGGTCGTGCTCGAGCGTCGCGGGCGAGGCGCGGCCGCCGCCGCGGTGTCCTTTGCGGCCGTCACGGTGCTGCTGGCGCCCTGGCTCCCGGTCTTCGTCCGGCTCGCGCGGGCGCAGCTGGGAGAGGGCGACCTGCCCGCGGCGACGCTCCAGCGGCTGCTCGTCGAGGTGTTCGTCCCGCAGTACCTCGGGCCGGGCGCGGCGGCCACCCTCGGCGGCGTCCTCGTCGCGGGCGGGCTGTGGGCGGTGCGCCGGCAACGCGTGGTGGTGCTGGTGCTCGCCCTCTGGCTCGCGCTCCCGGTGGTGCTGATCTGGGTCTCACAGCCGTCGCACTTCCTCTCGGGCCGTCATCTGGCGCTCGTCGTGCCGCCACTCTTCGTGCTGCTGGCCCACGGCCTCACGGTGATCGCCGGCGGCGCGGGGCGGATGGTGGCCGCGATCGCGCCTGCGCGCTCGCGGCGCCTGGTGCCGCTCGCTGCCGGCGTCACCGCGGCGGTGCTGCTCGTCGCGTGGGCGCTGCCGGTCGGCGCCGCACTCCGCGGCTACTACGAGAGCCGCCACGGCGCCGACTGGCGTACGGTCGCGGCCGTGCTGACGTCGACGGTCGCCGCCGACGAGCGTGTGCTCGCGACCGTCGGCGCCGCGTACCCGCTCCGCCACTACTGGCGCGAGGACGTCGAGCTGATCGACCCGCAGCAGCTGGACCTCGTGCGCCCGCAGGCAGCCGGCGAACGTGTGTGGGTCGTGAAGCACCGCGGCTGGGATCGGCCGCCGGAGCTCGACGCCTGGCTCGAGGAGCGCGGTCACCACATCGGCGGGGTCACGCCCTCGTGGAGCCAGCCGGGCGTCGACCTCTACCGCATCGACGAGTAGCCGCTCAGGAGCCGCGCAGGCGCGGGTCGAGCGTGTCGCGGAGCGCGTCGCCGAGCAGGTTGGTCCCGAACACGGCGAGGCTGATCGCGAGTCCGGGCCAGATCACCAGCCACGGCGCCTTCTCGGCGTACTCGGCGGCCGCGATCGACAGCATGCGGCCCCACGACGGGTACGGCTCGGGGATGCCGAGCCCGAGGAACGACAGTGCGGCCTCCACCAGGATCGAGCCGCCGAGCTGCGCGGTCACGAGCACGATGAACGGGCCGACCGTGTTCGGCAGGATGTGGCGGAACGCCACGCGCAGGTGCTGCACGCCGAGGGCGCGGGCCGCCTCGATGTAGGCGAACTCGCGGATCGCCAGCACGCTCGCCCGGATCACGCGGCCGGCGCGGGGCACGATCGGGATCGAGATCGCGATGCACGCGTTGGTGAGCGAGGGGCCCAGCGCGGCGGCGAGCACCAGCGCGAGGACCAGGATGGGCAGCGCCTGCATGATGTCCATGAGCCGCTGGATGAGCAGGTCGGTCTTGCCGCCGATGTAGCCCGAGAGCAGGCCGATGAAGCCGCCCGCGACCGCGCCGATCAGGGTCGAGATCACGCCGACGATGAGCGAGATGCGCGAGCCGTGCACCACGCGGCTGTAGAGGTCGCGCCCGAGGTTGTCCGTGCCGAGCCAGTAGTCCGCGCCCGGCGCGGCGAGCACGTGCATCGACGTCCGGGTCGGATCGTGGGTGGCGAGGACATCCGCGAGGAGCGCGGTGGCGAGGAGCGCGCCCATCAGGAAGGCGCCCGCCACGCCGAGCGGCTTCTTGCGCACGAAGCGCCCGACCGCCGAGCGGCGCGTCGGGGCGTCGGTCAGGGACGGGGTCGCGACGACATCCGCGGCATTGATCGCCATCACGCTTTCCCGTACTTGATGCGCGGGTCGACCCACGCATAGAGGAGGTCCACGGCGAGGTTCGCCAGCACCACGATGATCGCGATGAACATGACGAGGTTCTGGACGACCGGATAGTCGCGGCCCTGGATCGCGTCGATCAGATAGCGCGCGACGCCCGGGAGGTTGAAGACGGTCTCGGTGACCACGAGGCCGCCGATCAGGAACGCGAACTCGATGCCGAGCAGCGTGATGACGGGCAGCGAGGCGTTCTTCAGCGCGTGGCGCCAGACCACGGAGCGCTCGCGCTGGCCCTTCGCCCACGCCGTGCGGATGTAGTCCTCACGCAGGACTTCCAGCATGGCCGACCGCGTGATCCGCATGATGAGCGCGGACGAGCGATAGCCCACGGCGAGGGCGGGGAAGAGGAACTGCGCGAGGTTCGCGCGCAGGTCGTCGAACGGCGACACGTACGTGACCGACGGGATCCAGCCGAGCGAGTGCACGAGCAGCAGGATGACGATCATGCCGAGCCAGAACGACGGCATCGAGAGGCCGGCGAGGGAGACCACGCGCAGCACGTAGTCGATGGGCTTGTCCTGCCGGATCGCGCTGATGACGCCGAACGGAACGCCGAGCAGTATCGAGAACGCCATGGCCAGCAGCGCCAGCTCGAGCGTGACGGGCAGGCGCGGCTTGATGATCTCCCACGCGGGCCGCTCGTACCGGTACGACTTGCCCAGATAGCCCTGCGTGAGCTCGCCGAGCCAGCTCAGGTACTGCATGGGGATCGGCTTGTCGATGCCGAGCTCCATCTCGATCTTCTTCTTGTCCGCCTGGTCCACGTAGCCCGCGGACTCGAACATGATGTCGGCGATGTTGCCCGGCGTCAGCCGCATGAGGACGAAGATCACCATCGACATCCCGATCAGGGTGACGACGGCGATCAGCAGCCGTTTCGTGATGTAGCCGCGCATGGGACCTCGGCACCCGCGGAGGGCCGGGATTCACTCCCGGCCCGCAGCGCGGGGGGCTTGGGGGGTACGTCCCGCACCCCCCATGTCTATTTGTCCAGCCAGACGTCCTGCATGCGGCTGACGTTGTAGATCGAGTTCTCGTGCTGCGGGTAGTTCTTCACGTGCGGCCAGTGCACCGCGTACTGCTTGCCCCAGCCCAGGACCGGCCGGGCGCCGTCGGCCTGCAGCTTGCGATCGATCTCGTTGACGATCTTGAGCCGCTTGGCCTTGTCGAGCGTCGACGACTGCTCGGCCATCAGGCGGTCGATCTCCTCCGAGCAGTAGCCGGAGAAGTTGCGCTGCGAACCGCAGCGGTAGTTCTCGAAGAGCTGCGCGTCCGGATCGTCGATGCCGACGCCCGTGAGGTTCAGCGCGACCTGGTACTCGAGGCGCGTCATCTTCGGGTGCCACACGCCCGTCTCGATCTGCTCGAGGGTGGCGTCGATGCCGACCTGACGGAGCTGGTCGACCATCCAGCTCGCGGTGTCGACGTAGATGGCGAGCGCCCGCGTGGAGACCGTGACTTTCAGGGGGTTCTTGTCGGTGAAGCCGGCCTCGGCGAGGAGCTTCTTCGCCTCCGCCTTCTGCTTCACCGCATCGCCCATGCCCGGGAGCTTCTGCACTTCGGCGAGCGGCAGGCCCCAGACGCCGGCCGGCTTCGGCAGCAGCGCCCCGCCGAAGCTCGCGCCGCCCTGGCGCGGTCCGACGAGGTAGCTCTTCCGGTCGAGCGCGAGGTTGAAGGCGCGCCGCACGCGGACGTCGGTGAACGGCGCCCGCTTGAAGTTCACGAGCACGTTGTCGTTGACGTTCGAGTCGTTCTCGAGCAGGACGAGCTGCGGCTTGCCCTTCTTGGCCGTGTCCGCGTTCGCCTTGTTCCAGCCGCTGCCCGCCACGTCGAGCTGGCCGGCCTGCACGGCGGCGATCTGCGTCGACCGGTCCTTGATGATGATCCACTTGATGCCGTCGAGGTACGGCCGCCCCTTCACGAAGTAGTCGGGGTTGCGCACGTACTCGACGTACTCGCCGGGCCGGTTCTCCTTCAGCTTGTAGGGGCCGGTGCCGACGCACTTGTTCTTGAAGTCGGCGAGCGGGACGTGCTGCGGATAGATCGGCGAGTAGCCCGAGGCCAGCATCGGCAGCAGCGACGGCTGCGGCTTCTTCAGCCGGAAGACCACCGTGTACGGCTCCGGCGCCTCGATCGCCTCGACGTTGTCGTACCAGAGCTTGCGCGGGTTGACCCGCAGCCGGCCCTCGGCGTCGGGCGCGCCGCGCACCATGTCGAACGTGTACTTGACGTCCTTCGAGGTGAAGGGCTTGCCGTCGTGCCACTTCACGTCCTTGCGGAGCAGGAAGACGAGGTTGCGGAAGTTGTCCTGCCAGGACCACTTCTCCGCCAGCTCGGGAATGATCGTGTCCACGCTCTCCTGCTTCTTCGCGGGGTCGTAGTACACGAGGTTGCTGAAGCACGGGCTCGCCTGCTGGACGACGGCGATCGTCGATTCCTCGTGCGGCGAGAGGCTCGGCGGCGCGGACAGCGGGTGGATGGTGAGCACGCCGCCCGACTTCGGCGCCTGCGCGGGGGCGGGCAGCGCCAAGGCGAGGACGAGCAGCAGCATCAGGGGAGCGAGTCGGACGAAGCGACGGAGCGGCATGGCCACCTCCGATCGGAACGTTTGGGTTCGGTCCGGAACTCTGTGGAGCGGGACTCTACGTGAGAACACACGCCCTGTCGAGCGATCATCGCAGCGCGGCGCGTCACATCTATACTGCGCAGGTGAGCGGCGCTCCGGCCCTCCTCGGCACGGTCACGGATTCGGTCCCGGCGTTGATCGGCTACGTCGACCGCGACGAGCGCTATCGCTTCGTCAACCAGGCCTACGTCGCGTGGTTCGGGCGGCCCCGCGAGGCGATCGTCGGCCGGACCGTGCGCGATGTCCTCGGGGCGGCGCGCTACGAGCGCGTCGCGCCGTGGGTGCGGCGGGCGCTCGCGGGCGAGCCCGTGACCTTCGAGCAGCCGAGCGACCATCGCGACGGCTCCCGCCGCTTCGTGCGCGTCGTGTACGTCCCGGACGTCGACGCCGCCGGCGCCGTGCGCGGCTACGTCGGCTGCATCACGGACATCACCGACCTCGAGCTCGCCAACCGCAGCAAGGACGACTTCCTCGCCGTGCTCTCCCACGAGCTGCGCACGCCCCTGAACGCGGTGCTCGGCTGGGTGCGGATGCTGCGCGAGGGCGGCATGGAGGTCGCCGAGCAGGAGCGCGCGTTCGAGGTGATCGAGCGGAACGCGCGCGCGCAGATCCAGCTCATCGAGGACCTCCTCGACCTCTCGCGCATCGCGAGCGGCAAGCTGCACTTCGACGTCCGCGCCGTGCGGATGGAGCCGCTCATCGCCGGCGTCGTCGACGCCCTGCAGCCGACGGCGGCCGGGAAGAAGATCACGCTGCACACCGACGTCGCGCCGGGCGGGCCGGTCATGGCGGATCCCGAGCGTCTCGCGCAGGTGCTGTGGAACCTCGTGGGCAACGCGCTCAAGTTCACGCGCCCGGGCGGGCGGGTCGACATCCGGCTGACCCGGGACGCGCAGCACGTGCGCATCGCGGTGAGCGACACCGGGGAGGGCATCGCGCACGACGTCCTGCCGTTCGTGTTCGACCGGTTCCGCCAGGGCGAGAGCGGCACCACGCGCCGGTTCGGCGGCCTCGGCCTCGGGCTCACGCTGGTGAAGCACCTCGTGGAGGCGCACGGCGGCACCGTGAGCGCCGAGAGCGCCGGGCGGGGGACGGGCTCGACGTTCACGGTCCGGCTCCCCGTGGAGCGCGCGTGAAGCTCCGCTCCCACCTGGTCATCCTCGTGCTCGCCGTGCTCCTTCCCGCGCTCATCTTCATCGGCGTGATGGGCGTGCTCTTCTGGCGCCACCAGCGCGCGGTCTACGACCGGCAATACCTCGACCGCGTGCGGGCCCTGGCCACCGCGCTGGACCGTGAGCAGGAAGGGCACGCGCGGGCGCTGCAGGTGCTCGCGCAGTCCCTGCCCCTCCAGCGGGGCGATTTCCCGGGTTTCTACGAGCAGGCCCAGCGCGTGGCCGCCGAGCACCGCGCGTGGGCGTCGCTGGTCCTGGCCGAGCCGACGGGCGCCCAGCTCCTGAATCTGCGGCAGCCGCTCGGCACGCCGTTGCCGCCCGTGGCTCTCGCGCCGGCGCTCCTCGCCGCGGTCGTGAGCAGCGGCCGGCCCATGATGAGCCCGCTGGTGATCGGCTCGGTGAGCAACACGCCCGTCACGCTGCTGGTCGTGCCGGTGCGTCGCGGCCGCGTGGTGACGCACCTGCTGATCGCCGTGCTGGAGCCGCGCGTCTGGCTCGAGGTGCTCGCGCGCCAGTCGAATCCCCCGGGCGCCACGATGACGCTGCTGGACCAGAACGGCGTCATCGTCGCGCGCACGCTCAACCACGAGCGTTGGGTCGGCAAGCCGCCGTCGCCCGGCCTCCGCGACAACGTGCAGCGCGCGCCCGAGCTGGCCACGCGCAACGTCGGCCTCGAGGGGCAGCTCTTCTACTCGGCGCACAGCCGGCTGCCGTTCTCGGGCTGGACGCTGGCGACGGGCGTGCCGGCGGCCATCGTCGAGCGCGACCTGCGGCAATCGGCGATCGCGATGACCGTGGCCGGCCTGCTCATGCTGGCGCTCGCGATCGCCCTCGCGCTCGTGTTCGGCCGGCGCATCGCCCGGCCGGTCGCCGAGCTGGCGCGCTCGGTCGCGCGATTCGGCGCGGGGGAGCCGGCGGCGCCGCCGGCGGCGCCGGGCGTCGCCGAGGTCGCGGAGGTCGCGCGCGCCTTCGAGGAAGCGGCGCAGCGCCTCTCCGCGCGCGAAGCGGCCGAGCGGGCCGCCCGCGCCGAGGCCGAGGCGGCGAACCGCATGAAAGACGAGTTCCTCGCGATCCTCTCCCACGAGCTGCGCACGCCGATCAACGCGGTCTTCGGCTGGGCCCGGATGCTGCGGAGCGGCGGGCCCGCGGCCCGGAACCTCGCGCACGGCCTCGAGGTGATCGAGCGCAATGCCGCGTCGCAGGTGCGGCTCATCGAGGACCTGCTCGACGTCTCGCGGATCGCGTCCGGCAAGATGCGCCTGGACGTCCGCCTGGCCGACGTCACGGCCGCCATCGAGGGCGCGCTCGAAGCCGTCCGCCACGCCGCGCACGCGAAGGAGATCCGCCTCGACGTCGTGCTGGATCCGCACGCGGGCCCCGTGGCCGGCGATCTCGACCGCCTGCGCCAGGTCGTGTGGAACCTGGTCTCCAACGCGATCAAGTTCACCCCGAAAGGCGGGCGCGTGCAGGTCCGGCTCGCCCGGGTCGGCTCGCGCGTGCAGGTCGTGGTGGCGGACACGGGGCCGGGCATCCCGCCGGAGCTCCTGCCGCACGTGTTCGAGCGCTTCCGCCAGGGCGACAGCACGAGCACCCGCCCGCAGGCCGGCCTCGGGCTCGGCCTCGCGCTGGTCAAGCACATCGTCGAGCTGCACGGCGGCGACGTCCGCGCGGAGAACGCCGACGGCGGCGGCGCGGTCTTCACCGTCGAGCTGCCCGTGAGCCTCGCCGCGACGCCCGCGCCGGGGCCCCGGCCGCATCCCACGGCGGCCGCCGACGGGCCGCCCGTCCCCTCGGCGTCGCTCGTCGGGGTCCGGGTGCTGCTCGTCGACGACGATCGGGACGCCCTCGACCTGTTTCGCGGCGTGCTGGAGCCCCTCGGCGCGGAGACCCGGACGGCCGCCTCCGCCGCCGAGGCGCTCCGCCTCTTCCCCGAGTGGCGGCCCACGGTGCTCCTGTCGGACGTCGAGATGCCCGGGGAGGACGGCTATGCGCTCATCGCGGCCATCCGCGAGCTCAGCCGCGAGGACGGCGGCCACGTGCCGGCGGCCGCGGTGACGGCCTACGGGCGCGTCGAGGACCGGGTGCGGCTGCTGGAAGCGGGCTACAACATGCACCTGCCCAAGCCGGTCGAGCCGGCGGAGCTCGTGGCGGTCGTGGCCGCGCTGGCGCGCCGCGGCACGGGAGCCTGATCCGCGCGTCTGAGTGTTAGGGCTTGTCGCGCAGATCGGCTACACTGCGTCGATACATCAATTCAACGGCACGCCTCTCCGCCCTCCGCGAGGCGGTTGTCCGAGGAGGCGCAAAGCATGTCGTTGGGCGAAATCCTGACTTCACCGTGGCTGGCTCCCGTGTGGGCGCTCGCCGTGACCCAGGTGGCGGTCCTCGCCACGTCGATCTACTTCCACCGCGCGATCGCCCACGGCGCGCTCCGGGTGCATCCCGTGGCCGACGTCGTCTTCCGCACGGTGCTGTGGCTGACCACCGGGCAGCGCCGGCAGCAGTGGGTGGCCGTCCATCGCAAGCACCACACGTTCACGGACCGCGAAGGCGACCCGCACAGCCCGCGCATCTTCGGCTTCTGGCGGGTGCAGCTCCTGAACGTCTACTACTACGCGCGCGAGGCGGGGAATGCCGCGACGCTGCGGAAGTTCGCCCCGGACGTGCACGAGGACTGGCTGGATCGGCACGTGTTCAGCCGCGGCTGGTTCGGCGCGGCGGGCGGCGCGCTCCTGGCCGTGGCGGCGTTCGGCTGGCTGACCGGCCTGCTCGTGGCCGTGCTGCACCTCGTCTTCTACGTGTTCGTGCTGGCCCCGCTCATCAACGGGCTCGGCCACTGGCACGGCAAGCAGAACTTCACGGACAACACCGCGTACAACTGGCGCTGGCTCACGTGGGTCACGGGCGGGGAAGCGCTCCACAACAACCACCACGCCCATCCGAAGGCGCCGCGCTTCAGCGTGCGGCGGTGGGAGTTCGACCCGTCGTGGCCGGTGATCAAGGCGCTCGTCGCCGTGCGCCTGATCGTGGTCGTCGGCGCGTCCGTCCGGCTTTCGTAGCGCCGCTTACGCGGCGGGACGCGGCCGCTTCCCGCGCTTGACCGACTGATAGAAGGGCGCGCGCTCGGGCGTGGCGCCGAGCCCATGCCGGGGCGAGCGCCCTTTGCGCGCCGTCGGCCGCTCGGCCGACGGGCGCCGCTCTTTCCCGCCGTGCTCCCGTCGCGGCCGCTCGCTCCTCTCCCGCCCGGGGCGTGACTCCGCGATCTTCACGCTCACGGGCCGCGTCCGAATGGTGGCCTCGCGCATGGCGGCGAGGATCTTCGTCGCGTACTCGCGCGGCACTTCGGCCAGCGTGAACGAGTCGTGGATGTCGATCGCGCCGATCGTGTGGCCGGGGATGTCCGCCTCGCCGGCGATCGCGCCCACGATGTCGCCCGGGCGCACGCCGTGGCGGCGGCCCGCGTCGATGAACAGGCGCACCATGCCGCCGTCCGCGGCCGGCAGCTCGGGCGGAGCCTCGGGCTCGGTCGAGGCGACGAGCGGCTTCTCACCGGAGGCCAGCCGCGCCGCCGCCGCCGCGATCTCCGCGATGTCGAGCCCGGCTTCCTCGGCCAGCTCCTCGACCAGCGTGAGGTACGGCTCGAGCCCGTCCTCCTGCGCCGCCTTGCGGAGCTGCGCCTTGAAGAGCGTGACGCGCCGGGCGGCGACGTCGGCCGCGGTCGGCATCTTCATGGGGGTGATGCGCGCGCCGGTGTAGCGCTCGATCGTCTTGAGCAGGCGGCTCTCGCGCGGGGTCACGAAGAGGATCGCGGTGCCCGCGCGGCCCGCGCGCGCCGTGCGCCCGATGCGGTGGACGTAGGTCTCCGCGTCGTGCGGCAGGTCGTAGTTGACGACGTGGCTGATGCGGTCCACGTCGAGGCCGCGCGCGGCCACGTCGGTGGCGATGACGATCTCGACCTGGCCGGCGCGCAGGCGCCGCACGGTGGCTTCGCGCATCTGCTGCGTCATGTCGCCGTGCATGGCCTCGGCGCTGTAGCCGCGCGCCTGCAGCCGCTCGGTCACTTCCGCGGCGTTGTTCTTCGTGCGCACGAAGACCAGCGCGGCCTCGGGCGCTTCCACCTCGAGCACGCGCGTGAGCGTGTCCAGCTTCTGGCGGTCGCTCGTGGTCAGGTAGCGCTGGGTGATCGCGGGGACCGTGGCGGTCGTCTCCTCGATCTCCACCGTCTGCGGATCGCGCAGGTGGCGCTCGGCGATGCGCTTGATCGCGGGCGGCATCGTGGCCGAGAAGAGCGCGGTCTGCCGCGCCGCCGGCATCTGGCCGAGGATCCACTCCACGTCGTCGATGAAGCCCATGCGCAGCATCTCGTCCGCCTCGTCGAGCACCACCATGCGGAGCGCGTCGAAGGCCAGCGTGCCGCGGCGCAGGTGGTCCATGATGCGGCCCGGCGTGCCGACCACCACGTGCACGCCGCGCTTGAGCCGGCCGATCTGCTGGAACATCGACTGGCCGCCGTAGACGGGCAGCACGTGCAGCGCGCCGCGGCGCTTGCCGTACGTGTGGATCGCCTCCGCCACCTGGATCGCGAGCTCGCGCGTGGGCGTGAGCACGAGCGCCTGCGGCTGCATGAGCGCGAGATCGAGCCGCTCGAGGATCGGGATCGCGAACGCGGCGGTCTTGCCGGTGCCGGTCTGCGCGCGGCCGATGACGTCGCGGCCCGCGAGCAGCGCGGGGATCGTGCGCGCCTGGATGGCCGTCGGCGCTTCGTACCCGACCTCTTCGAACGCCGCCAGGGCGGCGGCACTCAAGCCGAGATCGCGAAAGGTCATGGTGGGCAAATCGTGCAACGTGGCTGCCAGCGGTCGTGCGGCCGGCTAGCTCTGCGAGGGGGCGACGAGCTCGAGCTCTTCGGCGGGCTCGAGGCTCGGATTCGGGAACGTGTCCGGGTGGTCCCACTGCACCCATACCCGCGGGCCGCGCTCGATGTGCGACTCGCCGGTCCGGATGACCGTGCCGCGCGTCTTGAGGAGGCGGTGGCGGCGCACGACGAGGTCGCCGACGGCGAGCCGGGGGGACGGGGCGGGCTTCGTGTTCCGTGCCGTCACTTCGCGCTCCCGCGGCGCGTCCAGCGGCCGTGGCGCGGCGTGCTGGTGTCGACGGTGTCGAGCTCGCGCATGCGCCGCTGGCCCGTCGCGACCGCGGCGGCGATGGTCGTGAACGTCTCGCGCGACTCTTCGATGACGTCGCCCGCGTAGTTCACGATGCGCCAGCGCCAGTCCGGCCGACCCGGATTCGAGAAGGCGGCTACTTGCATGAGGGCTCCTTGATCGAGAGGAAGGGCGGGCGCGCACGAGGCGCGCCCGCCCAGGGTCGCTATGCGCCTGCGCTACCAGCGGTTGCCGCCGCCGGAGCGGAACCCGCCACCACCGCCGCCGCCGCCGGTGCGGGGCTTCGAGTTGGCGAGCTCGACCTTCAGCGTACGGCCGCCGAGCGCGTAGTTGTTGAACTTCTGGACCGCCTGGTTGGCGGCCTCCGTGGTCGACATCTCGACGAACCCGAACCCGCGCGACTGACCGGTGTCCCGGTCCGTCACGACGGCGACGGATTCGACGCCTTCGACCTGGCTGAACAGCTCACGCAGCTCCTCGGTCGAGGTGCTGAAGGGCAGGCCGCCGATGAAGAGTTTCTGTGCCATGTGAACGATCTCCGAACTCCGCGGGTAAACCACGCGCCCTGGAACGGCGGATGTGAGCACCAAAGCGTGGACTGATGGGGGAAGGGGACCACGGTGGACCGGCGACCCGAACCAGACGAGAGCAGGGTACCACGCCCATGCAGGGCTGTCGCCGATTGATTGGCCGCACGGCGCCTCAGGGATCCGCGCCGATGCGGTCTGCCAGGATGGCAACGGTGAGCGCGTAGTGCTGCGCGCAGTTGTAGCGGAGGATCGCGTCGTAGTTGTCGTGGACGAGGAAGCGGCGCCGGCCGGCGCGGATGAGCGCCGCCTCATCGCGCGCGGGGGCGTTGGGGAGGTCGTCGCCGCCGGGCAGGCGGACGCCGAGCTTCTGCCACGTGGCGAGCGTCGCGGGGCCGCGCATGTCGCGCATGGCGCGGCACCCGTCGCGCCGGGGCTTGACGCTGCGCGTGGCGCGCGTGTCGGCGTCGGCGGTCAGCTCGACTTCGCGGCCCCACCGCTCGCCGCCGCGCCACCCGTGGCGCTTCAGATAGTTGGCGATCGAGGCGAACGTGTCGGCGTGCGAGGCCCAGATGTCACGCCGGCCGTCGCCGTCGAAGTCCACCGCGTAGGCGAGGTAGCTGGACGGCATGAACTGCGGCTGGCCCATGGCGCCGGCCCAGGAGCCGAGCATGCTGGCGGCGTCGATGTGGCCGGCCTTCACCATCGCGAGCGCGTCGAAGAGCTCGCCGCGGAAGAAGCGTGCGCGCCGCGGATTCCAGGCGAGCGTGGCGAGCGACTGGAAGACGGGCACGTCGCCGCTCCATCGCCCGAAGCGCGACTCGTTCGCCCAGATCGAGAGGATGACCGGCGGCGGCACGCCGTACGCCTCGTGGACCCGTTGCAGGAGCTCGGCGTGCTCGTACGCCAGCTCGCGGCCGCGGCGGACGATGTCGGGGGTGATGCGCCGGCGCACGTACTCCTCGAACGTCAGCACGGACTCGGCCTGCGTGCGGTCGGCGGCGAGCACGCGCTCGAGCGGGGTCAGGCCCGCCAGCGTCTGCTGGAGGAGCTCGTCGCTGTAGCCGCGGCTGCGCGCTTCGGCGAGCAGGGCGTCGAGCCAGTCGTCGAAGCGCGGCTGCTGGGCGGCGGCCGGCGTGACGAGGACGGCGACGGCGATGGCGACGGCGACGGCGAGCAGGGCCCGCATGGATGAATTGTGCCAGATCGGGTGTATCCGGCCGGCCACACTTGTTCCGACGAGGAGGGCGTTATACGTTTGTGAGGAAACGTATAACGGGAGGAGCGATGGGCATCACCGTCTCCGAAAAGGGCTGGGTCGTGATCCCCGCCGAGCTCCGGAAGAAGTACGGCCTTCAGCCGGGCACCGAGGTCTCCGTCGTCGACTACGGGGGGCTCCTGGCGATCGTTCCGAGCCTGACAAAGCCTGCGCGCGAGGCGGCGGGGATGCTCAAGGGGCGGACCTCCCTCACGCGCGCGCTGTTGAAGGATCGGGCGCGCGAGCGCGCGCGTGGCCGCTAGCCCGGATTATTCGCGAACGATGAAAGAGAAGAGCCATCGAGTCTCGTGCCGGTGCTATAGAAGCGGTGTCGAAGCGTTTCTAAGCACACCAGCATGG
>Ga0194121_10001372_pt1 | contig 41576 bp, 38 predicted proteins | sample TA2MahCa50mmetaG_FD_148609 | JGI IMG/M metagenome (GOLD analysis project Ga0194121, IMG submission 148609) | Freshwater microbial communities from Lake Tanganyika, Tanzania - TA2015020 Mahale Deep Cast 50m | ecosystem: Environmental > Aquatic > Freshwater > Lake | place: Tanzania: Lake...
GGATGAACAGCGCTACTCACCGGGTGAGCGCTATGGAAAGGTCTACCAAATCAATTACCTCCGCTGCATTTTCTGCGGATTATGTATTGAGGCCTGTCCTACTCGTGCACTCACGATGACGAATGAATATGAATTAGCAGATGATTCCCGGAAGAAGTTAATTTTCGAGAAGGAAGATCTCCTTGCTCCGCTTCGAAGTGGCATGCTGCCAGCGCCACATCCTTACTATCCTGGAACAGATGATCAGGATTACTATCACGGCCGAGTAACGCAGGCGCATCCCTCACAGGAGCAAAAGTGAATCTAGCGGCGATAATCGAGAATCAAACCGAAATTCCTGAAGCGGTGCTTTTCTTCATACTCTCTCCAATCATGGTGCTTTCTGCGCTTGGGATGCTGGTGGTAAAGAAAGCGGTTCACTCTGCACTTTTGCTAGCAGTTGTCATGATCGGGCTAGCCATCTTCTACATTGCAAATCAAGCGCCATTCTTAGGCATCGTTCAAATAGTCGTGTACACCGGCGCTGTCATGATGCTCTTCCTCTTCATTCTGATGCTGGTGGGAGTTGACTCATCGGATTCTCTCGAAGAAACAATCCGTGGGCAGCGAATTGGCGCCATCCTCGGCTCACTTGGCGTCGGGTTCCTTTTGATATCGCTACTCAGTCGCGCAGATTTGGGTCGACCTTACTCGGGTCTTGATCTGGTGAATGTTGAGGGCAATGTGCAGGCAATTGCCAATACGTTATTTACTCGATATGTATGGGCATTTGAGGTTATTTCAGCCCTTCTCATTACAGCGGCGCTCGGAGCAATGGTTCTGGCACATCGCGAACGACTTCTTCCGCGTAAGAGTCAACGGGAATTAGCTGCAGAGCGCGTTCGACAGAGCGCAGTTCCGGTAGCTGGATTACCTGGCCCTGGAACCTACGCGCAACATAACGCCGTTGATATTCCAGCCCTTCTTCCCGATGGCACTCCGGCAGATTCATCTGTCTCCAAGGTCATCGCTGCTCGCGGTGAATTGGCTAACCCGAACACCTTCCGGATGAATGAGAAGAATAATGAGAAGAATGAAGAGGGACAGGAGTAAATCATGTCTCTGGATTACTACCTCTACCTCTCAGCCTTGCTATTCACGATTGGTGCAGCGGGTGTGCTGATTCGCCGTAATGCAATCGTCGTCTTTATGTGCATCGAGTTGATGTTGAATGCATCCAACCTTGCCTTCGTCACCTTTGCCCGTATGAATGGGTCAATTGATGGACAAATCTTTGCCTTCTTCACCATGGTTGTTGCCGCTTGTGAGGTAGTTGTTGGTTTGGCAATCATTGTCACTATCTATCGCTCACGTCGCTCGGCCTCTGTTGATGATGCACGATTGTTGAAGCTCTAATGAACGAAACTTCACAGATGCTCGTTTTCCTAATTGCCATCCCACTTTTTAGCGCTGCACTATTGCTTTTGGGTGGACGGGCTTTGGACAAAGTTGGTCACTTCGTGGGCACTCTCGCTTCTGGCGCCGCCTTCGCTGTAGGTGTCATCGAATTCTTGGCAATGCTTCGACGGGCGCCAGAAAGTCGTGCGGTAACTCAACCACTATTCACCTGGATTGAAGTAGGAAATTTCAATGTGGGTGCCACATTGTTATTGGATCAACTTTCAGTCTGTTTCGTGCTTTTGATCACTGGAGTCGGAACGCTCATTCACATCTACTCGATCGCCTACATGTCGCATGATCGGGATCGCCGTCGGTTCTTTGCCTTCCTAAATCTCTTCATCGCCGCCATGTTGCTGTTGGTCCTGGGTGACTCTTACTTGAGCCTATATGTCGGATGGGAGGGTGTAGGACTTGCCTCCTACTTGCTCATCGGATTCTGGAATCAGAAGCCTGCCTATGCCACTGCTGCTAAAAAGGCATTTGTCGCCAATCGGGTTGGCGATGTCGGACTCTCGCTTGCGGTGATGATCGCCTTCGTCCAATTCGGGTCGGTCTCATTTAGCGGAGTTGCTGAGGGAGTAGAGGCTGGCAAGGCTAGCTCGCTAGCCCTTAATGCTCTTGGTATCGCGCTCTTGCTTGCGGCGGTAGGAAAGTCTGCGCAGTTCCCACTTCAATCATGGCTTGGAGATGCGATGGCTGGTCCAACTCCAGTCTCTGCGCTCATCCATGCAGCGACCATGGTCACTGCCGGCGTTTATCTGATTGCTCGCTCACATTTTGTCTTCGATGTCGCATCGATTGCACAGTTGCTTGTGGTGATTGTCGGTGCAATCACGTTGCTATTTGGTGCCATCATCGGAATGGCTAAAGATGACATCAAGAAGGCGCTAGCCGCCTCGACGATGTCACAAATCGGCTACATGATTCTCGCAACTGGACTAGGCCCGGTTGGGTATGCCTTCGCAATGATGCATCTTTTAACCCACGGTTTCTTCAAAGCAGGGATGTTCCTCGGTGCAGGATCAGTCATGCATGGCATGAATGATGAAGTAGATATGCGGAAATATGGAGGGCTCCGAAAGTACATGCCCATCACCTTCGCAACTTTCGGACTTGGATATCTTGCAATCATCGGCGTACCGCCATTTGCTGGCTTCTATTCCAAAGATAAAATTATTGAAATCGCGCTCGATGCTGGTGGTGCCAAAGGAATCATCTTGGGCTCAATTACCTTGCTCGGTGCAGCAATCACCGCTTTTTACATGTCACGAGTGATGTTGATGACCTTCTTCGGTGCAAAACGTTGGGAGGCCGGCGCACACCCCCACGAATCTCCCGCTCTCATGACCATTCCCATGATTCTGCTTGCAATTGGTTCGGTGAGCGCAGGATTCATCTTCAATATGGGTGATCGCTTCATCAACTTCCTTGCGCCACTCTTTCATGCAGGAGATTCAGGGCATTCAGGTCACGGTGAAAAGGAGCATCTCCTACCGCCAATAGTGGTATCAGCGCTCGCGCTGACCGCTGTGGCAATCGGAGTGTCGATTGCGATTGCTAAATATGGGCGAGGTAAGGCAATTCCTGCGGTAGCGCCAAGTGATGTTTCACTATGGACTAAGGTCGCGCGACGGGATCTTCTGCAAGATGAGTTCAACGAAACGCTCTTCATGCGCCCTGGCCAAGAGCTGACTAAAGCGTTAGCAGTCATCGACGAGAAGGTAATAGATGGCGCAGTTCGGGGAGTAGGTTCGATAACCCTTGATGTTGCCTCCGGCGTTCGAAAGACGCAGACTGGATTTGTTCGCTCCTATGCCCTTTGGATAATTGTTGGTGCCGTGGGAATTCTTGGAGCGATTGCGGTGATGTCACTATGAATTGGTTGACGATTCTTGGTTTATTGCCGCTTATTGGGAGCGCAGCAGTATTCCTCGTGCCACGAGAGAGAGCGGCACTGGCGAAGCAGTTGGCCCTTGGCATCTCATCACTTGTTGCAGTTGCTGGCCTTGTAATGGCCACATCTTTTGATCGAGGAGTCAGTGGATTCCAGTTCGTCGAGAAATACTCATGGATTCCCGCGTTCGGCATCAATTATGGATTAGGCGTTGATGGAATGGCGCTCCTTCTTATCTTGCTTGCGCTCATTCTTACTCCCGTTGTAATTCTGGCTTGCTGGAACGAGGCTGAAGGTGGCCGCTGGAGCGTGAAAACCTTCTTCGCACTCTTACTCATTCTTGAAACGATGATGATTGGCGTCTTTGCTGCAACTGACATATTCCTCTTCTATCTATTTTTTGAGGCAATGCTGATTCCGGTTTACTTCCTCATTGGTGGATATGGAAGTGGAGAACGCGCAGCTGCGGCTGTGAAATTCCTGCTCTATTCGCTCTTCGGCGGTTTGTTGATGCTAGCCTCAATTATCGGCCTCTATGTCGTAAGCGGCGATCAACTAGGCGCAGCAACATTTGATGTCAGTGAGTTGCAGAAACTAAGCTTAAATAATCAGACCGAATTACTTCTCTTCCTTGGTTTCTTCATCGCATTCGCAATCAAAGCACCACTATGGCCATTCCATACCTGGCTGCCGGACGCAGCAAAGGCAGCGACTCCTGGAACCTCTGTGCTCTTGCTCGGAGTTCTCGATAAAGTCGGTACTTACGGAATGATTCGCTTCTGTCTCTCACTCTTCCCTGATGCATCCAAGCAACTTGGACCAACAATCATTGTTCTCTCGTTAATCTCTATCTTCTATGGTGCATTCCTTGCAATATGGCAGAGCAATGGAGATATCAAGAGATTGATTTCTTACACTTCAATTTCACACTTCGGATTCATCACCTTAGGTATCTTCGCATTCACCGCTCAAGGTCAATCTGGATCGATTCTTTATATGGTCAACCATGGATTCTCGACTGCTGCGCTGTTTTTGATTGCGGGTTGGATGATTGCACGGCGAAACTCCTCCAAAGTTGCCGATTTTGGAGGGCTACAACGAGTTACTCCGCTACTTGCATGGACCTTCTTTGTTGCGGGCCTCTCAAGTTTGGCGCTGCCTGGCCTCTCATCGTTCGTCAGTGAATTCTTAGTTCTGGTAGGGACCTTCGTTCGATATCCAGTAGCAGCGGTTATTGGAACCCTTGGAATCATCCTGGCTGCGCTATACATATTGATTCCGGTCCAACGTGCGTTCCATGGACCGGTTCTTCCAGGAAATGAGAATCTCAAAGACCTCAATCTCCGCGAGAAGATCGCCATTGCACCCGTTATTGCGCTCATCATCGCATTCGGTTTCTTCCCACAAGTTCTACTAAATGTCATCAATCCTGGTACGCAAGCATCTGTTGCCGCGCTCAATATTGAGGGAGATAAATAATGCCAGCTCCGGAAATTGAGTATGCAGTTCTTGCGCCAGTCTTGATTCTGCTAGCAGCCGGCGTGATTGCTGTACTTGTTGAGGCATTTGTCTCGCGTAAGTATCGCTATGTTATTCAGACAACGTTGTCATTTTCGGCAATTGGATTAGGAATCCTCTCGGTAGCGCTGAACAAGGAGGTTTCAGGGCGATTTGCAGAAGGATCTGTCGCAGTCGATGGCGTCACGGTTGTCCTTCAAGGAACAATCTTGGTCTTCTCTCTTCTTGGATTACTTCTCATTGCAGAACGTGGTTTTCAATCATTTACTGCTCAAGCATCAACTCTTCCCGGCTCAGCAGATGAGCAACGCGCACTTGCATCAGGATTACAACAAACCGAAGTCTTTCCGCTCACCCTCTTTGCGATAGGTGGAGCGCTGCTCTTCCCGGCAGCAAACGACTTAATCACTCTTTTTGTGGCGTTGGAAGTCCTCTCACTGCCGTTGTATTTGATGGCAGGGCTCTCACAGCGCCGTCGATTACTTTCGCAAGAGGCGGCTTTGAAATATTTCCTTCTCGGCGCCTTCTCTTCTGCCTTCCTCCTCTTCGGCTCGGCTTTCCTATATGGCTACGCTGGCACAACCACCTTCGAGGGAATCAAGAATCAAATAAGCGTTGCTCCTGGTAATGACCTCTTCCTCTTGGTGGGCTTGGCGACCCTGACCGTCGGTTTACTCTTCAAGGTTTCAGCAGCGCCATTCCACTCATGGACCCCTGATGTGTACCAGGGCGCTCCAACTCCCGTCACAGCCTTCATGGCAGCAGTGACGAAAGTGGCCGCATTCGGCGCCTTCTTGAGGATCTTCTACGCGACTATTGGCGGAATGGTCTGGACCTGGCGCCCGATCATTATCGTGGTCTCGATTCTCACAATGGCAATCGGCACCATCGTGGCAATCGCGCAGAGAGATGTAAAACGAGTACTCGCATATTCAGCTATTGCTCACTCAGGATTTTTGCTCACTGGAATCGTCGCTTTCAATAAATCTGGAGTCGAAGCGACTTTGCTTTACTTAGCAACGTATGGTTTTACCACACTTGGAACCTTCGCAATTGTCACGCTGGTCCGTGATGCAGGTGGCGAAGTGACTGACCTTAATCGATGGAGCGGATTGGGTAAGCGTTCACCATTGATTGCCGCCATTTTTACCCTCTTCTTGTTAGCGCTAGCGGGAATTCCACTTACCTCAGGATTCGTTGGTAAGTTCGCAATTTTCTCAGCTGCGTATGAGAGTGGAAATATCTCGGTGGTTATTGCAGGTGTGCTTGCCTCTGCGATTGCCGCCTTCTTCTACATTCGAATCGTTGTCTTGATGTATTTCAACGATCCACAGGAAGATGGCACATCTGTGATGATTCCTTCGCCAGTGACGGCAACAGCAATTGGAATCTGTGCTCTTGCTACTTTAATTTTAGGTATCTTCCCACAACCAGTAATCAACGTAATTGATTCACTGGCAATCTTTGTTGCCGGTTAAGAGGGTTTAATGGTCACTCTGCCATCTCTTTCAGCAGAGGTTGAGCGCGACTTAACTGCTCGAATGAAAGCGGTTGAGGAATTTCTCTACGACCACGCTGCTGGCACGCTCCCTTTTGCTACTGAGACTTCACGACATTTGATCTCTGCAGGCGGAAAGAGATTTCGTCCATTGCTTACCTTATTGGCATCAAATTACGGTGATCCAACGCGAGAAGAGATCATAAAAGCGGCGGTTGTCGTGGAATTAACCCATTTAGCTACTCTCTATCACGATGACGTCATGGATGAGGCGCCATTGCGTCGGGGGGTAGAGAGCGCCAACAAGCGCTGGGGAAATTCGGTCGCCATCTTGACCGGTGATTATCTCTTTGCGAAGTCATCGTTATTGCTCGCCGATCTTGGTCCCGATGCGGTCCGTCATCAAGCGATGACATTTGAGCGGTTGGTAATTGGTCAAATTATGGAGACCCAGGGGGCGCCAGTGGGCGAGGATGCCCTGGAGCACTACTTGCGAGTAGTTGCAGAAAAAACTGGTTCGCTCTTCGGTCTTTGCGCGCGTTACGGCGGATATTTATCTGGCGCTCACCCTGAGATAGTCGAGACGCTCGTGAGTTTTAGTGAGGAATTGGGAATTGCTTTTCAATTAGCTGACGATGTAATCGATATCGAAAGTTCATCTAACCAATCGGGCAAGACACCAGGAACCGATCTGCGTGAGGGAGTTCCTACGCTAGTCACCTTATTAGTTCAACGAATGGCTAAACCAGACGATTCGCGATTACTCGAATTACTCGCCGGCCCTATCACCAATGAAGACGATGTCACCTATGCACTCAAAGAGTTACGAAGCCATCAGGCGCTCAGTGAGGCGAAGAAAATCACTATGCAGTATGCCGAGAGCGCGCGGAAGAAATTGGCTACTTTGCCCCTGAATGGAACAACAGAGGGGCTCTTAACTATGTGCGACGCTCTTGTCTCCAGGTCTGCCTGAGCGAACCATATCTGTAGCAAGGAAGCTCAACGCCAACCAGATTGTTAAGAAGCCAATCCATCGCGAACCAGACATCTCTTCATGATTGATAAAGACACCCACCAGGAACATGACCGTTGGAGTGATGTACTGCATCAATCCCAATGTAGTTAAGGGCAGGCTCACAGCGGCATTGTTGAAGGCGAGAAGCGGCAAGACGGTCGCTAGCCCTGCGGTCGCTAATCCAATAGAGATCCATAGCCCTGAACCAAATTGCGCGCGCCCCTCAAACTCAAGGTTTACGAGAAATATCAGAGCGGGGATTGCTGCAAAAATTGTCTCAATTGCTAAACCAGTAAGCGGATCAACATCCAATTTCTTCTTTATTACGCTGTACATACCCCAAGTACAGGCAAGGCCGAGTGCAATCAGAGGTAGTTGGCCGTAGTCATAAGTGAGCGCCCCCACCCCGATAGCCGCGATTGCAACGGCAATCCATTGCAGGACTCGCATCCGTTCACGAAGGATGATTACCCCGAAAGCAACATTCATCAAAGGTGTGATGTAGTAGCCCAAGGATGATTCGACAATTCGATCAACTGTTACCGACCAGATGTAGATCGACCAATTCCCTGCCACGAGCCCAGCCGTCAGAGCGAGGAGGAAGAACATTCGGGGAGTGCGCAAGATTGCCACTGCGGATTTGAGTTGGTTTCTAAAGGCGAGTGCAAACCAACAGACGACGAGCGACCAAATAGCTCGGTGCGCGATAATCTCCCATGCGCTTGCAGCGCGCATCCATCCCCAATAGATGGGCAGTGCACCCCAGATGATGTATGCGAACAAGCCATAGATTAACCCGCTCTGATACTTGTTCACTTAAGTCCCTTTGTTAATCTGAGTTATCGGTAGTTAGTGAATTGAGGGGCAAAGTCCCAACTCTCCGCTTTGACAAGGGCAATTGCCTCCTGGAGGTCATCTCTGCTCTTTGAGGAGACGCGAAGCTCTTCGCCTTGGATCTGAGTTTTCAAGGATTTCGGCCCGCTATCCCGAAGGAATTTGGCGAGCTTCTTGGCATTTTCGGTACTTATTCCCTCTTTGATTTTCACAGTGATTTTAAAAAGCTTTCCGGAAGGCTGTGGCTCACTTGGGTCGAGATGTTTGAGCGAGACGCCACGTTTTACACATTTCTCCTTGAAGACATCGAGCGCTGCCTTTGCTCGCTCTTCGCTTCCTGATTCGATGGCGACAATATCTGTGCCACTCATCGCAATCTTGGTTTCAGTTCCGCGGAAATCAAAGCGGGTACCAAGTTCTCGATCGGCTTGATTGAGAGCATTATCAAGCTCCATCCGATCTACCTTTGAGACTATGTCAAAACTTGAGTCGGCCATCTCTTCCTCCAATACCTCAAAGTCTATAGGCTTTTTCATGTGGCTGTGACCCGCGCAGATGCAGTGCGTCTTGATAAGGAAGATGCTCTTGCTCACTTCGCATCACAATTTTTCGTTGCCGCCCCAGAGGTTTGCTACCTTGACGGAAATTCCCTTGGCAGATTGCCAAAGCAAACCCTAGTCGACATCAATTCATTCCTTACCAACGAGTGGGGAAGCAAAGTTGTCGATGGTTGGGCAGATTGGATAGATGAAGCGGAACAAACGGGAGACTTGATTGGAAAGAGCGCGCTAGGTGCTGCACCAGGGCAGGTACTAGCATGCGATACCACTTCAGTTAATCTCTATCAATTATGTAGCGCGGCGATAAAAGCCCGTCCAGGTCGTAAAAAAATCATCACTGATCGCGCAAACTTTCCCACCGATAGGTACATCCTGGAGGGGATTGCCCAAGATCACGGCATGGAATTAATCATGATTGATAACGAAAATCCTGAAGTTGCCGAGCATGAACAGATCACACCTGAATTACTTGCAGGTTATCTCGATGATGATGTCGCCTTAGTATCGCTACAAGTAATCCAATACCGCTCTGGTGCTCGTTCAGATCTCAAGTCGATCACCGCTTTGGCTCGGGCTCATGGTGCACTTGTAGTGTGGGATGCTGCACATGCAATTGGGGCGATTGCTCTCGACTTCGACAAGAATGGGGTCGACCTGGCAGTTGGCTGTACCTATAAATATGGAAATTCTGGACCGGGTGCACCAGCCTGGTTATATGTACGTCAGGAGCTCCAGCGCCAGTTGCAGGTGCCGATTCAAGGATGGTTTGCCCAGCGTGATCAATTTGCAATGGGTCCAACCTTTCAACGCTCTGAAGATATTCGTGGCTTCCAGATTGCTAGCCCATCAATCATTGGATTGCGCTCGGCCAACAGCGCCTTCGCCATGATTGCGCAGGCCGGCATAGCGGCGATAGAAGCGAAAGCTCGCGTAGGCACCTCATTGATGGTGGAGTTATATGAGCAATGGTTAGCCCCGCTTGGTTTTGAATTAAAGAGCCCGCGAGATCCCGCTCAAAGAGGTGGCCACATCTCACTGGCGCACCCTGAAGCGAAACGCATAAGTATCGCCCTTCGAAAGATGCAAAGAGTCATTCCCGACTATCGAGAGCCCAACCAGATTCGATTAGCAATCTCACCATTGGCCACCTCCTTTACGGAGGTTTTTGACGGTTTTGCCAGAATTAGGGAGAGCGTAATGGCAGCGGAATACCTGGCAATCGAATCGAGCCAAAGTAGGGTGAGGTAATGTCCTTACGCTTTCGTCGCTCCATCTCTCTTATCCCCGGAGTGCGACTTAACTTTAGTAAGAGCGCAATTGGTTTATCGGTGGGGGTACCAGGGGCTCGAGTAAGTATCAATAGCAAGGGCGATATCTATACCTCTGCAGGAATTCCTGGCACCGGGTTGTACAACGTGGAACGAAGTTCAATTCGTGGTTCGAAGTCCTCTCGTTCTAGGCGTACTTCGGAAGAGGAGAATGACGATTTTTATCTGCCACCTAAACCTCCAAAACCGAGTCTCTTTGCTAATAGGCGCGAGCGCGCTTTCTACCGTTTCTTGAGGGAACATTTTGAGGGTGAAAATGTTCCCGTCGACAAGGTAATCATCGAACGAGCTATTGCCCTCTCTGAGAAGTATTCAAAGATCAAATACACCTGCTTAGCACTTGCTTGTTTGGCAGGAGCGCGTAATGACGAGAACTTTCCTGACTTACTCAAGAGCGCAGGGGAGGTGTGGAGTAATCGGAAAAATGCCTTTGGCACCTATGAGGCGCGCAAGTACTTTCCATTACTAAATATGAAGATTCAGATCACCCCTGGAATTTGGTTCGATGAATCATTCTCTGCTTCTGCGTTTGGTTTCATCTACGCCGAGATTCTCCAGGATGCTGGCGATAGCGTGAGCGCCTTTAAGGTTCTGGAGATGTTAGATGCCAATCAGTTGAGTGCCGTTTCAGTGGTGGATATCGAGCTTGCTGAGAAAAAATTTCAAGATGTACTCGATTCCACTGAAGATCTTGAGTTAGAAGATGAAGCAACAGGGATGCTTTTTATCATGCGCGCTGCTGCCCTCTCTGAATTGGGATTTCACGATGGCGCGCTTGAAGCTATTAAAAAGGTGATTGCCAAGCGATCATTGGATGAAGAGGTTCATAATCGAGCGCTTTGGGAGCGTGCCAACATTTACCAGCGACAGGGCAAACGAGGGCAAGCGCTCAAGGAATTAGAGAAGATCGTCTTAGCCGATAGCAAATATCCAGAAGTAATGGAGCGGATTACTGCCCTACGTGCAGAAGATTGATAACAGTTCTGGCGTGTCTTTCATGGAATCCAGGAGAGAAGGATTGAGAATATGAGTTGGCCCCTGGAAGTATCAGTTCCAGGGGCCTTAACTCTTCGCCGGCGCGCATCTCCTTCGGCCTTCACCGCGCGATGTGAGCTGATCCTTACATCACATCCACGATGTAACTAGTCTCCTAGTTACGCACAATGGGCGCCTTCTACGGCTCGAACCTTACGTGTACCAACTCCGCGATGATCAGTTGCGTTTTACATAAATATTGCTATTTATGTAGTTGTTATCCGATCCGAAGCCTCATTGATTTCCTTTTGTCTACTCTCAATGAAGTTAGGGAATTTCTACTCCTGAAGGAATGGGCGCACAAGGGGGTTTTCCTCACTATTTCCTCAACGTTTGGTCGAGGGTTCTTGGCAGAAATGGCGATTTTGCTCGTTTTCAGGTAGCCGGAAACCGCCGTATACCAAGTGGTGCTTATGTGAAGAATCTCCAGGGTAATTTCGAATACTTCCCTGATTCAGGGGCCGGATCTCAGAAAACTTAATTGAGTAGGCGGTTGTTTCGTCCAGATGCACGAAAGCACTTTGTAGATTTTCTACTATCTAGTGTCACAGTTAAATAAACTTCTACCAATAACCCACAATTTGATTGTAAATGAAAACCTGCTCAATTACTCTCGTAAAAAATCTCGAAAGAGATTGAAAACCAATCTGGGGGAAAATTGAAAAAGAACCTAACCAGTCGCAAGGTAGTTTCCTTGGCGGCTGTCGCAGCTCTTGGTCTCAGTCTTATGACTGTGACTACGAGCAGCGCAGCTTCTAAAGATAAAACATGGAACTGCAAGCCGACTAAGGCAAAACCTGTGAAGATTCGAGTAATCGAGTATTTTGCTGGTCCAGCCCGTACTCCACTGCTTAATGCATTTGCCCGTCAATTTGAATCGACCCGTCCTGGAGTCAAGGTTGAGATCATCTCTCCATCGCAGGCAGATTCACCAGCCAAGATCACTCAACTTCTACAAGCCAAGGCTGTAGACATCGTTGAGCCAGCAGGCGCAATCATGGGACAAGCCCTCTCTGCTAACCAACTCGCAGATATCTATCCATACTTCACCAAGACGAAGGCATGGACTGGCCTAACTGAGTACTCACAGTTGCAAGCGCAGATCAATAAAGGCAAAGGCAAGATGTACATGGTGCCAAATGGCTACTATGTCAAGGCTTCCTTCGTTCGTGTCCAACCATTTAAGGATGCTGGAGTAGCCATTCCAGTTACATGGACAGATATCCTGAATGCAAAGAAAGCACAGACAGATAAGTCATACATTTATTCGATGCGTGGCGCTCGTGCCTCTTTCACTCAAGCAATCTTCATCATCCGCGCATATAACGCGCCAGACCTTAATGCTGGCGGTTATTACAACAAGGATGGCAAATCGATGTTCAACAATCCAAAGTCAAAGGAAGCTCTAGATCTCCTCATGAAGATCTGGAATGACGTCTCCCCACCAGCATCCGTCTCATGGGGTTACCCAGAGATGGTGCAGGGCTTTATCGATGGAATTGCCAATTACTTAATCCAAGATAATGAGGTCATCCAAATTGTTGAGGATAAGTACGCACCATTTGAGAGCGGAAAATGGATCATGGCGCAAATGCCAAAGGGTCCAACTGGTTACTCCGCACAGGATGTAAGCGGTGGCGGCTGGTCGGTAACCCAGGCATCGAAGTGCAAGAACATTGCCACGGATTTCCTTGCTTTCATCTCTTCTGACCCACAAGCCTCAATCTTCGCCCGCGCCTATGGCGTTGGCCCAATCACCAAGACAGCAGCAAAGGATCCATTCTTTAAGACTGGCGCCTGGGCTATCTACGACAAGATTGGTAAGGACCCTAAGGAGATCAAGCTTGATGGAAGCGATGGAGCGAAGCCATGCTTCGGCGAGTTCTTCACTCAAGCAGATAAAGATATGGCTGCGATGTTTGCAGGCAATCTGAAGACCGAGGATGCTCTCAAACAATGGGCTGCATACTGGGATGGTCCTAAGTGCAAGTCCTAACGGACTAGCGCTACCGTAATCCAAAACACGACGAGTCAGTGGTCGACAGAAATGTCGACCACTGTTCTCTAATGTGTCGCAGAAAAGTCATACGTATATATACATAGGCAGGGGGGATAGCGAGTTGAGTAGCACTTTTCGGATTCAAGAGAAGAACAGCGGCAAGACTCGAAACATCCTTGCACCACTTTGGTTCCTGCTTCCAGCACTAATTCTAATTTGTATCTTCATTTATTACCCAGTCATCAGAACTGCTGGACTCTCCCTTCAAAACTTCAAGTTATTTGCTCAAGATGACATTTACTTCGCTGGCTTTCAAAACTTTTCTGTAATCTTCAACGACTTACATTTCAAGCGAATTATGGTGAACTCGGTAATCTGGGTCGTTGTTTCTCTCTTTTTCCAATTTACAATCGGATTTGTTCTGGCTCTGTATCTCAATACAAAATTTAAATTTTCAGGGCTCTATCAAGCAATTATTTTTATTCCGTGGGCGCTATCCGGATTCCTCATGGGGCTCATCTGGAAATGGATTTTCGATGACAACCTAGGAATCATGAATACGATTCTTGAGGGAATCGGCCTTATTGATAAACCAATTCCGTGGTTATCCAACGATAAGTGGGCAATGGCTGCGGTAATCATCGCCAATATCTGGTACGGCGTCACCTTCTTTGTAATCATGATTCTTGCTGCCCTACAGGGCGTTCCAAAAGAAATACTCGAGGCAGCTGAACTCGATGGAGCATCCTCGCGACAACGGTTATTTCTTGTCATCGTTCCTTTCATCAAAAATACTTTGGTTCTCATTATTCTGCTCCGCGTTATCTGGATTACTAATTTCCCTGATTTGATCTTTGGTATGACTAGTGGTGGCCCTAACGAGCAGACCCATATCTTGTCTTCCTGGCTCGTGCAGAAAATCACCTACGATCAAGACTGGGGTGCAGGTTCTGCCTTAGGCATGTTCATTTTGATAATCCTCTTTATTTTCTCAGTCTTTTACCTACTTGCTGTCAAGATTGAGGATGGTGACAAGTAACCATGCTCAAGGGTTTTTCCAAAGGAACTAAAGTCACGGTCCTAACTATTTGGTTCCTTTTTACTATTTTCCCGCTGTACTGGATGTTTTTGACTTCAATACGTCCAGTACGTGAAGTAACTAAACATTTCTTCTGGCCACGGAGCAATTCAACGCTTGAGAGCTATCGCGCTCTATTCCGAGATTATGCATTTGGAACGTACTTGAAGAATAGCTTTGTCGTTGCAATTGCAGCATCGGCACTTGTTATTTTTATTGGCATGCTAGGCGCTTACTCATTGGCGCGTTATCGATTCAAGGGTAAATCCCAGGTCATGCTCGTCTTTTTAGTTACCCAAATGATCCCCGGCTTGATTGCTCTGGCTCCACTTTATCTTTTACTGTCACGATTGAATTTACTCAATACCCTAATTGCTCTGGTCCTATGCTATTTGGGGGGCATGATTCCCTTTGCCACGTTGATGCTTAGGGGATTCTTACAACAAATCCCTCCCGAACTCGATGAAGCAGCCCTTATCGATGGGTGTAATAGAGTCTCAGCTCTATTTAGAGTAATTTTTCCGGTGGCGCTACCAGGAGTTGCTGCAACCATCATCTTTTCTTTCGTGCAATGTTGGAATGAACTTTTCTTAGCTATGGTCCTCATAGATTCGGATGCCAATAAGACATTTCCTGTAGCGGAACGATCGTTCATAGGTGCGTATTTCATCGAGTGGGGTGGGCTAGCCGCCTCAGTCATGATTGGAATCATTCCAACAATGATTATGTTTGGTTTGATGTCTAAATTCATGATTAGTGGACTCTCCGCTGGGATAGTTAAGGGTTAGCAATGGAATTCGATCTTCAAGAACTCAAATCTCATTGGAGCCTGGACCCTGCTTATCACCACGTCAATCATGGCTCCTTCGGTGCAGTACCAATTTCTGTCCAGAAAGTTCAGCAAGAGTGGCGAGATCGAATTCAGAAGAATCCAGTGAAGTTTTTTGCCAGGGAACTTAAGGAAGAAGTAGCAACAGCGCGAGGATCTGTTGCGCGCTTTCTAGGTCAACAAGCAGACCAGATTGCATTGATTCGAAATACAACTGAGGGAGCCAGCACTGTGATGCGAGGTTTCCCGCTGAACTCCGGTGATGAAGTAATTGTGCTCAACCAAGAATATGGGGCTGTTACGAAGGCTGTGATTCGAGCCTGTGAAGCATCAGGAGCCAAGCTGGTCGAAATTGATGTCGACTACCTTGATTCTGATCAGCGGGTAATTGAAAAGATAACCGCTGGAATCACGAAAAAAACTCGATTACTAGTGGTGGATCACATCACCTCTGCTACGGCTCGTAGTTTTCCAATCTATGAATTAGGCGCTCTATGTAAGGCTCATTCAGTGGTTTATGTTGTGGACGCTTCGCATTCGCCAGGAACTGTAGATATTGATCTCGATAAGTTGGATGCAGATTTTTGGTTTGGCAATCTTCACAAGTGGGTCTCAACCCCTTTGGGAGTGGGAGTATTGCGAATCGCACCTCGTTGGCAGGAGGTTTTACGCCCTCTCATAGTGTCATGGCGTGATGATGAGCCTTATCCCTACCCCTGGGACATGCTCGGAACTGTTGATCCAACATCATGGCTGAGTGCACCTAGCGCTATCGATTTCTTCTCACAATTGGGTTGGGAGCGGGTACGAAAGGCCAATCATCAGCGAATGATGTTCGGACGAGAACTTGTCATGAAAGAACTCGGGATTTCAAAGGAGGAAATTCGCGCTGATTTCCTCCCTCTTGGAGTTGTACCTATTCATAAGATGTCAGGTGGTCGCGACGGTGCCGCGGCAGTGCAGGTAAAAATTGCGGAGGAATTTAAGGTTGAGGTGCCAATTTCATTTATCGCAGAGAAGTACTACTTACGAATCTCAGGTATGTTGTACAACACTCCTGAAAACTACGAGGCATTGGCCGTGGCGGTTCGAAAGACATTTACCTAATAGTCAGAGGGAACTGCTACGTACTTTATCGATGACACTGGCAACGATATGTTCTTCGAGTAATTCGGAGATTTCAACCGGATCTTTGGCAAGGAGAGCGTCGAGCAATTTCTGATGTTCGGCAGCTTTATGTGAAGTGTCATCCATAGGACCCATGCGGGCAAATTTCATACGAATTCGAGAGAGAATGCTGTTCCATAACTGAAGGGTATGTTCGCTTCCACCAACCTGCATTGTAATCAAATGGAATTTAGCATCGGCCTCTTCCGCCATTTTTGAATTGCCGGTTTCCGCCCCAATACGCATGGCAGAAATCTGCTCGTTCAATGAGTTAACAGCGGCAGTCGTAAATTTCAGACTTGAGTTGCATAGAGCAAATTTTTCAAGAAGCAGGCGCATAGGTATGAGAACTTCGGCTATTTCGTGATTTGAAACCTCTGCGACAAATACGCCTCTGTTGGGATAATGAAAGAGGAGCCCTTCGCTCTCAAGTTCCCGGAGCGCCTCACGGACTGGCCCTGGGCTACAGGCGAACTGTCTGCAAATCTCTTCTTGTTTTATCTGGGTTCCAGGAGGGAGCGTTCCAAAAATAATAGATTCACGGAGAATATCAACCAATTGATTTCGTGTCGGAGAGAGTGACCCAAGATTAAGACTAGGCAAATTCTTTTTAGGCTCCATGTTGATGCTGCTCACCTACTTTCCTAGGAAACCCGAGTGTAACTAGGTACCCCCTTTATTACTAGATTGTAGATTGTTACGAACGGATAACGTGCGTGGGATTCAGTGGAATAGGGCTCGCCAAACGGCTAATCTGCCTATAAGCACCTGACGTTGAAATCCAACAAGAGGGGGATTCCATGAGAGATGTGAAGCTACCCACCAGCCTGCCTGCTGATGAAATCAAGATGCTGGAAAAGATTCAAGAGCGGGTGCTCTGGCTATCTACTCGAATGATTGATTACGCAAACCGCGAGCGGGAGAATCTCGATGGATTAAAGGTCGGTGGCCATCAAGCTTCAAGTGCTTCTATGGTCTCTTTGATGACCGCACTCTATTTCAACTATCTTGATGCACATGATCGAGTAAGCGTTAAACCGCACGCCTCACCAGTCTTCCACGCAATCCAATATTTGCTCGGCAATTTAGATAAGAGGTACTTAACCCAGCTGCGGACTGCAGGGGGATTGCAGAGTTATCCCTCGCGCACCAAAGATCCTGACATCGTTGATTTCTCCACGGGATCGGTTGGGCTAGGCGCGGTCGCACCGCTTTTTGCCGCAGCGACTCGACGATACATCGATGCACATTTTGGTCCTCGGCCACATTCGCGCTTCGTCGCAATTATCGGAGATGCAGAGTTAGATGAGGGAAATATTTGGGAGGCTTTAGCAGACCCCGCGACTGATGGCCTTGGTAATGTGATGTGGATTGTTGATTTCAATCGCCAATCCTTGGATCGGGTGATACCAGGAATTCGCATCGCTCAATGGAGAGCGCAATTCCAGGCGGCAGGGTGGCATGTTCGCGAAATCAAATATGGCTCGAGATTAGAAGAGGTTTTCACTCGACCAGGCAGTGAACCCTTCAAGCGTTGGTTTGATGACATTCCCAACGAGCAATATCAATCCCTCTTTGGATTGACACCTGCGCAAGCTCGGGCGCGTTTCCTCGAAGGTGCTCCTGCTGGAACTTCTGAGTTCTTAACGAGCTTTGCTGATGAGGAATTATTCGAGATTCTTACCGACTTGGGCGGACATAACGTTGAATCACTTCTCCAAGCATTTGCCGAATGTGATGCAGTAACCGATCGACCAAGCGTTGTTTTTGCTTACACCATCAAAGGTTGGCACTTACCAATAGCTGGCGATCCACGTAATCACTCGGCTCAGATCTCCGAGGCTCAAATTGATGCGCTCCGCGCTCGCGTCGGACTTACTCGCGAGAACGAATGGGAACGCTTCGAACCTGGCAGCGCTGAAGATGCACTCGTGCGCGCTCGAGGAGTAGCGCTCACTCACCCTCAACCCGACCCTGACGCTCAGGTGAGTATTCCAATAACCACTGGGGTAAAAGGTGGAGGCAAATCCTCAACTCAAGAGATTTTCGGACGAGTCTTGAGTGAGATGAGTCGCGACGAATCGATACGCCCCCTACTTGTCACAACCGCACCTGATGTTGCCACATCCACCAATCTTGGTGGCTTCATCAATAGAGCAGGTGTGTTCCATCCAGAGCAACGGCGTCGATGGAATGAAGATCCGATATTGAAGTGGGCCGAAGGACCTACGGGACAACATATTGAACTTGGTATCAGTGAGATGAATTTGTTTAGCCTCTTAGGGCAATTGGGCCTATCCAAAGACCTGCACAATCAACCGCTCATTCCGATCGGAACGGTCTACGACCCGTTTGTCTTGCGAGGTCTTGATGCATTTATTTATAGCGTCTATTCGGGTGCGAAATTTATCGTGACTGGAACGCCATCAGGATTGACGCTTGCTCCGGAAGGTGGAGCACATCAATCGACTATCACTCCTTCAGTGGGAATCGAATTACCTGGTGTGGTACTTATTGAGCCTGCATACGGACAGGCTCTTGATTGGCTCCTCTGTGATGCAGTTGCTCACGTTGCTGGAAGCAAAGTCGATACCACTCCTGATCTTCGTCCAAACGAATTAGCTTTTTACTTCCGACTAACCACTCGTGCGATTGATCAAAGCCCATTTGTAAGCGCTCGGGAACGACTTGGTGAAGCAACGCTTCGCGCGCAAGTTCTTGCTGGGGCCTATCGACTAATAGATGGACGCGCTGCATTGGCTAAGAGTGAGGATTACCACGCGCCTACAGTTCACTTAGTTGGCTGTGGCGCAGTGATGCCAGAGGTGATTGCAGCGGCAGAGGAATTAGCGAATGAGGGAGTTATCGCGCACGTAGTTGATGTCACTTCACCCGGTCGCCTCTACGGAAGTTGGCAACGTACCTTAAAGCAAGGGATTAGAACTGCGAACACACCATCATTTCCTGGTTCAATGCGTCCAATCTTCTCCGAACGTGCACCAATAGTTTCTATTCATGACAGTTCTTCGCATGCGCTGGCATGGTTGGGTTCGGCACTTGGCGCCCCACAAGTGGCGATGGGCGTGGATAGTTTCGGTCAGTCCGGAAATATTCCTGACCTCTACAAGATTCATGATCTTGATTCCGGCTCCATTGTCAATGGCGCCCTTGCAGCACTGAGTCTCAACAGCTAGTGGTTTACGGGTATAGTTCACCTGCTCAATAGCCAATGGCGGGTTGCCCGAGCGGCCAATGGGAGCGGACTGTAAATCCGCCGGCTTACGCCTTCAGAGGTTCAAATCCTCTACCCGCCACCATTGCTATTATGATTTGTACCTGAACCACCCATTCACACTAGAAAAGGTTGATAATGAAGAAATTGGTAATTCTTCCCGTCGCGCTACTTGCTCTCCTGCTCTCTGCATGCGGTGGTGGCGGTGGCAATTCCGAAAAGTCAGCCTCTGATGAGGTAGCTGGTACTCAGGCTAATAAATTGACCGAGGATCAAACCGATGGCGCCCTCGTCTCTATCAAGGGTGTATTTGGTGAGACCACTGCAATCGAAGGTGGCATCGACGTCACGGTCTCACAACCTATGAACTTTATGCCAAGCGCTGATGCACAGAACTACACCGAGAATTTGACGGTCAACACCATGGAAATCTCAATCAAGAATGGCTCTACGGAAGATCTTGATACTTCTTCAATTGTCTTCTCTGCAGATTCCGGCGTGAATACCTGTCTTGAGATTGTGGATCCAGAAAATGGCTATGAAGGTGTTCCAGTTGTCATTCTTCCTATTGGCGAGACGATTAGTTTCAAGTATGCAACCGGTTGCGTTGGTAAGCCTGGCGAAAATCTTGTCGTGAAGACATGGTTCTCGGCAGCGAAGGTCAACTTCGAAGGAACAATCGCCTAAGAGATAGAAGCTATTCGCCTTTTTCTTTGAGTTGCTTCTCTTCAATCTCCACGATTTTTTTCAGAAGAATCTTCATTTCTTCCTGCTCTTCGTGAGTGAATGCATCACGATTCACGATGAGCTTCGATGCAAATGATGCGGTAATCATCGGAATCAAGAAGACAATCATCACGAGCAAGAGCACGATTGCCGTAACGCGCCCACCTAGGCTCGCAGGGTAGAAGTCCCCATATCCAACTGTGGTCGAGGTGATGAGCGCCCACCAGAGCGAGTCAATGACGTTCTTCTTCTCGAAGATGGAATAAGAGATCGAGGCGACAGATAAAAGGATGAGCGAGGTGAGCACCAGTAACCTGGGGGAGTTTGCTACCTTCACGAAGAGGTTCGATAGTGATTTCATATCGGCAATCTAGCCTTGCCCTCGTCGAGATGTCTATCTCTGTTTAGCCACGGGTATGCTTCGGACATGGCGAATGCGAAAGCAAAGAAATTAGCAAAAACCAAGGTCAAGCGTAGATTCCCTGGCTTTAAAGAGCTGGCTGGGTTGATGAGATTTCGTAAGCCAATCCTCAGCCCGAAGCGACGTCGACTCGCTCGCGCTCTAACGATTTGGGATCTCCGCACAATCGCGAAACGTCGAACTCCGCAGGCGCCGTTCGATTACACCGATGGATCTGCTGAGACTGAGAGTTCACTTGAACGGGCCCGTCAAACTTTCGAGAGTATTCAATTTCATCCCAAAGTTTTGATTGATGTCTCCAAAGTCGATCTCTCAGTTGAAATGCTTGGACAGAGACATTCGATGCCATTGGGAATTGCACCAACTGGTTTTGCACGAATGATGCAGCATGAAGGCGAGCGCGCAGGCGCAGCAGCGGCGCAAGCAGCTGGAATCCCCTTCTGTCTCTCCACATTAGGAACAACTTCTATCGAAGAGGTGGTTAAGGCAGCCCCTGAAGGGCGAAACGCATTTCAGTTGTATATGTGGAAAGACCGTGAACGTTCCATGGAGCTCGTTCATCGCGCGGCAAATGTCGGCGTAGATACTCTGATCCTCACCGTGGATGTCCCGGTAGCAGGAGCTCGACTTCGTGACACGAGAAATGGCATGACGATTCCACCATCGATTTCGACGAAGACTATTCTCAACGCGATTCCACGACCAGCCTGGTGGATGAACTTTCTTACTACCGAACCGTTGAAATTTGCCTCATTGGATTCATGGAAGGGCACAGTCGCTGAGTTGATGGACTTTGTCTTCGATCCCACGATTAGTTATGAAGATCTCCGTTGGATCAGAACTCAATGGAATGGAAAACTTGTCGTCAAGGGAATTCAACGAGTAGATGATGCAATCGCTGCAGTCGAAGCTGGCGCAGATGCCCTCATTCTCTCTAATCATGGCGGTCGACAAGCAGACCGAGCAGTCGTCCCCTATACCTTAATTCCCGATGTCGTAGCAGCGGTCGGTAAGCGCGCGGAAGTACATATGGATACCGGAATCATGCATGGCGGCGATGTCATTGCCGCTATTGCATCTGGTGCCAATTTCACCTGGGCAGGGCGCGCCTATCTCTACGGTCTGATGGCCGGTGGTCGCGCGGGAGTCGATCGAGCGCTCGAGATTTTACGTTCACAGATGTTAAGGACGATGAAATTACTCGGAGCACGTGATCTCTCGGAGCTAAATCCGGATCATGTCTCTTACTTACGAAAGATGTGACCAGACCTGTAAGTCATGTACTCCATCGGCTCGCCCTTGGGCTTTTCGCAGAGTTCCTTCATAGATAAATCCAGCGCTTTTCAACGCTCTCTGCTCGGCGATATTTATAACATCGGTCGATGCTTCTACACGTACCACCCCTTGCGCATGAAGTTCCTCTGCAAGTAAACGCTGGGCGATCGAACCGATTCCCTGCCCTCGAAATTCCTCGAGCACGCTAATGCCGATATTCATCGCCTTCGAGCTCTCCGTCGGGCCATACCAGACTGCATGCGCTGAAAGATTGCCAACTTCTTGCCATTGGCCTCCGCTTTGCATTTCAATCAGCCAACGGAATATCGTCATTGATTGAGCCTCTTCCGAGATCGCCCCCCAATCATCGAATGGACTTGTTGAGCGTTTGACGGGGTAGTCGCGCTCAACCGCTCGAATCCTGACCTCAGAAGCCATTTGGCAAGTCTTACATAATTCGCGAGATACTTAGCACATGGTGGGCAAGCCCAATGTCGGTAAGCGGTTTATCAAACTCTTCACCGACCGCGCCGTATGGGTTCGTCAGATCACCGTCACAGCTGTTGCCGCAGCGGTTGCCTGGGTGTTAGGCGACCTACTCATAGTTGATGGGGGATTAGTAGCAGCGATCGTAGCCAGCCTCTCAACGCGCATCTCCGTCCATAAATCAATTCGCGAGGGGTTTGGTCAGATTGTTGGCACTTCAATCGGCGCCGGTATCGCGCTGACCGCAGTGTGGCTCTTTGGTTTCGGCTTCATCACCGTGGGTATCACGGTCTTTCTCTGCGCGGTTGTCGCTCGCGCGCTACACCTAGGAGAAGTCGCTTCCATCAACGTTCCAGTGACAGCGCTCATTGTGATTGGACCGGCATTCGGTGAGAACACAGCAATCCATCGAACACAATCCACTCTTTTGGGAGCCGCGATTGCCATTCTCTTCTCCTACTTCTCACATCCGAAAACTCCAGCAGGGCGAACAATCGATCAAATCTCCCGCCTTGGTAACAAGTGCGCATTACTTCTAGCCAAGATGTCGTCAGGAGTTGCCCATGGTTTTACCGAAAAAGATGCTGGTAATTGGTTAGCACAAGCGCGCCTGTTAGTAGAAGAGATTCCTAAAGTTCGCGCACAAGCGCTCGAGGCGAAGAGTTTTGCCCGGTGGTTTCCTACAGCGGAATTCGATGAAGCAGAGGAGCTCTATGCGCGCGGGGTTGCTGTGGAGCACACTGTCGTTCAGGTGCGTACCATTGCGCGAACGCTCTTTGACACCGCAGTCGAAGGGGGAATAAGCGAAGGTACGCGGGTTCAAATAGCGCAGGCGCTAGCCACTGCGAGCTCTGCAATATCGGAGAAAGTAAAGGACTTCGCTATCGTTGATGGGCATGATGGCGATTCCTCTATCACTGATGATGTACGCCAAGCCGGAGCTGATCTCACGGAGAAATTGATTGAGGATGCGAGTAAGGCAGATTCTGAGCAACTTGCTCGAAATATTTCAATTGCAACAAACTTGGAGCGCATCGCAGACTCCCTAGATCAAAGTTCACCTGCATTAGACAAAGTGGCAACCCCTGATGAGCCAGCTGAACATAAGGTAATTAAGGATTTTCCAATTACTCGGAAGATAAAGCGAGTTTTTCGGAAGTATTTCTAGGAAATATCTAGAGCCCACCAATTGCAATCATTGCAACGATTCCAACAAGCACAATCAGTGTGATGATTCGGCGAGTGCGGTTACTCATATTTTATCGACAACGTACTCGATACAGGTAGTGAGCGCTTCAACATCGGTAGGATCGATAGCAGGGAACATGCCAATACGTAATTGATTCTTGCCAAGTTTGCGGTACGGCTCGGTGTCGACGATTCCATTGGCGCGAAGGGTCTTTGCGACAGCTAGTGCATCGATACTGTCATCGAAATTGATAGTTCCCACAACTTTAGAGCGCATCGCAGGATCTACAACAAATGGGGTGGTGTAAGAGGTCTTCTCTGCCCAGTTATAGAGAGTCTCTGCAGATTTCGCGCTTCGGCCAGTAGAGAAGCTGAGTCCACCGTTCTCATTCATCCACTCAATCTGCTCGGCAAGTAACATCAACGTGGCCACTGCAGGAGTGTTGTACGTCTGATCGAGCTTGCTGTTCTCTATTGCAATCGCAAGGTCAAGAAATGCTGGCGTCCAACGATTTGTCGCAGCGATTTTCGCATTACGTTCAAGAGCTGCTGGGCTCATGAGCGCAAGCCATAATCCACCATCCGAGGCAAATGATTTCTGCGGCGCGAAATAGTAAGTATCGAACTCTTTTGCATCGACCATTAACCCACCGGCAGCACTTGTCGCATCAACGAGAACAATTCCAGTTGCTCCTGCGGGCCGCTTAATCTCCATAGAAACACCAGTAGAGGTTTCGTTATGAGTGAGCGCGTAGGAATCAATGCTGGCATCTGCTTGAGCGCTTGGGTGTGATCCGGCAGCGCTCTCGATTACTACAGGGTCACCAAGAAAGGGTGCACTCTTCACGCCGCTTGCGAATTTAGAGGAGAACTCACCAAAAACTAGATGTTGTGAGCGTGCTTCGATGAGACCAAAGGTGGCTACATCCCAGAACGCGGTTGAGCCGCCATTTCCGAGCACAACCTCATAGCCATCAGGGAGAGCAAAAAGATCCTTTAACCCTCTGCGAACGCGGCTCACGACATTCTTTACTGGCGCTTGGCGATGTGAGGTGCCCAAAATCGATGCACCACTTCCAGCGAGCGCTGATAGCGCTTCGGAGCGAATCTTGGAGGGTCCACATCCAAATCGACCATCTCGAGGTTTGAGGTTTGCGGGAATAGTGATATCTGCGCTCATAGTGGGAGCCTACCGAAGTTTGGATAGCAGGTGGATTAGGGAGCTAATCGTTGGCGCAACCATGAGCCATCACTCATACGCGCGAAGCGAATCCGGTCATGTAAACGGGAGTATCGACCTTGCCAAAATTCAAAAGAGTGAGGAATTGCACAATACCCACCCCAGTTATCGGGGAGCGGAACATTGGAGCCTTCAGGGTATTTCTCTGAAGTCACGCGCCACTTCTCTTCCAGGTCACTTCGATCCGTGATCACTGTCGATTGATTACTGGCCCATGCGCCAATCCGACTCCCCCATGGTCGAGAGGCGAAATACTCCTCGGATTCCCCTCGCGATACTTTCTCGACGCGAGCATTGATAATTACTTGTCGCTCCATGGGAAACCAAGGAAAGAGAAGTGAGACCTCTGGATTGGCATCCATCGCTTGAGCTTTACGTGAGCGATAGTTGGTGAAGAAGGTGCATCCTCCGCGCTCTGAATCAAAGCCTTTGAGTAAGACGGTTCGTGCCGAGATCTGTTTGCCATCGAAGGTGCTTAGCACCATGGCATTGGCCTCGACGATGTAGGGATTGCCCGCCGCCTCCTGGAGCCAGAGCGAGAAGAGCGAGAGTGGATTATCGCCGGCTAGGGCTTCGGTAAGTCCGACCTGTCCATACGAGCGGCGCATCTCTCGTATCGATTGATTGATATCAGAGGGTTCGCTCATATGCGCAAATCTAGACCCCTGAAGGCGCCTATGAGAGGTGAGTGTGTGGCGCGCCACTCTCTAAAACCTGGAGATAAGGCGCACTTCTGGTTTGCCAGAGCGCAAAGCAGGGGCAGAATACGTGCCAGTACCTACTCTCAAGGGAGCCCCATGGACGACTTTAAACCGGGTCTTGAAGGTGTCATTGCCTTCGAATCAGAGATTGCTGAGCCGGATAAAGAGGGAAGCGCGCTGCGCTACCGCGGAGTCGACATCGAGGATCTCGTTGGTCGCGTGACATTTGGAAATGTCTGGGGCTTACTCGTTGATAATGAATTTAATCCAGGACTTCCTGCTGCCGAACAATTTCCGCTACCAGTGCACTCAGGTGATGTCCGCGTTGATGTGCAATCGGCGATTGCAATGCTCGCGCCTGCGTGGGGCTTAAAGCCGCTACTAGATATCTCAGATGATGAAGCGCGAAGCAATCTTGCTCGCGTATCAGTAATGGTTCTCTCTTATGTTGCGCAATCTGCTCGTGGAACGTGGCAACCAATGGTTCCGCAATCAGAGATTGATAAGGCGCATACAGTTGTCGAGCGAATGATGATCCGCTGGCGTGGTGAACCTGATCCACTCCACGTGCGCGCGATTGATGCCTACTTTGTCTCTGCCGCTGAACATGGCATGAATGCTTCGACTTTCACCGCCCGTGTCATTGCCTCAACTGGTGCCGATGTTGCCGCGTCGATCTCCGGCGCTATCGGAGCGATGTCCGGACCACTTCATGGCGGCGCACCACTTCGCGTACTTCACATGATTGAAGGAGTAGAGAAAACTGACGATGCTCGCAAGTACGTCAAGGATGTTATGGATCGCGGTGAGCGCTTGATGGGGTTTGGCCATCGCGTCTATCGCGCTGAAGATCCACGTGCTCGCACCCTACGTCGAACTGCAAAGGAACTTGGCGCACCGCGTTATGAGATTGCACTTGCCCTTGAACAAGCAGCGCTCGCCGAGCTTCAAGAACGCTATCCAGAGCGCGTTCTTGCTACCAACGTAGAATTCTGGGCAGCAGTCGTCCTCGACTTTGCACAAGTACCTTCACACCTCTTCACCTCTATGTTCACCTCTGCGCGAACTGCAGGATGGGCAGCACATGTTCTCGAACAGAAGCGAACTGGACGTTTGATCAGGCCATCTGCTCGCTACATCGGCCCAGGGCCGCGTAAGCCAGAGGATGTTAAAGGTTGGGATAGCTCAATCCACTCACTCCATAACTAGCGTATGGCGGAGGCAGAGCGTCAGATAGCCATTATGTGGTTTCGGCGCGACTTGCGACTTATCGATCATCCTGCGCTCTCAGATGCGATTGCAAATTCTGAGGCGATAATCCCACTATTTATCCTTGATGAGAAGTTGATTAAGCATGCAGGCTCTAAGCGTTTAGCGTATCTAGCCAACTCACTCCGCGCCCTCGATCAATCGCTTGGGAACAAGTTACATATCCATGTGGGTGATCAAGTAACTGTCTTGAAAGATTTGATGTCCAAACATAATGTCACCGGTGTTTACATCTCAGAAGAATTCGAACCCTATGGCGTAGCACGTGATAAGCGTGTTGCTGACGCGGATATCCCGCTGATCAAAGTCGGAAGCCCGTATGCAGTATCGCCGGGTCGAGTGCGAAAACCTGATGACACTAATTACCGGGTATACACCCCGTTCTACAAAGGATGGGTCATTCATGGATGGCGTAAGCCAATTGCTGCGCCGAAGTCGATTAATGCGCTTGAACCAGGTCTTGATGCGCGAAATTTTCCAACCTGGAGCGCACCTGCCGGTAGTGAGATTTTTGAGGCTGGTGAAGCTGCAGCCCATAGACGATGGAGTGAATTTAAAAAAGGTGCACTTGCTCACTACGACGAAGCGCGCAACATGGCTGGCATCGATGGCACAAGTAAATTAAGTGCTCATCTAAAGTGGGGAGAGATTCATCCACGTACCCTTCTGGCTGAGTTGGGTTCTAGTAAAGCGCACGAGGTATATCGAAAAGAGATTGCCTGGCGAGAGTTCTATGCTGATGTACTTCATCATTATCCGCACACGGAACATGAGTACTACTCACCCCAGTACGCCAATATGCGATATGACGAACCAGGGGAGAAATTTGAAAAATGGTGCCAAGGTAAGACTGGGTACCCATTTGTCGATGCGGCAATGCGACAGATAGTTAAAGAAGGGTGGATGCATAATCGCACTCGAATGGTCGTAGCATCGTTCTTAGTCAAAGATTTACATCTCGAATGGCAACATGGGGCTAATTTCTTCATGGAGCATCTGGTGGATTTTGATGTCGCATCGAATAGCCATGGTTGGCAGTGGACTGCAGGATGTGGCACCGATGCTTCACCGTATTACCGGGTATTTAATCCCATCGAACAAGGTAAGAAGTTCGATCCGGAGGGGGCATACATCCGAAAATATGTTCCCGAGCTTGCCCATCTCGATAACGACCAAATACATGAACCCTGGCTCTATCTCGATGGATATAGCCAGGGCTATGTAGAACGAATCGTCGATCACGCGAAAGAGCGGATCGAATCCCTTGCTCGGTTAGAGGAGATTAAGCAAGGAAGTTAGTGAACTGCCAGGGATCGCTCTCATCGTATTGGCGATGATTCCATCCCTTGAATGGATCAAAGCGGGTCGATAGTGGATCCCAATCGACTGCATCGGACCAGATCGTGCCCAAATAAGGCTCGATCAGAGGCAATACCTCGCGCCAGGGGAGTTCATCTGGAACCAGAAGCCCCGCCTGCGGGTTAGCCATCGCCCACGCCACCGCGGCGTAGACCGATGCGGCAACTTGAAGAGTGGTCGCTGATTGTCCGGGTGCAAGTGCGCGCGCCTGTTCAATGGAGAGAAGCGAACCGCACCACCAGGATTTGAAGGGATGTCCCATCAGAAGTACGCCTAGGCGATCCTCACCGCTAATGATCTCTTCATTCATGATTCGTTGATCTTCTTGAAGGTTCCACTGACGCATCTCTGTCTCACGCATCGACGCAATCGCAGCATCGGTCGGGCAATATGCATAGTGGACTGTTGGACGGTAGAGCGCTTTGCTGCCATCCCAGACCGTAAGGTGATCCGAGAGGGTAAATGCCTCACCATGGCGAATGACCATTCCTGTGGTCTCGCACGATGGCACCCATGAACGAACCCAAGTTGTTGCGCCAGGTTGTGCGAGAGCAATCTGGTTCTGCGGACCAACCTTGTGAGTGTATGCAGTGGGAGGCAACTTCTTTTCGTGCGTGCCCCAACCTAATTCTGCAGGTGCAATTCCCTCTTCGTAGAACCCTTCAACGCTCCACGTATTAACAAATTCATCGACGCGCTTTGGTTCATCAGATATTTGGGTATCACGTTCTGCAATATGTATGACTCGAACATCAAGTGCCTGGGCAAGTGCTGGATAATCGTCGGCAGTAATTGCCTTCTCGACATTTGCACCTGATTTACCCTCCTTCAGAGCGCGGGTACCAATCTCGATGAGTGCGCGCTTGACCAGATGGGAGACCATCCCGGGATTTGCGCCATGTTCGACAATCGCCGTGGCGCCTTTATCGCTCCAGGAACTCTTCATTTCGCGTAGTCGCATATGTCGGTAGTAGAGGGTGCGTTCGATTGGATCACGGGAAGACCCACCAGCGTAAGGCTCCCACTCTTCAACTGAAGTATTGAGGTAAAGAACTCCGTGATCATGCGCCCAGCCAATGATTGCATTGGCATCAATGTTCCAGGCTAAATCGAGGAGAAAATCTCCTGCAGAGAGGTATTTGTTGAGGAACTCATCCATATTCTCTTTGGTGAGTCGATCAATTACGTACGTGGCGCCACGATTAATTGATGAGGTAAAACGCTCGCAATTATCTTTGAAATCCACAATTGTCACTTGATGAGGTTCGACTAATTTGTCGAGAAGGATAGGAACTACACATTGCGATACGGATCCTGCACCGAGGACTAGAACTCGATTGTGGAATTTAGCGGCCAACGAACCTCCCAAGATGTGAGATGAAACCAACCTGGAAATGGTAGGGCAAAAATTCGCGCTCAATTACCAATTGCTCAGCGAGCAGAGCGCTTAGCCTCGTACATTCGCGCATCAGCTTCCTCTAGGGGATTTGCTCCCTCAGAGATCTCAGCGGCGCCAATGCTCACCTGAACGGTTAGCGCTCGCTCTCCAACGTAGAAGGGAGTAGCCAGGGATAACTCCAGACGCTTAGCCAATTGCTCCGCTCGTGCGCCATCACCGTGAAGGAGAACGCCAAATTCGTCGCCACCAAGACGTCCGAGGAAGCTCTCTTGAGGCAAGGCAGAGCGGAAACGAAGGGCAACTTCGCGCAGAACGGTATCTCCTGCGCTGTGACCACATTCATCGTTGATTGATTTGAAGCCATCTAAATCCAGGAGAAGAAGGTAGGTCAAACCATCGCGCGGAGTCTGTGCAAGTCGACTGAGAAACTCTCTTCGATTTCCCACCCCAGTTAATTCATCGGTGATGGCAATTTCTCGAAGGGCTTTTCCCTCCTCTGCCTCTTCAAGGGCGAGGGCCATTCGGATAAAAGCCAAGAGCAAAGTTGCAATAGCGGGGATCAGCGCCAAGGCAGAGCGCTCTGCTGGATTGAGCGCGTACCAACCCAAGGTTGAGAGGGCGAGGGCGAGGGCGATGAAGATTGGCGGGTAGGTATTTAACGCGCGTCCTTGAGTCTGGGGAAGGCGAGGTATCGCAGCGAGCAAGAGGAGCGCAATCAACCAGCCTTCATCAACCAAACTTCCGATGGCATAGCTATCTCTGCTGTAGAGCCAGAGATAGCCGACATCACTCAAAGTGAAAATCACAATCGCAATCAACAGAAGGAAGAACTCACCTGTTGTGCCGCTGCGAACGCCAATCAAAATAAGGAGGAAAATTAAGAGAAGATCACCAATCGGATAGAGAGTCAGCAGAAAAACTTCTGCAGTCGAATCAGCGTTAGTGGTAGCTGAAAGCGCAAGTGTCGTGACAAGAGAAGAGATTCCCACTGTAATGATGAGTGAATCGAGAATTTGACTACGGGATAGTTTTTCCAATTGTTGGGTACGGATGATGAAGTAGAAGAGCGCTGGGTATATGGCGACAAAACCGAAGCCGCTCAACAAAGGAGAGAGATTGAGGTTAGTGAGTTCGGTCAATGCAGAATAGGTAGAGCCCAGGACCCAAACTGCAAGCGTCGACCCAAGGACCCGCTCTCTTCTCAGAAATAACCAGAGGGCAGTCAGAATAAGAATTCCGTTGTAAGCGATCACATCCCAGAAGGTCGAAGTCGCGGGGGAGAGAAGGGCGATGACCAGGTGAATTACCCCAGCGCCGAATGGGATAAACCGGAGCATAGGTGAACGTTAGGGCAGTAAAGGTGACGTGAGAAGAGTTTTCAAGTGTCTTCACCGCACGAGATAGGGCAAACTGGGCAGATGGAAATCAATCGTCGTCATTTCTTATGTGGAGCTCTACTTACTGCGCTTGGTACGACAACGGCCACTGTCGCCACGGCTGAAGGCGCATTGGCAAATTCGGGAATAAAACTTCTACCTAATGGGTCAGTAGAGGTAACTCCCTCTGTAATTAAGGCTCTCAATAAAGTCGGTGGCGTTGCCTTGATTGGCGAAGTCAACGGAGCGCCAACAGCGTTAGTTCGTTCTGGGGCAAAGAAATACATTGCCATTGATATGCGCTGTACACATGCTGGTATTAACGTGCAAACAAAGGGGAGTGGGTTCTATTGCGAACCAGGAGCTGGTGGGCATGGATCAGCCTTCACGAAGACAGGTGCTGTTAGCCAAGGACCGGCAGAAGCGCCACTCAAGAGATTGAAGGTAACTACTAAAGGAAAGAAGTTGGTGGTGAGTTAGATTCCCACTGTGCAAGCAAGGTCGCGCACAGTCAGAGCCATCTCATACATATCTTTCGAAGTCTTCGATAATTTATCGAAGGTATCAAGTAGCGCACTCTTTGAGCGAGCTAATTCTTCTTTGTCTGCGGCGGTCAAGCTGGTATCAGCTTCAGCTGCGGCAAACTGAGCGAGTAGTTCGGCTTTCTCCTGAAGTTTCTTTGCATAAGCTTGTTTTCCGGAGAGATACTGACGGTTTGAATCGAGGCATTCTTTAATTAACCAGGTGAGTTTTGCGCGCTTCACCGTTGGATTCTTCTGGCAGATGTAATCAAAACCACCGATCTTCGCTTTTTTATTAGCGGTCTTGCAGGTGCCGCCAGCCTTGTTTGCTGCCTCTGCGGGAACGATAAATGAACCCACCATAAATAGACTTGCGATGGCAACGGTAAGAAGGCGTTTGATCATGGGTAGAGCCTAACTTTTTTTCCTCTGAATAGCGGGCATTTACACCAACAATGATTGGGGATTTCCTGGGAAGTTACCGCTGACGACGGCGAACCCCAATCCCTGCTCGTCGAACTAAAGACCGAGGTAAATGGCGAATTAAGAGATAGAGAAGGCGATATTGGCGCCCTGGGATTGAAAGCGCAGCGCCGGAACGGACTGCTTTGATGGCATGAGCGACTACATCGGCGCTCTCCAACCAGAGCCATTTGGGCAATCCAGACATATTCATGTTCCCGCGTTGATGAAATTCAGTGTGGGTAAAGCCCGGCGCCAAAGCGGTCACTGAGATTCCATCTTTAGCAGAATCAACGGAGAGAAATTCTGAGAAAACAGTAACCCAGGACTTTGAGGCGCTGTATGTACCACCTGCAATCCAACCAGCAACGCTGCTGACGTTGATGATGTACCCCTTTCTCTGCTCTCTCATGAAAGGTAACGCTGCATGGGTCAATCGCATCACCGCGCTTACCAATACTTCGAGATTTTCGCTCTCGCGCTCGATATCACTATCTGCAAATCTCTTATTAATCCCAAAACCCGCATTGTTTACTAAGAATTCCACTCCTCCTTTTGCGATTCGCTCCTCGACTCTGCGAATCTGAAGGCGATCAGAGAGATCTGCAACCAGAACTTCACACGATACGTTGTATGCGTTCGAGAGAGATTCTGCCCGTTCGTTAAGTCGAGCCTCATCGCGTGCTACCAAAATGATGTCGTAGCCATCACGTGCGAGTTGCTCTGTGAATTCAGCTCCAATTCCAGAACTGGCACCTGTTACGAGAGCCCACATGTTAATCAATTATCTTCAGGGCAGCTGGTGCATGAATTGGGACGACTGGATGACGTGGAGCCTGCGCTTTGATTGATTTGTAGGGTGCGCCCTGCAAAGGTCGAGGATCAACATCGCCTTTGTTGGGCCACATAGAGAGGGCACGTTCTGCTTGTGCAGTGATAGTCAGTGATGGGTTAACACCAAGATTTGCAGTGATTGTCGATCCATCAATGATGTGAAGAGTGGGGTACTCCCAAACTCGATGATAAGGATCGATTACACCTTCATCTTTGCTCTTGCCAATCACGCATCCGCCAACAAAGTGGGCAGTGAAGGGAGCGTTGACTAAATCGCCGATATGGCCACCAGCGATACCACCATAACGGTTGGCGATTCGACGCGCAGTCTCGTTAGCTGCAGGAATGTAAGTCGCGTTAGGGCGTTCGACATCATTCTCAGAGGTCAAGCGCCATCCCAAGAGAAATCGTTTACTTTTTACTTTGATTGCAGAGTCAACATCCTGCATCACTAATGCGATGACTGTGCGCTCACTCCATCTCTTGACGTTGAGAATCGTGGTAATCAGCGAAGGTTGTTTTATCAGCGAGCGAAGCCATTGTCGACGCCGCATAGATACACTTGTGCCATCTGTCATTGCTGTCTGGAGTAATCCCATGAGATTGCTCCCTCTCCCATAACGGACCGGTTCCACATGGGTATTTTCATCTGGGAAGAAGGAGGATGTGATAGCAGCGCCATGGCTAAAGTCGATATCGGTATTGGGCATGATTGCACCCACAAGGGATTCACTATTAGTTCGAGAGAGTTCACCAAGTCGTGGTGAAATCTCTGCCAATTTTCCTGATGCTTTCATCTTATGGAGCAATTTCTGAGTGTTATATGTGCCAGCAGCAACGATTACTTGTTCTGCAGTAAATCTCTTCTTTCGTCCAAACCATGAATTACTCCTGCGCGCGATGACCACCCATTGACCATTACGGTGTTCAATAGAGGTGACTGTCATTAAGGCAAGGACTTCGGCGCCTGCGCTCTCTGCAAGTCCAAGATAGTTCTTAGGAAGCGTGTTTTTTGCATTGTGGCGACAACCGGTCATGCAGCCACCACATTGCAAGCAGCCGATTCGCTCCGGGCCAACGCCACCAAAGTATGGATCGGCAGCTATCTCTCCAGGTTTACTCCCAAAATGCACTCCGAGCGGCGCCATCTTGAAGGTGTGGCCAACGCCCATTTCATCAGCAACTTCCTTCATCGCTTTATCTGAATTAGTGAAATAGGGATTTGTTTGCACGCCGAGCATTCGTTCTGCTTGGTCATACCAAGGCGCGAGCTCCTCCCTCCAATCGGTGATGTCGGACCATTGTGGATCATTGAAGTATCTTTCTGTTGGCCGATACAAGGTGTTGGCGTAGACAAGTGAGCCACCGCCTACTCCAGCGCCAGCAAGAATGAGAACATTTGGGAGCGCATGAATTCGTTGAATTCCGGTGAGGCCAAGTCGTGGGAAGAAGAGAAACCGATTGAGTCGCCAGGAAGTTTTCGGGAAATCTTTATCGTGGAACCGACGCCCCGCTTCGAGAACGGCAACTCGATACCCTTTTTCCGAGAGTCGGAGCGCGCTAACACTTCCACCAAAACCTGATCCGATTATTAAGACATCGAAGTGTTCGGTCATACCGTTAGTTCGCGAGAGATATCGCTTGCATCCTCTTCTCTTAGTCCCCAGCTCGTGCCGTACTCTTCTAATTTATCCAAATATGGTTTCGCTGGGAACCACTCAGGGCCATTTACTCCCTCCGGTTTCCAGATACCCTCGTGAATCAATTCCATAGCAATCACCGGATTGATGGCTGTCTGCCAGACCACTGCTTGGTCGCCGTAATTCTCCATAGACCAGTCGTTATCGACGACGTGATAGAGGTAGACCGCACGTGGATTACCCTTCTTATCAAGACCTTTAACGAGTGCGCCGGCGCAGGTCTTTCCTTTCATACGTGAGCCAAGGGTTGCAGGATCAGGTAGAGATGCAGAGAGCAGGTCTCGCGGCGAGACCGGAATACCTTGAACATCCACGCTCTCCTTGCGATCCATACCGAGTAGATGGATGGTTTTGAGAATCGTGATGAATTGGTCTCCTAAACCATATTTGAAGTTAACGCGCTTAGCATCGATTTTTCGCGGTATCAAGACAACCTCTTCGTGCTCTACATTGACGCATTGAACTGGACCGATTCCTTCTGGGAAATCAAAAGTTTCGATACCGCTAAATGGTTCAGTGGTAAACCAACCGCGCCCATCCTCCCAAACGATAGGAGGATTCAAACACTCTTCGATAGTTGTCCAGATTGAGAAAGAAGGTGCGAATTCATATCCCTCAACCACGATGTTAGAACCATCAAGGATAGTAATTTGATCAATGCGCGAGAAGAGTTCTTCAGATGCATATTTTGCAAAGACATCACTTAAACCAGGTTCGATTCCCATTCCCACTAATGCGTAGATGCCACGCTCTGACCAGTTCCAATCACGTGCAAATTGTTCGTCTCCGAGTTTTACGCCCGTTTCGCTATATGGGTAGTGCGGATGTTGTCGCGATAACGACATCGCCATATCCATGTAGTTGGTGTTTTCGATTTCGCAGGCAAGGAAGATGGGCATGACAAAACGCGGATCAACGGCATTAATGACGATATCTGGTTTGGTCTTACGGATGAGGTCGCGAACATCTTCCAATTCCGCGGCATTCACTTGAGCAGCGGAAAAACGCGCATCCTTGACTCGAGTGACGGCATCTTCGGCGCGGGCCAGCGTTCGATCGGCGATAACCATACTTTTGATAAACGGTCGCCTGGATGCGATGTTGGCTATTGCGCGCCCAACACCGCCGGCGCCAATAACTAGGGCTCTCATAAGAAATAACTCCTGAACGTTGCCCTCAGGCTAATACATTCGGTAAAAGTTCGCAAAATTAGGGGATAATCAGCGCGTATGCATTAAATGTCCTCGTAGCTCAGTTGGATAGAGCGATCGCCTCCTAAGCGGTAGGTCACCAGTTCGATTCTGGTCGGGGACACAGCTCAATAATTAATTGAAAATTACTGTGCGATTACCGAGAAGAAAGATGCGATCTTCGGCATACATGCGTACTGCCTTCGCGAGTACTCGTCTTTCGATATCTCTACCAATAGAGATCAATTCTTCAGGAGTTGCCGAATGGGCAACGTGAGCAACATCTTGTTCGATAATCGGACCTTCATCAAGTTCTTCAGTAACAAAGTGGGCAGTCGCGCCGATAATTTTCACACCACGTTCATACGCTTGATGGTAGGGGCGTGCTCCTTTGAATCCTGGAAGGAAAGAGTGATGGATATTGATGATGTGCCCAGCAAATTGATTACAGAAGTCTTTTGAAAGTATTTGCATATAACGCGCCAAGACAACCACATCAATCTCAAGAGATTTGATTCGAGCCGTAATCTCCGGCTCTTGCCCGCTCTTGTTTTGAGCGTTTACTGGTATGTGCTCAAATGGTATGCCGTGAGATTCAACAAGAGAGCGGAGATCTTCATGATTAGAGACTACAAGTGGAATTTCTACGGGCAGTTCTCCGAGTTCACGCAAGTAAAGAAGATCTCGGAGGCAATGGCTCTCTTTAGTGACAAGAATTAGTGCGCGGGGTCTTTTATTTAACTCTCGAACTTTAAGTTCAGGAGCAAAGCGCGACAACTCACCCTTAAGGATTGCTTCAGATTCAGAAAGGGAGGAATCAGTTGTGAATCGAGTCCGCATACAAAACATGCCCGTGAGCGGATCGGTGAATTGCTGATTCTCGATGATGTTACCGCGACATTTCAAGATTGCATCAGTCATCGTGTGCACGATTCCCGAAGTATCTTTGCAGGTTAATGTCGCGAGCAAATCCATACGCTTAGTCTAATTGATATTTAGTGCAAGAGGGAAAAGCGCTTGAGTTTCGCCGGAGCCCACCAGTTCGCATTACCAAACATTCGCATCAGCGCAGGGACGAGCAGCGCCCGAACCACTGTCGCATCAAGCAGAATCGCAAAAGCCACACCCAGACCGAGAATCTTGATGGAAGTGACCCCACTGAGGAGGAAGGCGGCGAAGACCACAGCCAGAATCAATGCAGCTGCTGTGACGATGCGAGCAGATTTCTGAAGGCCATACGCGACCGATTCTCTGTTGTTCCCACTCTTCTCATACTCCTCTTTGATTCGAGAGAGCAGGAAGACCTCATAATCCATCGAAAGACCGAAGGTAGTGAGCAACATCAAAATAATCATGCCGGTATCAACTGTCCCCGTGATAGTGAAGTCACCAAGATACTTTGCAAGGTTTCCTTCGATGAAGATCCAGGTAATCACCCCGAGTGTGGCGCTCAGTGAAAGTATGTTGAGTAGTACAGCCTTGATTGGCAAGACAATCGAGCCGGTGAATGCAAAGAGCAGTATGAGTACGCTCAAGAAAATCCAACCAAGCGCAACGGGAAGAGCACCAGCAATGCCGTTCTGAGTATCGGTGTAATCAGCAGCAACACCACCAATGAGTAAGCCAACTGGCGCAGGAATATCACGAATCTCATTTATCAGCGTTTGAGCATCTGCAGTGCGAGGACTCATTTTGTGAATCGCCTGGAATCTGATGATGCCATTTGCAGTGGTGTTCTCAGCGATGTAGGTGATTCCGGAAACCTTCCGCACCTTTTCCTTGTAAGTGGCGATCCCCTCTGAAGTTACTTGTTTCTCACCATCGATAAATAGGAATTCAATTGGAGTCGCCTCCCGTCCAGGAAAGCGCTTATCGATAAGTTGTGAGGTTTGCGCAACAGGATGAGATTTAGGAAGCACCGTGACGTCGGTTTCACCGAATGCAATATTGCGTATTGGGGCAGCAAGAATTCCTAGAAGTATGAGAGTAAGAATGGTGATGGTTAGCGGTTTGCGCATAACAAATCGTGCAAGATCAGCCCAACGTCCATCCTCCTTTGGCGTAATGGAGGATTTCTTGATTGCCCATTTATCTATCTTGGTTCCAAGGAGAGCCAGGGTCGCGGGAAGTGGAATGAGTGCACCAATTACTGCAAGTGCGATTACCGCAATTCCTGCATAACCAAAGGATTTCAAGAAGTTAAGGGGGAAGAAGAGTAGTGAAGCTAATGTCACAAGAACAGTTAGACCGGAGAAAAAGACGGTTCTGCCAGCGGTAGTAACGGTTCGAATCACCGCTTCTTGAATACTTTTTCCTTGATGGAACTCCTCTCGAAATCTGTTGACAATAAGGAGGGAGTAATCAATTCCTAAACCAAGACCAAGACCGGTGATCAAGTTCAAGGCGTAGATGCTCACATCGGTCATCAACGTCAGTAGATAGATAATGAAAAATGCCCCGAGGATGGCGCTGATTCCAACTACCAACGGCATAGCGGAAGCGATTACACCGCCGAAAACAAAGAGGAGCAGAATGAAGACAAGTGGGATGGCGATTGATTCAGATTTCTTGAGGTCATCGCTGATTTTTGTATTTAAGGCATCGCCAACTGCACCGGTTCCGGTGTAATAGATCTTCAGGCCTTGAAATTCACTGCCTATTAATTCTTCGACCTTCTTTGCACTCTCGCTCAATCCATCAAATGAATCGTCTGTGCCGTAAGCGAAGAGATAGCCAGCCTTGCGGTCATCGCTGATCAATTGTGGAGAACCAGTTGACCAATAAGAGATTACTCGCGAGATACCTTCTGTGGAATTAACTTTTGCAGTGAGCGCATCGACTTTCTGGCGAACTTGTACATCATCAACGGTCGACGTTGGCGAATCGATAACGAGAATTACTGCAGGATCTTCAACGTTAAATTCGGATTTGAGATATTCGAATGCACGTGACGACTCACTCTGGGGATCGTTATATCCGCCGCCATCCAGCTTTCCAAAGGCTTGGAAGCCAATGGCGCCGGCGGCAATAATCAGCAGGAGAGAGATGACAAGAACCGATTTGCTTCGCCGCGCGATAAAGCGGCCTAGTCGCTCAAACATATTGCCCCACCTTAGTTACTTGACGTGAATTTCGCTTAGTGGGAGAATGTAAACAATGTTAACACTTCAGCGCAAAGGCTCCGATTACCACCATGGAGATCTCAAAACAGCAGCAATCGTCGCTGGTCGAGGTTTGATCGAGTCTGGTGGGCTGTCGGCTCTTGGGATACGGCGGGTTGCCGAGAAGATTGGTGTCACTGCTCCTGCGCTCTACCGACACTTCCTTTCCCTCGAGGAACTTCTCGTGGAGATTACTGCTCAAGTGCGTCAGGAGTTAGGCGAGCTAATGCAGGAGCGAATAAGACGAGTACGTAAGCATCGCGACAAGAAGAAATATGAGCTAGATAAATTTCGTGCGATGGGAGATGCATATATTGATTATGCAGATCAACATCCACGACTTTTCGAGATTGCTTTTATTCAACATCAGGATAAGAGCACGCGTGAATTTGGTGAGCTAGCCTGGCAATTGCTCAACGAAAGTATCGAGAAATTCATCGAATTAGGTATGACTCCTAAAAGTAAGCGCGATTCTGCCCCTCTTGTGGCGTGGAGCACAGTACATGGTGTTGCTACTCTTGTTGCTAACCGAGCGGTTTCTGCCTCAGAGATACAGTTCTTTCGCTCTGCAGTAATGGATGGCGTTCAAGATGCGTTACTTAAGAGATGAGGATGACAAGATAACTATGGGCCCTGAAGATCCACAACCCTCACATGAAGAGGTAGATCAGGAAGAGAGCCAGAAGGGCTCCTCCCGTGATCAAGAAATTCTTCGTGACCGACCGCCGCATCACTAATACGAGAGCGAATCCCAGAAATCGGCGTAACCGCTCTCGATCTTCAGGGGTTGTCAGCGTGAAGAAGAATTTTTCTAGCTGATGTTGTAGCTGTTGTCGGCCTCTTTTGCCTCTTAGCACCAGCGGAGGTTCTCACGAAAGCCTCGCGAAAAGTTATTTACTCCTTACTTGTGGAGGAGGAGCTGCTGCTTGTGGAACTTCCCTCGCCCGATCCACCCTTACTTGGGCGCGAGTCGGTCCGGTAGAAGCCAGATCCCTTGAAGTGCACGCCCACAGGAGCGAAGACTTTCCGAGCGACCCCTGTGCATTGAGGGCAGCTCTGATTTGAGGTATCGGTGAAGGAGCGGCTCGCCTCGAAATCCAGGGAACAGGCATCACAGAAGTATTGATACGTGGGCATCGGCCACCTCCAATAAGTTAGCGCTGTAACTGGCTAAATGTTAGGTGCCTAGTTTAGAAGCGTGGAAGGATAGTTGCTAATCAGGGGGTACCTTCAATGTAGTGCGAAGGGAGTGGCCATGCTGCCAAAGGCCTTAAAGACCAAAGCGTTGATTCCACTTCTCATCGCGTTCGCCTTCACACTCTCGAGTTCACCCGCTTTCGCATTCGATTTAGTGAGCGCCGATCCTGTGATCGATTCAACTGTCACCATTTCGCCAGGAGCGGTCACTTTAGTTTTTTCGACTGAAGTGACAGATACCGGAAGTTCGTTGACCGTGCGCGCGCCAAGTGGCATGGCGGTAGACGATGGGTCGCTTCTCATTGATGGCGCTAATGCGCTCATAGGCCTGAAGAAGTTGACCGAGGGTGGCAGGTATACCGTCACCTATCAATTTATGAGCACCGACGGTGAAATTCTCAATGGCTCCTACGTTTTCACTTTTGATGCACCAGCTGTGGTGACTGCACCGTCTCCAACAGTCATCGCATCTCCAGATACGACCCAGGCTACTCCCGCCCAAGCAATTGGAAAGAGTTCACGTGCAACAGATATTTTCATGATTGCACTATTAATCGTTTCGTTCCTAGTGCTGATCTTTATTGGCAAGTCGCTACGTAATCCAAAAAGTAAAAAGCGCAAGAAGAAATGATTTCGCTATTTAAGTATCTTGCACTAGCGAGCGCATTCTCTCTGGTAGGAATCCTTACCTCTATCTCTTTTTTACTTCCGGAAATCGAAGGATACTTTCAAGAGTCGGCTATAAAGTTAAAGAAGATTCTCACCCCCATTGCGGCAATATGGGCGCTCTCATCAATTGGAGTTTTTCTAACCGAACTTGCGGTGATAGTTGATAAGCCGCTACTCGAGATTTTTAGCGGAAACCTGATTCGTTCATTTGCCGTGCAGGTCGTGCTTGGCAAGGTTCTGGCAATCAATATCTTTGCAGCCCTCTTACTATTGCTCATAATTCCAGTGATCAAGAGAACTGGTGGGGCCGTCGCCGCCTTGACAATTACTTTCATTGGCTTGCTAGCACCCTATTTAGAGAATCACAGCACATCCTCCGGCAATCATATGTTGGCCGTGGGTCTGGTCTTGGTGCATGTCTTCGCACTAGCGCTCTGGATTGGTGGTTTAGTTGCACTAGCGCTCATTTCAAAAGAAGAGAGAAGATTTGCGGCTTCTCGATTCCACACGATTGCTCTCTGGTCCTTGGTGGCTGTAGCGCTTAGCGGATTAATAAATGGTTGGGTTCGCTTGGGGGAGATCGGAAATATCTCGAGCAGTTATGGCCTTTTGCTACTAGGAAAATCACTCCTTCTACTCATCATTTTTGCGGTCGCATTCCGTTTCCGAGTTCAACAAAGAAGTGAATTCGACGATGGCGTGCTAAGTAGGCAACTTGGCATTGAAGGCCTTCTCTTTACAGTCACAATGGGGATGGCAGTAATTCTCGCCAGGACGCAACCGCCTATTCAAAGTGGTCTTCAGGAGATTAATCCGATACTTGGCTCTGTGATGCCAGAGTCACCCACATTCTCTCGAGTGCTTCTTGGTTACGAACCCAATGGTCTTTTCCTGGCTTTCCTAGTCTTACTTGTGGCCTTATATATAAAGGGTGTAGTAGTCCTGACTCGACGAGGAGATAAGTGGCCGATAAAC
>Ga0194121_10001378_pt1 | contig 41475 bp, 37 predicted proteins | sample TA2MahCa50mmetaG_FD_148609 | JGI IMG/M metagenome (GOLD analysis project Ga0194121, IMG submission 148609) | Freshwater microbial communities from Lake Tanganyika, Tanzania - TA2015020 Mahale Deep Cast 50m | ecosystem: Environmental > Aquatic > Freshwater > Lake | place: Tanzania: Lake...
TACCTAGTATTCATTCAATCCGGGCCTGAATAGCCCTGGTGTTCGCAAGCGTAATGTCCACGCTCTGCATGCCTTCTTGCGTTTTCAGCAAGGAAAAGGACATTCGCTTGACAATCCCGTCGGTTCATGGGTAAATCTGGCCGTCTGACAGGGAATGTTAGCGACCCTGATACGAGATGGCTTCCGGAGGCGACTACATGTTGCTGCCACGTTTTTCCGCCAGTCGGTGGATCGTCGTGTTATTGCTGAGCGGCGCCGCAGTCCTTGCCGCGTGTGGCGGCGGGGAGAAGGTCGTCGAAGTCACGAGGGTCGTCGAGAAGCCGGTTGCTCAGACGGTCGTCGTCGAGAAGCCGGTGGCAATCGAGAAGGTCGTTCAGCAGACGGTCGTCGTCGAGAAGCCGGTGACAGTCGAGAAGGTCGTTCAGCAGACGGTCGTCGTCGAGAAGCCGGTCGAGAAGGTCGTTGAGAAAGTCGTCGTCCAGACCGCCACGCCTCAGCTTCCTCCGACGCCCACGCCTCGGCCGGCTGTAAAGCCTGCGCCCAAATCGAAGAACGCGCGGGGCCAGCTGGTCTGGGCTACTGTCGAATCCGACGGAATTGCAGGCGGCTTTAACGCCGTCAACCTGTGCTGTGGTGGGAAAGCTTTGGGGGTCGTCGAGACGCTCTTCAGGCCCACGCATGAGAAGGGGACCGAGACGCCGCTCCTTGCAGCGTCCTGGAAGCTTGACGAAAAGCAGCCGCCCGAATTCGTTCAAGTGACGCTGAGAAAAGGCGTCGCCATGCACAAGGGGTACGGGGAACTTACTGCGGAGGACCTTGTCTGGTCGGTCAACGACACCAACGCAAATACGTCGGCGCAACACGGTTCAGGATCGGTAAGCGTCACGGACGGTTCCGGCGAGTGGGCAGGATTTCTAGGCAAGACGCCTGCCGAGGTGATCGACACCTATACGGCGAAGATCTATTGGACGACCTTCGACCCGCGCTGGACCACCTGGTTTTTCGGGCAGGACGGCCTGGGCGCCGGGGTGGTCAGCAAGAAGGCATTCGATAAGAACGGCCGTAACTGGAACCTGGACAACCTGGTCGGGACCGGGCCGTTCGAGGTTGCCGAGTGGAAACGCGGTGAAAGCACCGTTGTCCGTGCGGTACCGAACCACTGGCGAAAGACCGCCCAGGTCCAGACCATAAGGCGAGTCGTCGTGCCAGATGAAACCGTCCGGCTGGCAATGTTGCAGACCGGCGAGGCTGATATCGCCGACATCAGCCAGAAAAACGTCCCGGAAGTGCAGCTATTCGGAATGGTCTCCAAGGGGTCCGGCACGGCGGGGATGCTGACCGTCATGTTCGCCGGCAACCTGTGGGAGGACACGCACCCAAAGACCGGAGCCAAGCTCGAGATTCTTACATATGGCGCCGACCAGCCCTGGCTGGGTAACCCGCGCACTCCGGACGACAGCAACAACCCCAAGGGCATGAACGACATGGAGCAAGCCCGGCTCGTGCGCCAGGCCCTGGCGATGTCGATCGATCGCGACCTGGTGAACAAGGCGGTCTTGTCTGGCCTCGGGTGGCCGGTATACATCCCGTACTTTGACATCAATAACGCCAACTGGAACAACAAGTGGAAGGTTTCGTTCGACGCCAAGAAGGCTGAGGAGCTGCTCGATCAGGCGGGCTTCCCACGCGGCAAGAACGGCGTCAGGTTCACAATGCCCTTCTACGCCTGGAACAACCCGGGACCGCTACCCCACTTCGCGGATACCGGCGACGTGGTTGCGCAGATGTGGCAGAAGATAGGCGTCGACGTGGCAGTCCTTCACTACGAGTACGCGGTGTTCCGGCCTTCCCTCGTGGCAAGGTCTGCTACCATCCCGTGGGTGGACACCGGGCCGCTCGAGAACTTTGCGACCACGCCATGGGACTGGCCGCGCGGTGGCCAGATGAGCGCCTTGACACGCGGCGGAAAGAGCCATGGCATCGAGTTCGCCGAGGCGACGCAGAACTACCTGGCTGTCGGACTTGAGCCAGACATAGCAAAGCGGATCGCGCTCAACAACAAGTTCGCAGATTACCTCCACCACTGGATGCCCGGAATTGGGGTCGTCGCGGCCCCGAGCCTGATCGTGTATAACCCGACTGCAATCAAGGACTGGCCGATGGAGCTGGGGCTCCGGTCGACCTACAACTCGCCCGAGAACATCATCCTGCCGTAAGGCGGCGCAAGAGGGCCGGCCGGCACGGGGACGGACCCCTTGAAACCAGGCACGAACATACGAATCAATTCACCGGCTGTGCGAGCCCGTGATTCAGTAGCCGACGACCGCGGGAAAGGGACGCGATGCGACGGTTCCTGATACGGAGGGCCGTTTTTTCGATCCTGACCCTCTGGGGCGTCACCATACTGGTGTTCGTCCTCTCGCGGCTTGGCCCTGACCCGTTGCTAGTCTATGTCCGCGATGCGACTTACGGCATAAGCCCCGAGACGATCGCCGCACTCAAGGAGAAATGGGGGCTGGACCGCCCGCTCGTCGTCCAGTACGTCAAATGGGTCGGCGCCCTGCTGCGGGGCGATCTCGGAGAGAGCGTAGGGGCGCAGCGTTCGGTCGTCCTGATCATCTCCGAGAAGGTTCCAGCCACGGCACAGCTCGCCGCGATCGCATGGGTCATCGCCACGGTTCCTGGGGTCGCGCTCGGCGTGCTCTCTGCGGTCAAACGCGGGTCGGTGTGGGACTATACGGCTCGCGCCATCGCTCTCATCGGGCAGGCCACGCCACCGTTCTGGCTGGCCCTGGTGATGATCCTGGTCTTCTCGGTCCAGCTGGACTGGCTGCCCAGCGCTACTCGTGGCGACGCGCAAGATCCTTTCTTCACGCGTCTCAGGCACTACATCATGCCCGCGCTTGTTCTCGCATTGGGCCCGTGGGCGGCGTACATGCGCCTCACGCGGTCCTCGATGCTTGAGGTCCTGGACACCGAGTTCGTCAAACTGGCCAGGGCGAAGGGTGTCGGGAACACGGTAATCCTTTGGAAGCACGCATTGCGGAATGCCCTCATCCAACCGCTGACCGTGTCAGCTGCGGTACTTGCCTCTTTCATCGCCGGGGCAGTGTTCGTTGAGACAGTCTTCGCGTGGCCGGGGATCGGTCGCCTGGCCGTGCAGGCCACACTTGACAACGACTTCCCGATCCTGGCGGGCGTGGTGCTGATGTTCGGAGTCGGCTACCTGGCTCTGAACTTCCTGGCGGACCTTGCATACGCTGTGGTTGACCCCCGGATCCGTTACTCTTAAGGCCATTGCATGGCTGCTACCACTCGCATGTTGTCTCTAGCGCGTTCGCCGGCCGGCGCATTCAAGCGGACGTTCGACTTCTTCCGGCGGTGGCCCGTGATACCCGGCTTGATCATTGGAAGCCTGGCGGTCGGCGCGATCTTCGCAGGGTTCCTGACGCCGTACGACCCGAAACAGGGAGACCTGACCGCCCGGAGCGCCCCCCCGGCATGGGTCGGAGACGGCGAATGGGCCCATCCCCTGGGAACCGACAGGGTTGGCAGAGATATGCTCAGCCGACTTCTTTATGGCGCTCGGGTCTCGTTGATGGTTGCGGGCGTCGCGGTCTCTGTCGGGACCATCACCGGGACGTTGGCGGGCCTCCTGGCCGGCTACGTGGGCGGCATGGTCGATGAATTGCTCATGCGCCTGGTGGACCTCTGGTCCGCGCTCCCCTTCCTCCTCATCGCGCTGATTGTCGCCGTGAGTGTTGGACCGAGTCTCTGGATGGTTATCGGGCTCCTCGCACTCAGTTCCTGGTCCGCAGGAGCGCGCAATGTCCGTGGTGAAGTGTTGTCTCTGAAAACGCGGGACTACGTAGCGCTCGCCAAGGTAGCCGGAGCATCGCACACGCGCATCATGTACCGGCACCTGCTGCCGCAGGTAATCCATGTCGTGATTGTAATTACGACCCTTCGAATTGGAAGTCTGATCATCGCGGAGGCGGGCCTCAGTTTCCTGGGGGTAGGCGTCCCGGCCTCGGTGCCAACCTGGGGGATCATGATCGCCGAAGGGCGGCAGTACCTGCTGACCGCGTGGTGGATAGCAATTTTCCCGGGGATGGCCATTTTCGCCACGGTCACGGCGTTCAACTTCCTCGGCGACTGGGCGCGCGATCGCCTGGACCCCCGGCTGCGTCAGCTCGCATAGCCGCCATTGATCCGCCTGGCCACCAGGAGGCCTGTGCCTGGCGCCGCAAGGCGGCTGCCACGGCCTCTCACCACGAGCGCGGGCGCAACAAGGCCCGCGCCGGCATCGAGTGGCCACTCACCACGCCCGTCGCCCGGGCCAGGCTCCACCGGCTGTATCCCCTTCAACAGCAAGAGCTGGACTGAGTACCAGGTCCGCTGGATTCTTCGACAGGACGGCTTGAGGATGTCCAGGATCTCAGCCGTATCGGTGACAGGTAGGGCTGCGCTGGGCACCGCACTTTTCATGCCAGGGATCTACGCCTCGTGGGGCCCGACCGACCGGCCCGCGTAGACGAAGGCGCCTGCCTCGGCAAAGATCACCTCGGACCGGCACGCCTGGTCGGTGAACATCTTCCGGAACCCGAGCGCGCCACCGGTCCGGCCTGGACGCAGGACGATCTTCTGGCCGGACTTCATGTGCGGTGCTGCCGCGCTCGCGATGTCCGGGCGGGCGGAGGAGGGCACACGACCATCAGCCCTTCGACGTCGGCGCTGGCGGCCTCAATCTCCGAAGTTACTCGCTACAGCCGGGCGAAGCCGGTAGTGCCGTCGGATGACGTGGCTCAGCCGGGTAGGGGTGAGTGGTCGCGGAGCTCCCTGGGCAATACGAACTGGATGTCTTCTTCCTGCTCACCGATCGGGATTACGCGGTCCGGGTTGATGGCTTCAATGACCGCCTGCACCATGTCCTCGGGCGTGGACGCCCCGGAGGTGATGCCCACCCTTTCGACCCCGGACAGCCAGCCCGGGTCGAGCTCCGCTGGTCCGTTGATCAGGTAGGCGGTCACACCCTCGGCCCTGGCCACCTCCTGGAGCCGGCGGCAGTTCGATGAGTTCTGTGCCCCGATCACGAGCACAACATCGACCTGGCGGGCCATGAGCTTCGCGGACTCCTGTCGGTTGGTGGTCGCGTAGCAGATGTCGTTGCGCACCATGGCGTTGGGGAACCGGCCCCGGATCTCCTTGACGACGCGGGCGGTGTCATCGACCGACAGGGTCGTCTGCGTGAGCACCGCGATCTCCGTTTCGGGCTGCCACCCCGGGAGGCCATCGCGCTCGCGATCGTCCATGAGGTGCATGTCGGCCTGTCCCATCGTGCCGCGCACCTCCTGGTGGCCTCGATGGCCAATCAGGATCAGCTTCTTCCCCTCGCGCTCGTACTTCTTCGCCTCGTTGTGGACACGTGTGACAAGCGGGCAGGTGGCGTCGATCACGCGGAGGCCGCGCCGTCTGGCCTTGGCGAAGTCGTCGGGCGCGGAGCCGTGCGCTGAAAAGACCACGTGAGCGCCTTCTGGAATCTCGTCGACGTCCTCTACGGTGACGGCGCCCTTGGCTTCAAGGGAGGCGACCACGTGTGGGTTGTGCACGATCTGGTGCTTCACGTAGATGGGCGGCCCGAAGCGCTGCAGGGCGATTTCTACGATGTCAACCGCCCGGACCACCCCGGCGCAGAACCCGCGTGGTGAACTGAGATAAACGTCCAACGGTCCCTCCGCCGCGCCCTTAGAGGGGCGCGCGTTCATATCTGGATTATATCGTCGCAACTGCGCGGCGGGCCTTCGATCAGCGTCCGCGGCGGACCCGCGCAGCCTTGAGCCGAATCAGCATCAGCGGGAAGATCACGAACGCGATGGCGACCGCGCCGATCATCACCCGGTAACCGAGGTCGTCGGCTCGCCGGTTCAGCACTTCGACCAGGATCCCGGCCGCCAGTGGGATCCCGGCGCCGAAAAGCATCGCGGTGCTCGTATAACTGAGGTTCCTGCCCGCCTTCGATGGCTTCACCAGGTCATTTGCGAGCGCCCACGCCACCGAGAGCAGAGCACCGGATGAGACACCGACCGCCAGTCCAGCGACGACCAGGGCCGGCAGCGTATCGATGAACGCGAGGCTTGCTACCGAAACGGATCCCACGAGGCCACCCGCAAGGAGGATGGGCATCCGCCCCATGCGGTCGGACAGGATGCCTGCCGGCAGTACCGAAAGAGCCACCCCTCCGACGACACTGATCGAGAGGATCAGGGCGCCGCGAGCAGGGTTCTCAAGCCCGACCACATCCTGCAGAAAGAAGATCGCGAACCGGCTCAGCACCGACATTGTCCCGGTCGCGATCGTGAAAGCCGCCAGGAACCAGATGAACTCCCTGGTGCGGGGCGCCGGCCCCTCTGCTTCCGTTTCATCTGCCGGGCCCTCGGGGCCGGGAACGACAGCGTCAGAATCCGGGCGGGGCCGGATGGCGAGGGACGTCCAGCCGGCCGAAAGGAGCGCCATTCCTGAGATCAGCGCCAGTGCCAGCCACATCCATAGCGACATCTCCTGGGTCGGGGCGTGACTCAGGAGCAGCAGGGTTCCCACCACGGCGATGCCCGCGCCGATCGAGCGGGCAAAGGTGAGCGCGCCCGCGGCCGCGCCCCGTCGATTCACCGGCACGTGATCTATCAGCAGGGCATTGGCGGGTCCCTGTGCGATGTTTCCCATCACCTGCATCAGGCAGTACGCAAGCAGCAGCGACATGAAGCTGTCGGCAAAGCCGACGAGCATCGTGGCGATCGCCAGTCCGCCGCCCCCGAAGAGGATGTAGGGCCCCCGCTTGCCCAGGCGGTTCCGGCTGCGATCACTGAATCCACCGGCGACGGGCTGGACGATGGCGGGGAACACGAGCCCGACAAGGGTGATCGTCGTCAGCGCGACGATCTTCTGCGAAGGGTCGACGATCGCCAGCAGGCGGAACTGGATAATCACAAACGTGACAGCCGTCCACAGGCCGGTGAGACCCGCAGCGTAGAGGCTCAGATTCAGGAGGCTGCCGGGGCCACGACGGTAGACGGATGCCACACGCCTGAGCAGGCCGATGTCCCGGCCGGGCGCGGCCGCGTGGACGGGCCGTGCCCGTTGAATGAGCGGGTCGTCTCGATCCACGCCAGCATGCTAAATTGGCGCACCAACTACGACAACTGTCCCGGGCATTCAGACCCCTTCCGGAGGCGACCGTGCCAGCTTCCCTGACGCTCTACTGGTGGCCGAAGTGAACAACCTGTCGCAAAGCGAGGGATTTTCTCTCGCAGGCCGGGGTCGAGGCGGAGTTGAGGGATATCTTTGCGAAGCCGCTGGACAGAGCTGAACTGGGAGATCTGGCGCAGCTCGTGACCGCTGATGGCCTCTTTTCGTGGCGCAGCCCAGGCGCCAGGGAGATCGCCCACCTGCGAGGCCGTCTTCCGGACGAGCGGCTCATCGACCTGATGGCAAGTGAACCCCGGCTGATCCGCCGGCCGCTGGCGCGCAGGGGAGACGTATTGGTCGTCGGCTTCGATCCGGAACGGCTTGCGGCCCTGGCAGGCTGATCCAGGCGCCGCACCGGCGGCTTTGCGGGCCAGCACATACTCTCTTCGGCGGTGTTCCACGGTCGCACCGACCGGTCATGCGGCCACGATCTCCTCATACCGAATTGAGAGAGGAACCCGACCGCAAATGCTCTGCTTCCACACCTGCAAGCGCTGTAACGTCGACAGCCACATGAGCCGTGACACCTGCAGGGCATGCCTCCAGTGCCTCCAGTGCGGATTCTCACGTGACGTCCCCACCCCGCAGTAACGGGCATGGATCCCCATTGCGGGCGCCCGCCGCCTGACGTTCGATCGATTGCCGGCTGCCTGGATGCGGCCGGCAGGGGGAAGCATCCGGTCGCTAGCTGTTGGCTGCTAGAATCGGGGTATGCCCCCTGAGCTTCACAGTCGGCCGGACGCGGCCAAATCCCCCCTGCTCGTCGCGACCAGTGACGACGGGCGGATCGCAACGCTAATCCTGAATCGTCCCGAGCGTCTCAATGCCCTTGGCTCGGAGCTGCTTGCTTGCCTGGCGGAAACCATCGAGTCGCTGTCACGCGACGACGGCGTGCGCGTCGTAATCCTGGCGGCCGCAGGTGACGCCTTCTGTTCCGGCGCCGATACGGAGGAGCTGGCCGGAGGGGTCAGGCGGGGCCCACATGCACTCGGCCCGGAGGGCCCGGAGGGGCTGAGGCGCGGGTTCGAACCTGCGCAGCGGATCATCCTCGGCCTGCAGCGGATGCCGAAGCCGGTGATCGCCGCCATCAATGGCCCGGCGGTAGGCGCCGGATTCGACCTGGCCTGCGCCTGTGACATCCGGGTCGGCACGCCGGCGGCCCGCTTCATGGCCGCCTATGTGAAGGTCGGCCTCTTTCCCGGCTACGGCGGAACATGGTTGTATCCGCGCTTGCTGGGCATGGGGGTTGCGGCCGAATTGCTCTTCACGGGCGATTTCCTGGAGGCGTCTGACGCGCACCGGCTCGGGCTGCTGAACCGCCTGGTGGCGCCCGGGGAGTTGATGGACGTGGCTCAAAAGATGGCCCGCCGGATCGCTGACGGCCCGCCGATCGCAATCCGGCTCGCCAAGTTACTGTTGTATAAGGGCCTTGAGCTTGACCTTGAGACCGCCATGCAGGTGGCGGCTGCGGCCGAAACCGTTACTCTGTCGTCGAAAGACCATCTGGAAGGGCTGGCCGCACTCCGAGAGAAACGCAGGCCAAAGTTCGGAGGGACTTAATGCTCGTAGCTTTCGGAGATCTCGTGATCTTTACCGGGAACGCGCACCCGCGATTGACGCAGGAGATCTGCAGCTATCTGAAGATCCCGCTCGGCAAGGCCGAAGTCTTCAAGTTCAACAACGACAACACCTTCGTCAAGATCCTGGAAAACGTTCGCCAGCGTGACGTCTTTATCGTCCAGTCGACGGTCGCGCCGGTGAACGACCACATCATGGAGCTGCTCATCTTCATGGACGCCGCCAAGCGCGCATCGGCCGGGCGCATCACGGCGGTCCTCCCTTACTACTCCTATGCCCGGACCGACAAGAAGGACCAGCCCCGCGTTCCCATCACCGGCCGCCTGGTCGCCGACCTGATCACGACCGCCGGCGCCGACCGGGTCCTCATGATGGACTTGCACGCCGGCCAGGTGCAGGGGTTCTTCAACCTTCCGGTCGACGAACTGACGGCGCTGCCCAAGCTGGTGAAGTATTTTCAGGACAAGAACCTCGCGGACCGGGTGGTTGTGGCAACCGACGAGGGCATCACGAAGCGGGCGCGGGACTTTGCGTCGAAGCTGGACGCCCCGCTGGCGATCGTCGAGAAACGCCGGATAGGGAACGCGGACCGGACCGAGGCGCTGAACGTCATCGGAAACGTCGATGGCAAGGCTGCCATTCTGTTCGACGATGAGATCAATACCGGTAGCTCGATGATCACCGCGGCCGCCCTTCTTACCAGGAACGGCGCTCGTGAGATCTATGCCACGGCCACGCACGGCGTCCTGCCCGGTGAAGCCACCAGGAAGCTCAGCGCCGTATCAGAGATCAAGGAGATCGTGATTACCGACACCGTGCCGCTCGAAGACTCCCGGCGGACCCCGAAGATCACGGTGATATCAGTGGCCGACATCCTGGGGGAGGCGATCTATCGAATCCACAACGGGCTGTCGGTGGGCGCCCTCTTCGGCTAGGGATCATGTCCATGTTCAAGGCCCTCACAAAGTTTCTCGGCGACTCCAATGAGCGCGAGGTACGCAGGCTCCGTGAACTCATCGACGAGATCAACGGACTCGAGGAAGAGACGAAGCAACGCTCCGACGAGCAGCTTGGCGCGCTGACGCCTGAGTTCAAGAAGCGGCTGGCTTCTGGCGAGTCACTGGACGATCTCCTTCCCGAAGCCTTCGCCGCAGTGCGCGAGGCGGCTCGCCGAACGCTTGGCCAACGGCACTTCGACGTTCAGCTCATCGGTGGCATCGTGCTGCACTCCGGCAAGATCGCAGAAATGAAGACCGGTGAGGGCAAGACCCTGGTCGCCACTTTGCCGGCCTACTTGAACGCCCTGGTCGGTGGAGGCGTTCACGTGGTCACCGTGAACGACTACCTGGCCCGGCGCGATGCCGCGTGGATGGGCCCGGTGTACGGGATGCTGGGCATGACCGTAGGCTGCCTCCAGAACCAGGCCTCATTCAAATATGACCCGGCTGCGGCGGAGCCTGCCGGCAAGGATGGGAAGCGTGGCGAGCCCATGCGGGCCGCCAACCGGCGCGAAGCTTACGCCGCCGATATCACCTACGGCACCAACAACGAGTTCGGCTTCGATTACCTGCGCGACAACATGGTGGATTCGCTGGACCGCAAGGTGCAGCGGTCGCGCGACTACGCGATCGTCGACGAGGTCGACAACATCCTGATCGACGAGGCCAGGACTCCGTTGATCATCAGCGGCCCCGCACCTGATCGCGGGCAGCAGTACCAGCGCTTTGCGCAGCTGGCCCGCCGCCTCGAACGGGAAAAGGACTTCACGGTCGAAGAGAAGTCGAAGTCCATCTCGCTGACCCAGGACGGCATCACCAAGATCGAAAAGGTGCTCGGGATCAGCAACCTGTACGACCCCGAGCATTACGCGCTCACTCACTTCGTCGAGAACTCGGTGCGGGCCGAAGTGGTGTACATGCGAGACCGCGACTACGTCGTACGCGAGGGCGAAGTCCTGATCGTCGACGAGTTCACCGGGCGTTTGATGGTTGGCCGCCGGTACTCCGAGGGGTTGCACCAGGCCATCGAGGCCAAGGAAGGCGTGCGCATCCGCGAGGAGTCGATCACCTACGCCACGATCACCCTCCAGAACTACTTCCGCTTGTACAAGAAATTGTCGGGCATGACCGGTACCGCAGCGACCGAAGCGGAAGAGTTCTTCAAAATCTACAAACTGGAGGTGGTCCAGGTACCGACGAACCGCGAGATGGTCCGGGAGGACCTGCCCGATCTGATCTACAAGACTGAATCCGCCAAATACAACGCCGTCGCCGAACTGGTCAAGCAGCTGAACAAGGAGGACCGGCCGGTCCTCATCGGCACGACGAGTATTGAAAAATCGGAGCGCCTCAGCGAGTTGCTCAAGAAGCGCGGGCTGCGCCACGAAGTGTTGAACGCCAAGCAGCACGAACGGGAAGCAGTGATCGTGGCCGAGGCGGGCCGGCCGGCGGCAATAACCGTGGCGACCAACATGGCGGGCCGCGGCACCGACATCATCCTTGGCGGCAATCCGGCTTTGATCGGGATCACCCGGGAGGAGTGGCAGAAGGCCCACGACCGCGTGATCGAGGTCGGCGGCCTGTTCATCATCGGCACCGAGCGCCACGAAGCTCGCCGCATCGACAACCAGCTGCGGGGACGGGCCGGCCGGCAGGGCGACCCGGGTACCAGCCGTTTCTTCGCCTCGACCGAGGACGACCTGATGCGCCGGTTCGGCGGCGACCGCATCAAGGGCATCATGAACTTCGTCGGGCTTGAAGAGGACGTCCCGATCGAAAATCGAATGGTCTCCCGCGCGGTCGAGCAGGCGCAGAGCCGGGTCGAGGGCTACCACTTCGAGATCCGGAAGCACCTGGTCGACTACGACGACGTGGTGAACACCCACCGCTCCGTCATCTATCGCTTGCGAGACAAGGTCCTTGCCCAGGAGGAACTCCGGCCCACGATCGAGGAGATGGTCGGCAAGGAGCTCGACCGTATCGCTGGCGCACGGCTCCAGGGTGAGCCGGAGGACTGGGACATAGACGGCCTGTTCAAGGAACTCCAGATGGTGTTCCCGCAGCCGGCGGAAATGCAGAACGCCGAAGCGGTGCGCAACCTGCATCCGGGCGAGATCGAAGAGATCCTGGACACGCATGCGGTGCGGATCTACGACGAACGCAACACCCAGTTTGGCCCCGACGTCTGGAAACAGATCGAGCGCGTTGTCCTGCTCCGGACGATCGACAAGCACTGGGTCGAGCACCTGACCGCGATGGAAAACATGCGGACAGGCATCGGCCTCGAGGCGGTTGGTCAGCGCGACCCGTTGGTCCAGTACAAGCAGACTGCGTACGGGATGTTCGGGGAGCTCATGGGGAACATCGAGAGCGAGGTCGCGCACACGATCTTCCGAGTGGCGCCGGTGCAGCAAGCGGCGACGCCACAGCCAAATGCGGTCCCGGCGCGCGGCGAGGAGCCGGGGCGCCCCATGGGCGGGGACGCGGTGCGCGGGCCGGCCGCCGGCTCGGTGCTCCGCCAGAAATCGGTGATGGCGGCCGTGGCCAGTGGCCACGGGGCCGACGCGTCATCCACTCGCAAGGTGGGGCGTAACGAGTTCTGTCCTTGCGGCAGCGGCAAGAAGTACAAGCGCTGCCACGGGGCGAACGCATGATCCGGCAGGGGTCAGGCTGAAGGGCGCAAGCCCTCCCATGGTGAGCCGGACCAGGCCGTGAACAATGTGGCGATCGCGGCGGCATTCACAGACATCGCCCGCTTCCTTCAGCTCAAGAACGACTCGATCTTCAAGATCCGCGCCTACCAGCGCGCCGCCGACATCATCCAGGGCCTCGACTTCGACCTGAACGAGGTCCGGACCCGCCCGGAGCTCCTCGCAGGCATCCCCGGCATCGGGGACGCGATCTCAGCCAAGATCACCGAGCTGGTTGAAACTGGCCGCCTCGAATACCTCGAGAAGCTCAAATCGGAGTTCCCGCCCGCGCTTCTGCCCGTGCTTGACGTCACGGGCATCGGGCCGAAGACCGCCATGATGGTGGTCACAGAGCTGGGCCTGAAAACCGTGGATGACCTCGAGAAAGCCATCGCCTCGGGCGCACTGGCAGCATTGCCCAGAATCGGCGAACGCAACGCAGAGCGGATCCTTCGCCACTTCAAGGCTTTGGCGGAGCCGAAGCGCAGGACGATCGGGGAGGCCCTGCCGGCAGCCGAGGGCGTGATGCGGGCGCTGAGCGCCGCCTGCCCCGACGTGCGCAAGCTCACGGTCGCCGGTGCGCTGCGAAGATGGCAGGAGACGATCGGCGACATCGACCTGGTATGCGTCGCCGACGATCCGGCAGCCGTGACCCGGGCGTTCTCGAAGCTACCAATCGTCACGGAGATTCTGGGGCAGGGCGACACGCAGGCTTCGGTCATCGTAGCGCCCGGCTTCCAGGTCGATCTACGCGTGGTTGCCGACGCCCACTTCGCCTCGTTGTTGCTCTACTTCACCGGTAGCCAGCAGCATACGGCCCAACTGCGAACGGCGGCGCAGAAACTCGGCCTCTCCCTGAACGAGTACGGACTCACCGACCAATCAGGCAAGCTGCACGAGTTCGAGTCAGAAGCGGCCTTGTACGAGCATCTGGGCTTCGCCTACGTCGAGCCGGAACTACGGGAAGGCCAGGACGAGTTGGCAGCTGCAACGAGCGGCAGCCTGCCTGCGCTGATCTCGTTGAGCGACATCCGGGGTGACCTGCACACCCATTCAAACTGGACCGATGGCGATTCGACGATCGATGTGATGGTGGCCGAAGCAGAGAAGCGGGGCATCGAATACATCGCGATTACCGACCACTCGGTCAGTCGCGCCATCTCGAACGGGCTCTCGGTCGACCGGCTAAGACTGCACCGGGCGCAGATCGAATCCATCCGGCTAAAGAAGCCGGGGATCAAGGTCCTCTGCGGCTCCGAGATCGACATCCTGGCGGACGGCTCCCTGGACTACTCCGACGAAGTTTTGGCCGGCCTGGATGTGGTGGCCGCTTCGGTCCATTCGGCCATGGGGCAGAAATTGGAGATAATGACGGAACGGATCATCCGGGCGATGCGTAATCCGCACGTGACCGTGGTCGGTCACCTGACGACCAGGATGCTGCCCCATCGCGGGCGCCCCGAGGGGCGTGAACCGATAGAAGCTGACTTAGATGCGTTGTTCAGGGCCGCCGCCGACACCGGGACGTTACTGGAGATCAACGCATCTCCGAGCCGGCTGGATTTGAAGGACACCCATGTGCGCAGGGCGTCCCAGCTCGGAGCCCGCTTCGTGATCAGTACCGATGCCCACTCTACCGCCGGGCTCGATGACATGAAGTACGGGGTTGGCACCGCCCGGCGGGGCTGGTGCGCGCCCTCGCTGGTCATGAACACGCTGGCGGCAGACGAGTTCACAGATTTCCTGAAGACTCCCAAGCCGGAACGGGGCAAGTGGAAGCCGGGGAGAGGCAGAAGTGACAACCAGCGCGGCTGACGTCGCCGAGGCACCGCAAGCGCGGCGCAAGGGCGCCCGCCAGCTGATCGCGTCCCTCAAGCGCCGGCTGGCGGCGGACGGCGAGCACTGGATGGATGCCCTGTTCGACACGGTGTCCCAGTGGCCGCTCGCTGGCGAGGCCGCATTCGAGCGTGAGTTTACATACCTGATCGACGGCGAAGCTTTTGACTGGGTACTGCTTGTCGAACGGCTTCTGCTCGACCCTGAGCTGGATTTCCCGGTCGAGGCACGCGAGCGCCTGATCGGCACGCCGGGTTTTCCGGACGGCATGTCAGAGTCGGAATTCCGCAAGCGTATCGGGCTGGACAAACACCGGGCGTACCTGAACTACCACTACGGCGTGACGGTCGAGCAGGCGTTGTTGCTGGCCGTAGAGGAAGAGATCCGCAAGCGCAGGTACAGCAACGGCCACGTGCCCGGCGATTCACGCTTGGACGATGCCTATCTGCACCTTTACGGGGAGAGCCCCGGGAACTTGCTCAAGGAATTTCGGAAGACCAGGCCCGACCTCTCGGATAACCCGAGGATTCGGATCGCGAAGACGCTTTCGATGCAGGAGGCCTCTGCATTCACCTACTGGCTGTTCAAGCGCCGGCTTGAGAGGGCGGACCCGGCAAGGCTGGCCAGCGACACGAAGAAGGGACTGGACCAGCTCGCGCGCATGCGGGCGGCACACGCCAGGCGGGTGCGGGAAGGTGGCCGCAGGTCCGTCAAGACGGCGCGTTGACCGCCTCATTCCGCCGTGGTAGTTTCGAGTAGCCTGTTGCAGACGCTGTGAAGGGGAGTAGTAGCGGCGCGGCGGACCAAGAGAGCCGGCGGACGGTGCAAGCCGGTGTCCGACCACCGTGAAGTCGCCCTGGAGCGCCCGGTCTGAGTCCCGGCATCTTCGGGAGCCAGGACCGGTCGGAATCGCCACGTTAAGGCTTTAGAGAGCCTCCCGGCGCATCGGGAGGAAGCGGGGTGGCACCGCGGGGCCATGGCCTCGTCCCTGGAGATGGGACGGGGCCTTTTTGTTTTCCGAGGGATCTGGACGGGAGCCGCGGAGATGACTAGCACCGAGAACTGGATCAAGCCGATCGACGTGGATTCGATCCCCAGGAATTACGATCCGAATCTGGTTGAGAAGAAGTGGCGTGACGCGTGGGAGTCCCGCCGGATGTACGGCTGGGACAGCTCGGTTCCGCGCGAAAACACGTTCGTGGTCGACACGCCGCCGCCCACGGCCAGCGGCTCGCTGCATGTCGGCCACGTCTTCTCATACACGCATCAGGACATCATCGTGCGCTACCAGCGGATGCGTGGTCGCAACATCTTCTATCCGGTGGGCTGGGACGATAACGGCCTCCCCACGGAGCGACGCGTTCAGAACTATTTCAACGTGCGCTGTGACCCCAACCTCGCCTACGCCCCCGGACTGGCAGTCGAGCGCGCCTCAGGCAAGAAGGACGAGCCTCCCCTGGTCGTCTCACGCCGCAACTTCATCGAGCTGTGCGCACGCGTAACCGCCGAGGACGAGGTCGCATTCAAGGAGCTGTTCCAGCGACTCGGACACTCGATCGACTGGAACGAGGAGTACGCGACGATCGACCGGCGCTCGCGAGCTATCGCCCAGCGCAGCTTCATCGAGTTGTTCGCCGCCGGACACATCTACCAGGTCGAGTCTCCGACCATGTGGGACACCGATTTCCAGAGCGCCGTCGCCCAGGCCGAAGTGGAAGACCGGTCGGTTCAGGGCGCCTTCCACGACATCGAGTTCGCGGTCGAGGGTGGTGGGGAGTTCGTGATCTCCACGACGCGTCCCGAGCTCCTGGCCGCCTGCGTCGGGGTTGCCGCGCACCCGGACGATCCGCGTTACAGGTCCCTGTTCGGGAAGCACGCCGTTACACCGGTCTACTTCGCACGCGTGCCGATCTTCCCGACCACGTTGGTCGACCCCGAAAAGGGCACCGGCGTGCTGATGGTCTGCACGTTCGGCGACCAGACCGATGTCCAGTGGTGGCGCGAACAGCGGCTCCAGCTCCGACAGATCCTGGGTCTCGACGGGCGGATCCTCTCCCGTACGTTCGGCAGCGCGGGATGGGAGAGCCTCAAACCTGACGTGGCTAACGCGAACCTGGGCGCCATTGCCGGCAAGACCGTCGTCCAGGCACGCAGGCTGGTAGTCGAGCAGCTTAAAGACCCGGGCAACTCCGCGACCGGTGGTGGCGCGCCGTTGAAGGCCGAGCCGCGACCCCTGACCCACTCGGTCCGCTTCTTCGAGAAGGGTGATCGGCCGCTCGAGTACCTGACCACCCGCCAGTGGTTTGTGCGACTCATGGACAAGAAGCGGCGGTTGATCGAACTGGGACGCGAGATCCAGTGGCACCCGGAGTACATGGGCAAGCGGTACGAGAACTGGACCGAAAACCTGGCCGTGGACTGGTGCATAAGCCGCCAGAGGTACTTCGGGGTCCCGTTCCCCGTGTGGTATCCACTCGACGGGAAGGGCATTCCCATCTACGGCCGCCCGATCGTTGCTGACTTCGGGGCGGTTCCGATTGATCCGATGTCGGCTACGCCCCCCGGCTACTCCGAGTCGCAGCGGAACATGCCGAACGGCTTTGCCGGCGAACCAGATGTGTTCGACACCTGGTTCACCAGCTCTCTGACGCCCCAGATCGGGGGGCGGGATGGCGAACCGGACGACCGGATGAGCACGCTGTTCCCGACGGATATCAGGCCACAGGCCCACGACATCATCAGGACCTGGGCCTTCTACACGATCGTGAAATCGATGCTCCAGGAAGGGACGATCCCGTGGCGCAACGTGATCATCAGCGGCTGGGTCCTCGACCCTGACCGGAAGAAGATGAGCAAGAGCAAGGGCAACGTGGTCACGCCCATCGGGCTACTTGATAGCTTTGGCGCCGACGCGGTCCGTTACTGGTCGGGCAGCGCCAGGCTCGGGGCCGACACCGCGTACGACGAGCAGGTCTTCAAGGTAGGCAAGCGACTCGTCACCAAGATCTACAACGCCGCCAAGTTCGTGCTTCAGCAGAGTGGGCCGAAAGGCCCCGTAGCCAACCCGCTCGACCGGGCGTTCCTCGGCGACCTGGCCCACGTGGTGGAAGCCGCGACGGCTTCATTTGAGAAGTTCGACTTCGCGCAGGCCCTGGAGGCGACCGAGAAGTTCTTCTGGGACGGGTTCACCGACAACTACATCGAGCTCGTGAAGGTGCGGGCACGCAGCGAGACCGATCTGCAGGGCAGGGCTTCTGCGATCGCAACCTTGCGCTGTGCCCTCAACCTGCACCTGCGGCTCCTGGCGCCGTTCCTGCCATTCATCACGGACGAAGCCTGGGCATGGACGTTCGAAGGGGGAACGCGCCCTTCGATTCACCTCGAGCGCTGGCCGACCGTCGCCGAGGTCAAGACGGCTGGTGGGACCCCAGGCTCAGACGTCTTCCGTGCCGCCTGCGCGGCGATCGCGGCGGTCCGCAAAGCCAAGACGGAAGCTGGCGTCAGCCTCGGCACCCGCGTTTCCGCGCTGAAGCTGGAGGGCGATGCCGGGACGTTGACGGCCCTGAAGGAAGCGCTCGAGGATGTGCTTGCGGCTGCGGGCGCGACCTCTACCGTGCTCGTCGAGCGAGCGTCATCGGGCCCGCTGACAGCTCAGCTGACCCCGGAGCCGCGTCAGCCCGGCGACTAGTACTGGTCGCCGCTGACGATCTCTCCGTCATCGGAGACCGGACCGGCCTTTCGCCTTGCGGGCGGCGCGCCATCCCTCCATCAGTTCCGCGCGCCTTCGGGAAAACCGGGCTTCGCCTTCATTTGAGGGACGGCGCCGTACATCGCCGGCCCTCCGCCTTGCCGGTGCTTAGCGCTTCTTCCAGGCCTCGTACTTCTGGAGGTTGAAGCCGGTCGAGAAGTAGCGGTGCATCTCTGCCTCCTTCTTCCGAACCTCGGCCGCCTTCTTTGCCACATCGCCGGCGATCTCAACCGGCACCCGCGTGACACCATCGCTGTCGCAGACGAGGATGTCACCGGGCTCGATCAGCAGCCCCGCGGCCACCAGCGGGACGTTGTGGCGAACCATACTGAACGGGCCGTGGCCGGGTACGCGCCCGGTCGCCCAGAGAGCGCACTTCGCCCGGGCGATCCCCGGCACGTCGCGCGCGCTGCCATCGACCACGACTCCGAGGCACCCCAGGGCGCGGTGCCGGAAGGCCATGCCATCGCCCATGATTGCGCCGCGACCCGGGACACTGTCGACGTCCTTCAGCACGCCAACGGTCGGCAGACCGGCGTAGGCCAGGGCGTCGTAGTAGTCGTTCCAATCTGCCGGGGCGCGCTGCTCCGTCAGCGGCGTCAGCTCGGCGGTGACGGCCACGCCAACGATCGTTCCGAATTCGGGCGTCATGCTCTTGAGGTCCGGGCCAGAATAGTCCTCGCTGGCCGGTATGTAGCCACGCACCAGGATGGCAGCGTTCTGCACCGTCGCCGAGTCGTATTTGGCGAGCTCTTCGATCAGTTCGATAGTCGCGGTCCTTCCAGGCGCCACCTACTCCCCCTCTTCCGTTTCTTTCATCGGCCTCACGCCCTGGCTGACCGTCAGCGGCTCGCCGACAAAATCACGCCATGGCTCGAACGTCTCGACGAACTTCATGGCCTCCTCGATGCTCGGGATGTCCTGGGCGGCGCGGCCAGGATCGTAGCCGGTCGTGAATGCCATGGCCTGGATACCGCGTTTCGTTTCGCGAATCCCACCGACCTTCACTTCTTCGCCGCCATCGGTCTCGACGATCAGGTCGAGTCCCCGCTTGCGCTTTCTCCAGTACAGTTCCAACTCATCCTCCACGTCCGGCACAACGATTCTTGTCGCGCGGTCGGGCCCTCTCAGGCCCGGCGCGCTGCCAGCATCATGACGGCCCGGTCGAGCACCCGCTGGGCCACTTCGAACTTGTCCATCATCGGCAGGTCTTCTGCCTTGCCGCTCACGTCAATCAACGTCACCTGGTTGGTGTCGTGCTCGAAGCCCACGCCCGGCCTGGTGACGTCGTTTGCGACCACGAGGGCCACCTTTTTTGCGTCGAGCTTGGCCCGCGCGTTCTCAAGCAGATTGGATGTCTCCACGGCGAACGCAATCTTGACGAGGCGCTGGCCTTTCGCCGCGGCAATGACATCCGGGTTTCTGACCAGTGACAGGTCGAGCCTGTCCTTCCCGGCGCGCTTGATCTTCTCCGCAGCAGGCGCTTCCGGACGGAAGTCGGCGACCGCGGCCGACATCACCAGGAGGTCGGCGTCCGAGGCCTCCTCGAGCACGACATCGTGCATCTCCAGCGCGGTCTGGACCGGAAGCAAGCGTACGCCGGCCGGCGGCTGCAACCCGGTCGGCGCCGAGATCAGCGCCACAGTAGCGCCGCGATCACGCGCCGCCTCGGCCACGGCGTACCCCATCTTCCCGGATGACCGATTGCCAAGGAATCTGACCGGGTCCAGTGGCTCACGGGTCCCGCCGGCCGATATCACGACCTTCATCCCGGCAAGGTCGCCTGCGCGGCCCAGGAGCGCGCGGAGGCGGCCAAGGATCTCTTCGGCCGACTCGAGGCGCCCCAGGCCGATCTGGCCCGATGCCAGTCGGCCCGATGCCGGGCCCACGATGATGAAGCCGCGCTCACGCAGCAGCTGCAGGTTAGCGACCGTCACCGGATTCGAGAACATATTGGCGTCGCCGGCTGGCGCAAGCACCACCGGGGCGGCGGTCGCGAGCACCGTTGCGCCCAGGGCGTCGTCGCACAGGCCATGCGCGAGCTTGGCGATCGTATTGGCGCTGGCGGGCGCGATGAGCACCGCGTCGGCGCGGCGCGCCAGCGCCACGTGGTCCATGCTGAGCTCGGAGGTAGGGGCGAACAGGTCGGTGACGACTGGCCGATGCGTGATGCCCTGGAAGGAGATCGGCCCGACGAAGCTGGTCGCGCGGTCGGTCATGATCACGTCGACGCGAGCGCCCAGCTGTACCAGCTTGCTGGCGAGGTCGACCGCCTTGTAGGCGGCGATGCTCCCGCAAACTCCGAAGACGATGCTCTTGCCGCTCAGTACGGTAGGCATATCACTCCTTCCGGGTCGGGCGCTCGCGCTGCCCGCCGATCACGAGTTGAGGTCGTGCAGGATTTTGAGTCCGACCAGGGTGAGGTCCGAATTGACGGTCGTGAAAATATCGGTCTCTCGTGCAATCAAGGGGGCCAGTCCGCCGGTGGCGATCACGGTGGCGCCGGGGCCCGATACGGGGACCTCAAGCTCCGCCTTGAAGCGCTTGACCATTCCTTCGACCAGGCCGACGTACCCGTAGAGGAGCCCGGACTGCATGGCCGCCGTCGTGTTCCTGCCAATTGCCTTCTCGGGTGGCTTCAGCTCGACCCTTCGCAGCTGGGACGTTCGCTGGTAGAGGGCCTCGGCCGCCAGCATGACTCCCGGCGCGATTGCGCCCCCTAGGTACTCACCCTCGCCGCTGACCGCGTCGAACACGGTCGCGGTCCCGAAGTCGACCACGATCGATGGGCCCGGGTACAGGTTGAAGGCCGCTACCGCGTCGACGATCCGATCGGCGCCCACGTCCTGCGGGCGGTCGTAATTGATTCGAATGCCGGTCCGGGTGCCCCTCCCGATGACCAGCGGTTCCCCGCCGAAGAGGTTGCGCAGCGCCCCGACCACGGTGTCGGTCGCGGTGGGCACCACGCTGCACACGCAGGCGGCCGAGACCTCGCTCGCCGGGATTCCCTTGCTGGCCAGCAGCCCCGAAAGCAGGAGGCTGTGCTCATCTTCGGTGCGGCTCGGGTCGGTCGAAATGCGCCAGCGGGCCCGGATATCGTCGCCGGTGAAGGCGCCGAGCGTGATCTGCGTATTCCCGATATCTACCGCGAGAAGCGTATTCAATGCCGTCGAATTATACAGACGACAGCTTTGAGACCTCGAGCGTGCGCAGCGCGTCGGGCAGCTCGCCGAGGACATCGGTGGCGGTCATTGCCACCTCTCCAAACCTTGCACGCGCAGCATGTCCGGCCAGGGCGTGAACGTACACCGCAAGGGTGGCCGCATCGAAGGGCGTCATGCGCTGGGCCAGCAGGCCGACCACGATGCCTGCCAGGACGTCTCCGGTGCCGCCCGTAGCCAGGCCGGGATTTGCGAACGGGCTGACGCGCGCTCTACCGTCCGGATTGGCCACGATCGTGCACGCGCCTTTCAGGATCACTACGTAGCCGAACCTGGCCGCCGCGGCGCGCGCCATGCCCAGCCTGTCCGCCTGGACCTCGGCGACGGTAGTGTCGAGCAGCCTTGCCAGCTCGCCGGGGTGCGGCGTGATGACGCCCGGCCGCCTGAGATTCTCCCACCAGTCGCGCATCTTCGAGAGCGCGTTCAGACCGTCGGCGTCGAGCACGATCGGCATTTCCGGCAAGGGTCCGCTCATTAGCCGCCTGAGCATCGGTCCGATGTAAGGGGTCTGCCCAAGGCCCGGCCCGATCAACATCGCGCTCGTGCGTTCAGTCGCCTGGATGATCTGCCTGCCTGCGACCTCCGGGTCCGGTGCGCCTGGCTCACTCTCGACCAGTGGGACGTAGGTGCACTCTGCAACGCCGGCCGCCACGATCTCGGCGACCGATCGCGGGGCTGCGAGGGTGACTATGCCCGCGCCGGCCCGCGCCGCCGCGCGCGCGGCAAGGGAGGCGGCGCCCACGTAGTTCTTCGACCCGCCGACGACCAGTGCCCGCCCGTACGTCCCCTTGTTGGACGCCAGTGGCCGGTCGGGCAGTAGCGCTGCCGCCGAGTGCATTGAAATGAGCTCGACCCTGAGCCCGTTGTCAGCGCCCGCCGGGATGCCGATGTCGAGCACCACGACCGATGAGTAGGGATCGACCAACGGTCGCAGGAAAAGCCCCAGTTTCGGCGCGCCGAGCGTCAACACGATCGACGACTGGATGCCCATTGGATCGAACTCGCCGGTATCAGCGTTGAGGCCGCTTTGCAGATCGAGGGCCACAAACAGAGGGCGGGACGCGTGGGCGGCCTCGTTGATGGCCGCGATCTCGTCGCTGATCGGCGGGATGATCGCGCGGGCGCGCCCGATGCCCAGGATTGCGTCGAGCACCACATGGGTCTCACCGGCGAGCCTGCGCAGTTTCGTGAACGAAGGGTCTTCGCGGGCTTCGACGAACTTGACCCCGTGGTCGACCGCGATCCCCCGCTTCGGGTCCTCAGCCGGGCGCCCTATGCAGATGTAACAGGTGACCGCAGCGCCAAGCCGGGACAGATGTCGTGCGGCCACGAGGCCGTCGCTGCCGTTGTTGCCCGGGCCGACCAGCACCAGGATCCTGCGCGTATGGAGAAAGCCGAGGTGGCCGGCGATCCAGCGCGCCACGGCAAGTCCGGCATTCTCCATGAGCGTGTCCATGGGAACACCGGCGCCAACCGCGCGCTGTTCGAGGGCCCGCATCTCCTCCTGCGTCACGATCTTCATGCGACGCATTATGCCGGACCACGCATGCCGCTCCGTCGCTTCAGGGGCGGCAGCGCCACCCGGCCTAGCGCTCGGACGACGGGGGGAGTCCGCTTCCACCTGCGGTTTCGCCCACGCAGGAAGCGATCGCAAGCTCGCGTGAGTGGGACAGGCTGATCGCGATCCGCACGATGCCCATGTGTCCGGCGCGCAAGAGCGCCCGGTCGTGCAGCAGGACTTCGGGCGCGCGTCCGCGTGCTCGCACCACTTCGATCTCGCGCCACGCGACCCCACGGACCCCGGTCCCGAGGAGCTTCATGACCGCTTCCTTGGCAGCAAAGCGGCTGGCCAGCTGGGGCGCCCGGCCCCGGCAGTACGCCTGTTCCCGCGGCGTGTAGATGCGGTCGAGAAAGCGCTGGCCGTAGCGCTCGAACGCATGCCGGATGCGTTCGATCTCGATCATGTCGATCCCAACATAGACCATTGGCGGATAAGGATATCGCGCAGTGAGCCTCTGCTAGCATGCGAAAGCTGCGGGCATGGTTTCATGGCCCGCCGGAGAGAAAGGAATCCTGGCAATCAGCGCACGTGTGATCGACGGCAAGGCGATCTCGGCGCGAGTGCGCCGTGCGGTCGCGGACGAGGTCCAGAAGTTCACGTCTGGTACCGGTGTAGTTCCCGGGCTATCGGTGGTGCTGGCCGGAGATGACGCAGCCTCGGTCAGTTACGTCATGGCCAAGGAGAAGGCTGCACGGGAGGCGGGGATCGCCGGCAATGTTCTGCGGCTACCCGGATCGGCGACCCAGGAACAGGTCGTGAGGACGGTCGAAGCGCTCAATCGGGATCCTGCCGTGCACGGGATTCTTGTCCAGCTGCCGTTACCAGGCCATGTCGACACCGACGCCGTCGTACGGACCATCGATCCCGGCAAGGATGTGGATGGGCTCCATCCTTACAATTTCGGGCTGCTCCTGGCAGGCAAGCCGACATTTGCGCCTGCCACGCCTTCCGGCATCCAGCGGATGCTCATCGAGGAGGGCATCGAGACGAACGGTGCGCACGCCGTGATCTGCGGTCGCAGCAGCATCGTCGGGCGGCCCATGGCGGCGTTGATGATGGCGCGCGGCAATGGGGCGAACGCCACGGTGACCGTGTGTCACACGGGCACCAGGGACCTGGCCGCGGTGACTCGCCTTGCGGACATCCTGATCGTTGCGATAGGCAGGCCGGAAGCGATTACGGCGAACATGGTCCGGCCGGGGGCGGTGGTGATCGACGTCGGTGTAAACCGCGTGGCGGCGCCCGATCGCAAGTCCGGCTTCCGGCTGGTGGGCGACGTCGCCTATGACGAGGTCGCCCGGGTTGCTTCCCACATCACGCCCGTGCCGGGCGGAGTCGGCCCGATGACGATCGCTATGCTGTTGCAGAACACGCTTGCGGCGGCGAGGGCATCAACGGCCGGAACCCCGGCTTCTTTATAGTAGAATCAGCCGCTTGAACCAGCTTCGATCCGCCCGGCGTTCCGGCCCGGTCGCCGTCGGCCCGCGGCGCGTTGGAATCGGCACAAGGGATGCCGTTCCGGCCGCAAGAACAGCTGTCGGCCAGGCGACCGCCGGGACTGAAGAGGAGTAAATGAAGGTTCTGGAGCGCGCGAAAAAGACCCTGCTCGCCGATCTCTTCCGGCAGATGTACTTGATCCGAGTTTTCGAAGAGAAGTGCGGCGAGCTCTATGGCAAAGGCCTGATTCGCGGCTTCCTTCACCTTTACATTGGTCAGGAAGCCAACGCGGTCGGCGCGATTTCGGTCCTGCGCCCCGAAGACCACATCGTCACCCACTATCGTGATCACGGCCATGCGCTTGCGCGTGGCCTCGATGTGAACCGCTGCATGGCCGAGCTCTTCGGCCGCGCCACCGGTGTTAGCCGCGGCAAGGGCGGCTCGATGCACCTCTTCGACGCCTCCAGGAATTTCTACGGCGGCCATGCCATTGTCGGCGGGCACTTCCCGCTCGCCTGTGGCCTGGCCCTGGCAGCGCAGTACAAGCGCGAGGACCGGGTGGTGCTCGTCTTCTTTGGGGACGGCTCCGTCAACCAGGGGACCTTCCACGAGGCCATGAATTTGGCGTCGCTCTGGCGCCTGCCGGTCATCTTCTACCTCGAGAATAACCTCTACGGCATGGGGTCGGCGGCCGGGCGCGTGCGCGCCGCAGGCTCCGACTTCCAGGGCGCCGGCCATGCGTATGGCATGGATGTCGTGACGGTCGATGGCATGGACGTGATGGCGGTCCGGGAAGCGACGCAGGCGGCGGCTGAACGGGCGCGCTCGGGCAAGGGACCGGCATTCATCGAGGCCAAGACCTTCAGATTCCAGGGCCATTCGATGGCCGACCCGGTCAAGTATCGTGGCCACTCCGAGGTCGAGCACTGGAGGAAGCGCGATCCGCTCGTGACGTTCCCTCGGACGCTGGTCGAAAACGGGCTGGTGCCTGAGAAGGAGCTGGACCGCATTCGTAAAGAGGTCGAAGCGACGATCGACGAAGCAATCAAGTTTGCAGAGGACAGCCCGTGGCCAGGTCCGGAAGCGGTCAACGAAGACATATATGCCTGAGATAACGTTGCGCGAAGCGCTCCAGCGGGGATTGCGGGAAGCCCTCGACGGCAACCCGAACGTCTATCTGATGGGCGAGGACATCGGGGCGTACGGGGGCGCGTACGCCATCACGGCAGGCTTCATCGACGAGTACGGGCCGGAGCGCATACGGGACGTCCCGATCTCGGAGAACACGTTTGTGGGAGCCGCCATTGGGTCAGCGATCGGGGGGCTGCGGCCGATCGTCGAATTCATGTCGATCTCATTCTCGCTGCTGGCGTTCGACCAGATGATCAACATTGGCGCGGCCATCCGATATATGTCAGGCGGGCAGTTCAAGGTCCCGATCGTCATCCGCGCCCCGACCGGCAGCGGCATTCAGCTGGCCGCCACGCACTCCCATGCCTTCGAAAACTGGCTGGCGTCGGTGCCCGGCTTTCGCGTCGTGGCGCCGACCACCCCCTACGACGCGCTCGGGCTGCTGCGCAGCGCGCTGGCCGAGGACAACCCGGTGATCATGGCCGAGCACGTTTCGCTGTACGGGCGGCGCGGCGAGGTGCCTGACGACCGGTACACGGTCCCGATCGGCAAGGCCGACGTGAAACTGGCCGGGAGCGACATAACCCTGGTCGCCTTCGCGCACGGCGTTGTGACCGCCTTCGAGGTTGCCGACAAGCTCAAGGAGCGGGGTATCGCAGCGGAGGTGATCGATCTCAGGTCGCTGCGGCCCCTCGACATGGATACGATCCTCAAGTCGATCGCCAAGACCAATCGGGTCGCGCTGATCGACGACAACTGGCGGACCGGTGGAATGATGGCCGAAGTATCGGCGCAGATTTCAGAGCAAGGATTCGACCTGCTCGACGGCCCAGTGGCGAGGGTGGGGGGCGACGACGTGCCGGCACCGTACTCACGCCCGCTCGAGCAGCTCGTAATTCCGGACTCCGACCGTGTGATACAGGCGATTCAAAAGACCTACGGGATTTAGGGAGCAGCCCCTGTGATAACCGAAGTCACCATGCCATCAATGGGCGCCGACATGACCGAAGGTGCGGTCGCCAGATGGCTGAAGAAGGAAGGCGACGCCGTCAAGCGCGGTGAGATCCTCGCCGAGATCGAGACCGACAAGGCAGTGGTCGAGATGGAGGCCTATGGCAGCGGCGTTCTTCGCAAGATCGTCGTCACGGAAGGCAAGAAGGTCCGGGTAGGGGAGCTCATCGCATACATTGGCGACCCTTCCGATGCCTTGCCTGCTGCCGCAGGCAAGCCACGGGCCGAACCGGCGGCAACGAAGCCGGAGGCGCCCAGGCCGGCCGCCCCCTCCGCTGCGAGAGCCCCGGAAACTGCCCGCCAACCTGAGGCGCCGGCCGCCGCCGAGCGCCCGGCTTCGGCGGACGATGGGGACCGCATCAAGGCGTCGCCAGTAGCCAAGAAGCTGGCAGAGCAGCACGGCGTTGACCTGGCCACGGTGACCGGGACCGGCCCCGGCGGCCGGATCACCCGTGATGACGTAGAAGCCGCGGCGAAGTCCGGGTCCAGGCCGGCCTCCGCTCCGGCGGCTGCCCCAGCGCCCGCGCCTGCGCCAGCTCTGGCGGCATCCGGTGAAACCGTCCAGCTGACGAGCATGCGGCAGGCGATCGCGCGTGTGACGGTCCGCAGCAAGACCCAGATACCGCACTTCTATGTCACGGCCGCGGTCGACATGACCGAGGCAATGAAGGTCCGCAAGCAGCTGAATGACGCCCTGGAGCCGGAGAAGATACGGGTCAGCGTCAACGACTTCGTGATCAGGGCAGCGGTCGTGGCGCTGAAGAAGTACCCGAAGTTCAACTCGTTCTTTGAGGGCGACAAGCTGGTCGGGCACGCCCAGATCAACATCGGGATCGCGATCGCGCTTGAGGCCGGCCTGATTGTTCCAGCGGTCCTGGGGTGCCAGTCCAAGTCGCTCAAGGAGATCGCGGTCTCGGCACGCGCCCTGGGCGAGAAGGCCCGCAGCGGCAAGCTCACGCAGGAGGAGCTCACCGGCGCGACGTTCAGTACCAGCAACCTCGGCATGTTCGATGTCGACCAGTTCGTGGCGATCATCGTCCCGCCGCAGTCGGGGATCCTGGCGGTCGGCCGCGTCACCAAGACGCCGGTCGTGAAGAATGACCAGATCGTGATCGCCGAGATCCTCAAGGCCACGGTTTCCGTGGATCACAGGGTCGCTGATGGCGCCGAGGCCGCCGTCTTCCTGGGCGAAGTGAAGAAGGCGCTGGAAAACCCGATCAGCCTACTCGTGTAGCCGGATCGGCCAGGGGTTCGGGCCGGCCCGGAAGGGCGGGCGGCTGCGGGCCCGTTACCTGAGACGGGCAGGAAGGCGAACGTTTTGGCAAAGATGACGGGCGGCCGCGCGGTGGTCGAGTCCCTGATTGCGCACGGCGTCGACACGGTTTTCGGAGTCATATCCATCCACACGATGGACGTCTACGACTCCCTGCGCGACCTGAGCGATCGGATCCGTTTCGTTGGTTGCCGGCACGAGTCTGCCGCTGCCTACATGGCCTACGGGTACGCGCAGGTCACCGGCAAGCCGGGCGTCATTGTCAGCTCGACGGGACCCGGCGCGGGAAACGCGGTCGGTGCCCTGGGCGAAGCCTATGCGGCCTCGGTGCCGATCGTGCATATCACGACCGACGTGGCGCCCGCGCTCCGGAACTCCCGTCGCGGTGAGATCCACGAACCCAACAACCAGCTCGAGATGTTCCGCTCGGTCACTGCCTGGAATACCTTCGTGCCCGAGCCCGGCGGGATATCGGCGGCGATATTTGAGGCCTTCGACTACCTGCGCACTAACCGGCCCAGGCCGGTCGATGTCGAGATCGCCACGACGGCCCTGGCCGACACCGACGATTGCGAGGTGCTCGGGCCGCGCGCGGGGCCGCTTCCGGAGCCCGACCGGTCTCTGATCGACCGGGCAGCGCGGCTGTTGTCCGAAGCCAGGTCCCCGGTGATCCTGGCAGGCGGCGGTGTGGTGACCGCAGGCGGTACCGACGCCTTGTTGAAGGTGGCAGAACGGCTCGGGGCGGCGCTGGCCACCACCTACGGCGGGAAGGGGGCGGTCTCGGATGAGCATCCCCTTGCCGTCGGGTGCGCCCGAGGCGGTCGCGTGTATGGCCAGAATCCGATCTTCAAGCTACTGGAAGAGTCCGACTGCGTACTGGTCGTCGGCTCCCGTCTGAGCTACACCATCACTTCTGCGGTCGCGATGAAGTTGCCCGCCAATCTCATTCACCTCGACATCGATGGCGACGTATTCGACAAGAACTATCCGGCCGCGGTGCGCCTGAAAGGCCACCTGAAGCCCGGCCTTGCGGCGCTCGATCGCGCGCTCGAAGGACTGGGCGTCACGGCGAAAGCCGGCGTGAGAAGCCGGATCCCGGCGGTCAAGAAACTGGTAAGGGAGTCGCTGGAGAAGGCGGGGCCGGGCGCGCAGCGTGCCACCGACGCGCTACGCGCCGCGCTGCCGAGGGACGCCATCATTTCGGTGGACGCGACGATCCCGGCCTACTGGATGGTGCGCGGCCTGCCGGTCTTCGGGCCACGGCAGTACGTGTCTCCCCACGCCTGGAGCTCGATTGGAATGGCATTCCCGGCAGGCATAGGCGCCAAGGTCGGCAAGCCCGACCGGCCGGTGGTCGCAATCCATGGTGATGGCGGTTTCCAGTTCAACCTCCAGGAACTGGGTACCTGCGCCCAGTACCAGATCCCCCTGACCGTCATCGTGTTCAACGATCGATCCTGGGGGATTCTGAAGCTGAATCAGAAGAACCTTCGAGGCGAAAAATATTTCGCGACCGACCTGCAGAATCCCGACTTCGTGGCACTCGCGGCTGCCTACGGGATCAAGGGCCGGCGCGTCGATCGCCTGAACGACCTCGCCGAGGAGCTCGCAGACTCCACGAGGAAGCAGGACATGCGCCTTATCGAGGTGGCCATTCCGGATGGCTTCGAGAACCTCCGTTAGGCTGTCGACCCGTAGCAGTCCCAGATAGCGACGGAGCGTCACCGGCCTCTCGCCCGGCTCATAGGGAACTGGCACACTGAGGCCGCAGGCATTAACGCCGCGCCGGTAGCCCGGGCGCGCGCCGGAGGAACAGCTGGACCGTGTACTTCTCCGAAGCCTTCACGCAGTCCGAGCGTGACGTCCTGTCCAGGTTCTTCACAGACCTGGATGGGCCAGTCTTCGCGCTCGTCAACTTGCCGGAGGTCGTCAAGGGCGCGCTGTTCGCTCGCTACAGCCGTTCGCCCAAATCGCTGAGAAGGTTGTTCCTGGACGAGTTTGCCAGCCAGCCCGAATCCGGGATCGGCGCCATCGCGGAGGCCATCCCAGGCCAGGACCCGGCGGTCCGTACGAAGCGTGCCGAGGAGCTCTACGAACGGGTCTTCGACGACTACGGGGACGACTCGGTCGCCCAGCTAGGCGGCGCCCACCTGGCGTGTGAACAGGCTTCCAACATCCTTACCAAGGTCCTTGAATGGGGCCGGCTTGCCGCTTACCTCGAGCAGAGCACCCGCTACATCGTGTATGACCAGCGGCTTGGCGACCGCTACCGGTACCAGGTGCCTGTGGAACTCGAAGGATCATCGCTCCGCTCCGAGTACGTGTCGACGATGGACTGGCTCTTCGATACGTACGCGCGGCTTGTGCGCGAGTTGATCCCGCATTACGAGAGCCAGTTCAAAGACATCCCGGGTGGCGTCGATCGGGTCGTCAGGGCTTCGATCCGGGCGCGTGCTTGCGACACCGCGCGCGGGTTGCTCCCGGCTTCGACCCTCTCCAACCTCGGGATCTTCGGGACCGGGCAGGCCTACGAGATGATGCTGCTCAGAATGCGTGCGCACCCGCTCGGCGAGGTGCGGGGATACGCCGACCTGATGTTGCCGGAACTTCGCAAGGTGATCCCGTCGTTCATGCGACGCGTCGATCTTCCCGAGCGAGGCGTCCGGTGGTCGACGTACTTCAAGTCCACGGCGCTTCACATGCAGGAGAAGGCAGCCGCCCTCGGTGCGGAACCGGCCAACCGGCCGGAGGTGGTGCTGGTCGACTGGGACCGTGATGCCGAGGCCAAGGTCGCCGCCGCCGCGCTTTACGCCTACACCGACCTGCCAGACGACCAGTTGCTGGACATTGTCCGCAAGATGCCGGCGGAGGAGCGGGCAATGCTCCTTCGGACCTATGTGGGTGAACGTGGCAATCGGCGCCACAAGCCAGGGCGTGGCATGGAACGGATCGACTACCGATTCGATGTTCTCTCCGACTTCGGAAGCTTCCGCGACCTGCAACGCCACCGCATGTTGACGATCGAATGGCAGCGCCTGGGGACACGCCACGGGTACGTCACGCCCGCAGACATTCTGTCGACCGGAAGGGACGGATTGTGGTCCGAGGCGATGGACCGCATGGCCGCGTTGCACCGGAAGTTGGATGAGGCCCTCGGGCCAGACGTCGCTCAATTCGCCGTCCCGTTTGCGTACCGGCTGCGCTACGTCTTGCAGCTGAACGCACGCGAGGCCTTCCACATGCTCGAGCTGCGCAGCTCACCACAGGGTCACCCCGACTACCGCCGCGTCTGCCTGGAGATGCACCGGCTGATCAAGGAGCAGGCGGGGCATACCCAGATCGCCGACGCGATGACGTTCATCAACCGGGACGCTGTAGACCTGGCGCGCCTTGAGGCGGAGAGACGGACCGCCGCACGCCGCCAGGCACGGCCGGCGGGTTCGAGCTAGGGCGCGGTCAGCCTGAGTATGACCGCATAGGCCGGGTCCGTGGCCGGCAGGGCGTTGGCGACCATGCGCAGCGACGCTATCAGATTCACGTAAGACCCAGGATCGACCTGCCCCGAATCCGTCTCGAAGACGGTAATGACGATGGCCTCGCGCAGGTGGCCCTCAAGCCAAGCCACGCCTTCAAGCCGGGCCAGGTTCGAAAGCAGGGCGGCGCTGGCACCGATGTCGACCGGGGGGCCCGCCCCCAGTGAGAGCCAGTACGCATCGAACGCCATGACGTTAAGCGCGCGGGGGACGATCGGGCCAACCGGTACACGATCCAATCCGCCCCCAGCGACGGGTGCCTCCACGGCGGCCAGTTCCAGCCGGCCAAGCTCCACGAGGACCCGGGCCGCGACCTTGGGATCAGCGAGCGTCAGCGAACGCACCAGGTAAGGGAGCGGATGCCGGAGCGTCGAGGCGCGCACCAGGGTCCGTGCCCCGTTGATCGGGGAGCGAGCGAACAGTACCCCGGCTGGGCCGGGGTACTCCTTGATCCATTCGGCCACGGGCAGTCCGGTCTCGGCGAACACCTCCAGGACGGCATCGGGGTCGGCAGCGCTTCGCTCGTTCAGCAGGGCGTAGATCGCAAGATTATGGGGTCGATCGATCGCGAAGTTACCCGAAGAACTGCCGACCAGGCGCCGGATGCCGGTGATCAGGTCGGCACGCGTCGCGGTCCTGGTGACACCCGCAGCCGCGAGCAGGCGCGCAGGAGGGATCTCCCCCGAGCGCGCAATCTCAGGCCTGAGCTCGAGCAGGCGCCCGACCGCCGCGTCGCTCATGCCTCGCATGGCTGAGGCCGTCGCCGCCCGGTCAGATTCGCGCAGGATGTCCAGGAGAATGCCGAGCTCAGATTTGACTTCGGCATCCGACAGCTCCCCGAACACCGCCTCGAGCCGCGCGGCTCCAGCCTGTGGACCGGTTGCGGACGCAACGAGGACTGAATCCGCCAGGCGAACGATCCTTGAAAGCCGTCGGGCGTACCCGCCGACCAGCTCCAGGGTTCCTGGATCCGCCTGCGCATCCTGGCCCTGCGCGAAGAGTTCGACTAGCGCGCGCGATTTGAGCAGGAACGGGAAATCGGTAACGTACGGGGTCGAAATGCTGACCCGGTACCGATCGACCTGGGTCGTGGCATCGAGACCTTCAATCGAAATGTAGAAATCGAGCGCTTCAGCGATCGCTTGCGCTTCGCGGGCCCCGGTGGCCCGCAGCACGCCCGGGTAGCGCTTGTGCAGGTCCCGCATCTCATTCAGATACCCGCGCCAGAACTCGAACCCGCGGTTGATGCCGGTGGCGTCGGCCGCGCCGGACTCTCGTTCCTTCACCAGGTCCAGCTGGGAAGCGAAGTCGATCAAGCGCTGCTGTTCCTCTCTCTGGTAAACCCGCGTCAGCTGAGGTGGCAGACCAGCGCCGGAAGGGGACCGCAGGGAGCTCCAACGCTCGAGCGGGAAGTGCGGCAAGCCAAATAGCTCTCCGGCGATTCGGCGGTCGTCCGCCGACAACCCGTTCCACCATCCAAGCGCGTCCGGCCAATCCTTGAAGTCACGTCCGCCCAGCCCGGCCGGACCATAGAAAGATTGGACATACTTGCGCAGAATCGGTGGCACGAGGTCCAGGTCGGCGCCGGTCATTTCGATCAGGTCGGCTTCGCCGAAGTGATAGAGATCCGGGTAATCCCCTCGCACCAGGTTTGGCATGTTCCGAAACCGGTCCCTGAGCGGCTCGTACCGATCTGGGGCTTGCCTGAGAAACGCAGCCAGGTCTTGCCGGTAGGCGGCAACGACGTCGAGTACACCGTCAGGACCGCGCCGGCCGGACAGATCGGGGCGCCCCGCGATCGGGAACGCGCCCCACATCGAGTGGCTCAGTTCGTGGATGATGATGCGCGGGATTGCCTGGCCCGCGCCGGAATAGCCGTCGAATCCGGTGCTTCCGAACCAGGCCGGCTGGCCGACCATCTGCCGGAAGTCATAAGACTCCATCCATGCGCGTCCTTGCGCCGATGGCCGGTAGATCTCTTCGATCGCGGCCAGGCGCGTGCGCGCCCACTCGCTTTGCTTCGCCGCGGGCACGTCCTGCGAGCCGGAAACGGCCCTTCCGCGTGCAACCGCGCCTGCCGGCCCTCCCGTACTGGCTGCGGTGGCCGGCACACGGACGTCCGAGACAGCTGTCCGGGAAGGTGCCACCGCAGGTGACGAAAGTGACGACGGCCCCGCAGTCCCTCCCGGCGTTACGACGGGCAATGGGGTGGTCTTCGGCGTTGAGGTGCACGCTGCACCGATCCCGCCGATAACCAGAAGGGCCACCGCAAGGCACAGTGGTGCCAGCGCAGTCAGGACCTGCCGGCCGTCGCGATGGAACGTCCCGCGGGTCCCTGCGGCGAGCCCTTCGGTCGCCTGGGGAATCAACGGGGCGCGCGGATCTGAATTGAGGCGTTGAAATCGAACAGTTCAAACTCCCTGACCGTCTCGGACGGGTCCGCCGGTTCATCATCGGTTACGCCGCCCGCGATCCGTACCCGCTTGACGTTGAACGTGGTGGCGTCGACCACCAGGAGCACGTCGACGACGCGAGCTTCGTTCACCGCTCCGACCAGTGACTGGAGCGCCGCCGCCGGTGCCCGGCCCTGGACCGAGTACTCGCCGCCGGTCCCCGGGCGGTCGGCAAAAGTTGGATCTTCCATGGTGCTCAGCATCTTTGCGATCAGCAGCGAGGGATTCGCGGCAGCCAGGGGAGATGCTCCCTCGGAGGCCTTGATCCAGGTCCCAGTCAGGGGGTTGGTGATGTAGGTTTCGGCACCGATCACGATCGCGCTCAGCTTGATCAGGCCGCGCCCGAGGCTTGACTCCGCGGTGATCTCGTAGCTGCCGGGCGCGACGACCGAACCGTCGGCACGTTCCAGCGTCAGGCCCCCCGCCAGACGCGTGGCGCCGCGCGGGTGGGATAGCTTGAAGCGGAAGCTGTTGAGCCTGGCCATTGCGGCGGTTGCTTTCTCAACTACCTCAGTGGCCGGGATCGGTGGTTCGGCAAGAGCGGTGCTGCTGGTCGAGGAACTTCGGCATGCCAACCCCGCCAGGATACCGGCGGTCAGGAAAGCCACTGCCAGCCCGGTCAGTCCAGCGCGAAAGAAGGAAGGCGCAGGAGTGGACGTTGCCTTCCGGTGAGGGACGGGCACCAGGCCGTGTTCAGGGGTCTGAGCAGTCACGGGTGAAGCCGCAATTGAGGCACCGGATCTTGCAGTGCAGCCCGTTCACCTGCCGTTGGATCGGGGCGCCACAAACGTCACATGTTTCATCTTCGGCCGGAGCCTTCTGGGGGGCTGACTGGCCTGGCGCTGACGACGACGTCCCCGGCTCCGGGGCAGTATCCAGCCGAGCGCGCGACGTCGTCATGTCCCGAGTATATGTGGCCGGGCAAATGCCCGCGACTCAGGGTCGCAGTCCGAGGACGTCGGCCCCGGCCGGGGAGCCCGACCCCTGCCAGGGGTTCGATCGTCACCGCGCCGCAGACCGGCAGCGGCAACGACTGCGCCATGGCGAACTCGATCAACGCCTGGCCATCGGGCGCCACGGCGGGCCGGGCCTCCTGGATACGGGCAGCGGCGCTCTTTTCCAGCTCCGCCGCCGTCTTCTCCAGCTACGCCATCGTGCCTTCCATGGTCCCGGCCTCGTTGCTCATCTGCTCGATTTGAGGGTCGACCATGCTGTTGAAGATCAGGAATGACACAGCACACGGTGCTCAGCGAATCCCCGGCCCGGTCGGCCTCTCCTCGATCCGTTCGCTCAACGCGAGCTTCAGTTTCTTCAGTGCCAGCCTCAGCCTGGTCTTGACCATTCGAGCGGTTGGCCGGTGCGTTCCGCTGTGTCGACCTGTGTATGGCCTTAGAAATATGGAAGCTCTATGACTTCGCGCGGTTCCACCGGGAGGGGCTTCAGGGCCTGGCGCATCAACTCGGCCTCCGACCTGGCCACCACCGCTTCAGGCGGCGGTGTGATCTCGGACGGACCCTCCCTGTGACATTTGATGCTCGGGGTATCGGCATCGCGTTTTCGTCGCCGTCGCCGCAGCTCGTCGCTCGCCCGGCCATGAGCGATGCTGAACAGCCAGGGTGTGCGCTTGTTCTTTCCGCAAGTAACGGTCGTACAGCGCGGCAAGCGCGTTACGGTCTGACACCGAGATCAGCAAGAGCAGCGCTTCGTCGCTTTGCGGCTCGTATTCAGGTCATCGGCCCGTGCGTCGGCCAAGGCGCTCCAGGGGGATGCCATGCGTTCGACCAGCATCCGCCTCCGCCTCAGGAAGTTCCGTCCTGCAATCCGGTACTACGTCCGCGCGAGCCGGGTCGGATTCGCCGTTCAGGCCGTTTCGCTGCCGGAGCCGCGCGCCAGGGCGCGCAGGTGCCGCAAAGTTTCGCGGGCTGAGGCCAGATCGTGGGTGTCGGGCGCCAGGTCGACATACCTGGCCAGCGACTCGGCCGCCGCCTCGTAGTGGCCCATGGCGGTGTGAATGCGCGCCAGGTCGGCCAGGTTCTCCCATAGCCCTGGTTCGACGATCTTGATGCGTTCCGCGGCGGCGAGCGCCCGGGCCTGGTCGTCGCGCTTCAGGAAGATTGCCTTCAGGTTGGTCAGTGCCCTGCGCAGGATGGCACGGTTCCCGCATGGCTCCAGGAAACGTTCAGCTCCGTCGCCGACCCCGGCCGAACGGGCCATCTCCAGGCACTCCCGGCGGGTAAGGAGGCCGCCCGTGTTGAACGGGTCGATAAAGATCTCGGATTCCCCGTCTCCGGCCCGTACTACGAAATGGCCCGGCAGGCCGATGCCCCGGAGCCGCAGGCCCGCTCGGCGGGCGACTTCGATGTAGATGATCGAGAGCGCGATCGGAATGCCGACCTTTCGATCGAGGACGTCAGAGACGTAGCTGTTACGCGGGTCGTAGTAGTCCGCCCGGTTGCCCCTTAGCCCCTCCTGTTCGATGAGGAGCTCGTTCAGGGCGTGGATGCCGTCGAAGACCGAGCGCGCCCTGCGCACCTTTAGCTTGATGCGCGCCGCAAGCAAGCCGACCCTCCCCAGGTAGGCAGGCACGTCGAGGGCGGGGTTCTCCTCGGCCGCAAGCCAGAGGCTGGCGACCATGAGGTCGATCTGTGCATCGGGCACGCGCACTGCACGGATGAACTCGGCACGCGGGTTTTCGGGATAAGTTGGCATCTGCTCTTGTGCGTGCGAGGGGAGGCCCCGCGGATCATGCCTTATCGCTGCGCGGCATTTTACCGATTCGCTTGACACGCTGAAACCGCATTCATAGACTCCGCGGAGATTCGGAAACGATTTCCGGGGGAGCTTGGAACAGCCAGGCTGAGAGGTCCCGACGGTTCGGGACGACCCCACGAACCTGATCTGGGTAATGCCAGCGCAGGGAAGCAGCTCACCAGCAACCGCTGAGCCCGCCTCCTACCGCTGGGGAGGCGCCAGGATTTCTCAGCCCGCTCTTCGTGCAAGCCAGGCCGCCGGTCCGACGGCCAGCGGTTTTACGCGCCTCGAACTCAACGGCGTGACGAAGACTTATCCGGCGCGCGGCCGCCGGCCGGCGTTGGACGTGATCTCTGATGCCAGCCTGCTCGTCAGCTCCGGGGAGTTCGTGTCGCTCATAGGTCCCAGCGGCTGCGGCAAGAGCACGCTGCTTAACATCGTGAGCGGGCTCGAGGAGCCGACTTCCGGGGTGGTCGCGCTCGATGGCGACCCCCGGGCGCCCCGGCTCGGGCTCGTGGCGCACATGCACCAGCGGGACCTGCTACTCCCGTGGCGGACCGTCCTCGGGAACGCCGTGCTTGGCCTTGAGCTGCGGCACGTAGCGGCGACGGAAGCACGGGCGCGGGCGCTGGCGCTCATCGCGCGGTTCGGGCTCGACGGGTTCGAGGACGCGTACCCTGCACACCTGTCTGGTGGCATGCGCCAGCGCGTCGCGCTGTTAAGGACGATGCTCCCGCAGCAGGATTTGATCGTCCTTGACGAGCCTTTCGGTGCGCTCGACGCGATTACCCGCAGCGGCCTGCAGGAGTGGCTCGGGGACGTCCTTGAGACCGACCGTCGAACCACGCTGCTCGTGACGCACGACGTCGACGAGGCGCTGCTAATGTCCGATCGAATCTACGTGATGTCGAAACGGCCCGGCAGCACGGTGCAGAGCCTGCAGGTGCCGCTGGCGAGGCCGCGCACTCGAGAGGCGCTCAGTGATCCCAGGGTGATCGATCTCAGGCGGCAGCTCATGGGTCTCCTGGCCGGGAAACCCGGCGTGGTGGAAGCGTGATGCCCGGTCGCGGCAGAGCGCTCGCGGAGTTGGCGGCCGGATGGTTGCCTGCCGCGGGCCTTGGTCTTGGCGCTCTCATGGTCTGGGAGGCGGCAGTCCGGATCTTCGACGTGCCGCGCTGGCTACTGCCGCCACCGAGCCGGATCCTGTGGGAAATCTTCACCACCGCCGAGCTCCTGGGGCGGCATACCTGGATCACCGTTCAGGAGGTACTGATCGGATTCTGCCTGGCGACGAGCGTTGGCGTCGTGCTCGCGGTCTTGCTTGCCTACTCGAGGGCCCTCGAACGCTCCCTCTACCCGTACGTCATCGCATCGCAGACGGTCCCGATCATCGCGATCGCTCCGCTCCTGCTCGTCTGGGTTGGACCCGGCCAGGCTTCCAAGGTGATCATCGTCGCGTTGATCTCGTTTTTCCCGATCGTCGTGAACGTTGTGGATGGTCTTCGATCGGCCGATTCGGAGATGATCGCGATGTTCCGGACGCTGGGGGCCTCCAAGCGCCAGATCTTCCAGAAGCTGCAGGTGCCTTCGGCGCTCCCGTACTTCCTGTCTGGCCTCAAGGTTGCCGCGGTCGTGGCGGTAATCGGCGCCGTGATCGGGGAGTGGGTTGGCGCCCGAGGTGGACTGGGCTGGCTCATGCGCATCTCCGCCCCTCAGTTCCAGACCTCCCGGGTATTTGCCGCGATCTTCATTCTTTCTGCGCTTGGTATCTGCCTTTTCCTGCTGGTAGGGGCGCTCGAAAAAGTGGCCCTCAGGCATTACCCGAATTCCGACAGGTGACCTGTTCGAGGAGAAGCCAGTGCTGAAGTCATCCGTGTTCAAGCGAATCACGATTGCGGGGCTGTTCAGCGCCTGCCTGCTGCTGGCGGCAGGCGGCTGTGGCACCGCGCGCGACCCGGGGCCCACGCGCGTTTCCCTTGCCCTGGACTGGTTCCCGAACTCAAACCATGCCGGGATCTTCGAGGCGTTGAAGCGCGGCTACTTCTCCGCCGAGGGACTCGATGTCCGCGTCTACACGCCGGCCGACCCATCGACGGTCCTGCAGACGGTCGGAGCGGGGCGCGACGACTTCGGAATGTCGTATCAGCCCGATGTCCTCCAGGCGCGCAGCGCGGAAATCCCGGTGGTGTCGGTGCTCGCCATCGTCCAGCACCCGCTCAACTCCGTGATGACGCTGAAGTCGTCAGGCCTTGCCCGGCCCGGGGATCTGAAGGGGAAGAAGGTAGGGCATCCGAATATCGCCTCTAACAGCGCAATGCTGGCCACGATGCTCGAGTACGACGGCACCAGGCTCTCCGAGGTCGAGCTCGTTGATGTCGGATTCGATCTCGTCCCGGCGCTCTTGAGCGGCCGCGTCCACGCAGTCGTTGGCGCCTACTGGACCCACGAATCGATCCTGATGGAGCTGGAGGGTCATCCCGTCAACATCATGCGCATGGAGGACTGGGGAGTTCCGGACTTCTACGAGCTGGTGCTGGTCACGAGCGATCAGATGCTCTCCGAGCGCCCTGATGTAGCAGCGCGCTTCACCCGCGCCTTCCGCAAGGGTTTCGAGGCAGCGCTGGCCGATCCGCAGGGATCGATCGACGCGTTGATCGAGCTGAACCCGGACACTGTGAACGAGCAGTTGGAGCGCCAGGGCGTCGACCTGCTCAGGCCGTTGTGGCAGGCGGAAGCGCCGAGGTTCGGCTACCAGACACCGGCCCGGTGGCAGAGCTTCGGCGACTGGATGAAGAGGCAGGGCTTCGTGCGCGAGACAATGGACGTCTCGAAGGCCTTTACGAACCGGTTTGCCGAGTAGGTGTCTTCAGCTCGCCAGGCAGGCGCGCCGTCACGCGGGCTACTTCCGCCACGGCCGCTTCAAGCGGCGCCTGGCTTACGCGCCAGGGCGCATGAAACCGCTGACCTTGCGGATGTAGTGCAGCGCCTCGGCACGGCCTTCGTCGCCGGGTTTCCGGTAGCGCTCAATTAGCCTTTGGGTAGAGCAGGTGGCCCCGCCGTCCGGTGTTCGGAACGCGGTACAGCTCACCGCCTCCACAGGTCACGTAGAGCACGTCAAGCTTTGCCTCGGCAAACGTGCAATTGGTCGGCCGGTCCGCCGGCACCGGGTGCGTTTCGAGCACACGCCCGTTCGGAGCGAATACGTAGAGCATCGGCCCGGGCCCGCTCTGCTTGAAGCCCGCAGTCGCGATGATATTGCCATCGATATCGAGGCACATGCCGTCGATACCGCGGTGTGGTCCGAACTCGTGCAGCACCCGGTAGGCCCCGAGTGAACCGTTTTCGTTGATCGGATATGCCCGTAGCTGGCGGCGCGCCTCTGGCGGGCGCGGGCTCTCGGCCACATAAAGCTGGGACCCATCCGGCGAGACGAGGATGCCATTAGGCCTCACGGTGTCCCGGGTGGCGCGCGTCACCACCCAGCCGCCACCGGGCCTGGGCTCGCAGCGGTAGACCGATTCGGAATCCAGTTGCATCGGCCGGCCGCCGTAGTTGGGATCCGTGAACCAGATTCGCCCCGACGGGTCGATGGCCAGGTCGTTCGGCTCGTTGAACTGCCTGCCCTCGTAGCGGTCGGCCACGATGACGGCCGGCTTGCCTTCGGGGTACTCGACGATTCGTCGCCCCTCACCTTCGCAGGCGAACAACCGACCGCGCCGGTCGAATAGCATGCCGTTGCCACCGTTGGTGTCACGCCGCCAGACCGCCCGCTTTCCAGTGCCCGGTTCGTAGCGCCAGGCGAGACTTGCTGCGCATTCCGAGTACAGGAGCGCCGAACCATCCCATGCCGGGCCCTCGGTGAGGTTGTCGTGTTTGGCGATCAGTTCGAACTTCCATACTGCTGACAAGGCATGCTCCTCCAGGGGCTGGTTACGGGTATATCAGGTAACCGGTCATCCCGGTGTCCCTGACCCGCAACAGGTGGCCCTCAATGCTGGTCACATAGAGGTCGGACCCCACGAACGTGCAATTGGTCGGTCGTTCGCACGGCGTCGGGTGTGTCTCAACGATCCGGCCGTTCGGCTCAAACACGTAGATCATCCCGCCAGGTCCCGACCCTTCCCAGCCGGCGCAGGCGACGATCCGCCCCTGGCTGTCGAGAGTCATGCCGTCGATGCCCCTGTGAGGACCGAAGTCGTGGAGCACCTGGTACTTGCCGAGGGATCCGTCTGCATTGACCGGATACGCCCTCAACTCCCGGCGTTCTATCGCACGCCAGTCGCTCTGGGCGACGTACAGGGTCTTGTAGTCCTGCGAGAACAGCAGTCCATTGGGGCCGGTGACGTCGAACGTGGCCCGTGTGCAGGCGTAGCTTCCATCCGGCAGAGGGTCAGCCCGCAGGATGGAGGCGTGATCCAGTTCGATTGAAGGCGAAATCTGGCCTGCGTAAGGGTCGCTGAACCAGATACGCCCCTTCGGATCGATAGCCAGGTCGTTTGGTCCGTTGATCCTGCGGCCGTGCAACCGGTCCACCACCGTGGAACTGGTCCCGTCCGGGTCGTAGCGGGCGATCCGCCTGCCCCGGCCCTCGCAGGCGTAAAGTCGCCCCTGTGCGTCGAAGTTAAGTCCATTGGCGCCGTTGGTACCGGTACGGAATACGGATACCACGCCAGACCCCGGGTCGAAACGGAGCACGCGGTCGAGCGCTATGTTGGTAAAGAAAAGGTGTTCGCCATCCCAGGCCGGGCCTTCGGTGATGGAGCCGATCACCGGTATCGCGTCTTCGAACTTCCAGGGCATGCGGGTACCTCTCGTGCTTGGACCACCGTGGGGCCGCGCGGCGATGAGGCTGCCGGCGCGGGGCAGATCATACCGCGGTCCGTGTCGGGCGGCCGCTGATAGACTTTCGGCCGGTCCTTAGAGCCGCGTCCGGGAGGCCGCGATTGTCGTGCACCGCCGAGCTTCGTCGATATTCATTGCCAGCCTGGGAGCGGGCGGTCCGCGCCCCGTTC
>Ga0194121_10001383_pt1 | contig 41365 bp, 36 predicted proteins | sample TA2MahCa50mmetaG_FD_148609 | JGI IMG/M metagenome (GOLD analysis project Ga0194121, IMG submission 148609) | Freshwater microbial communities from Lake Tanganyika, Tanzania - TA2015020 Mahale Deep Cast 50m | ecosystem: Environmental > Aquatic > Freshwater > Lake | place: Tanzania: Lake...
TGCCAACTCCAAATGTCCCGCGAAACGCCTGAAACCAAGCGATCCTGCGGCTTTCGGCCATGCCTACCTCGTCAAATCACCCACTCGTTTTCCTGATGAGCCCAAAAAAGATCAGGTTGACCGATATGCCGGGCATCCTGGTCGAAGCCGTGGTGACCACCGCCATGGTCGCGGGCATTATCGCGGTGTCGGGACCGATGGGCTGGCTGCTTGCCTATCTGGCGTTCGACGACACGGCACTCGCGTTCGTCAAATCAGTCTCGCAAGACCCGATGATCATTTTGCTCGTACTTGCGGCGGTCATGATCGTGCTGGGCACGTTCGTCGATTCGCTGATCGTGATGCTGGTATTCGCGCCCGTCGCAGTCCAGATCAGCACAGCCTATGCCATGGATCAGTACCAGGTTGGACTCGTCATGGTGATGTGCAGCCAGATTGGTGCCGTGTCCCCGCCGACGGCTCCTCTCCTGTTCGTCACAACCAGCATCGCCAAATGCAGAATTGACGAGACCAACCACTACGTCTGGCCGTTCCTTCTTGCGGAAATGCTGGTTCTGCTCCTGGTGATATTCGTCCCCGGGGTCTCCTCGTGGATTCCAAACTATTTCCTTCACTGACACGGCGACCGTTGCTGCATCAGCCGAAGCTCGTCTGGACGCGACGCTCGATTGTCGGTCGCGGGTCGAAGTCGGGCGCTGTCGGGTCCGCGAAGCCGGTCTCGGCGCAAGATACGACAGACCATGCGGCACTCAGATGCCGAGCCGGCGTAGCAGATCGGCGTATTCGCCAATCGTTCGCGTGGGAGCACCCGCGACCTTCGCGCGATCGTCCCAACAACGCAGGCGCACCGCATCCTCGGCGTAGCGGTTGCCGCGAAAGGCCTCGACCTGCTCCTCGGCGAGGCGTCCGCCCTGCAGCTCGAGACTGCGCACCGAGGCCGGCGACAGGATATCGAAATAGACCGGCTCGACGGTGCAGAGATAGCGCTTGGCGCCGACGTGCAAACGCACCGGCTCGGCGACGTCGAGACCGAACAAATCCTTGAGATAACCCGAGCCGATATCCTCGTGCTTGTCGTCCTTCTTTCGCGCTTTGGCCGGATCGCGGTCCTGCCTGGCGAGTAGGTGGCCGACATCGTGCAGCAGCGCAGCCGCGACCAAGGCCGGTGCCGCACCTTCGGCCTCGGCGAGTGCGGCGCACTGCAAGGCGTGCTGGGCCTGCGTCACGGCCTCGCGGCCGTACTGGGCGGCGCCCTCGGATTGATAGAGCGCGATCAGCTCGTCAATCTTGTCCATGTCTCACCTCGACTCCGACCTCAGTCTAGCATGGTTCACGGTGGCTGCGGCGGCAGGGACCGCCACAGCGCGAGCCACGCCTGCGCTTGACCTGCGCCCCATCGCTTCCAATCTCCATGGGGTTGCTCAGCGCGAAACGTTCCGGCCGCGGTGGTTTGGGCAAGCTGGAGACGAGCCCAGATGGGCAGCTCATGGTCCGATCCCCCCGGTTTGTGGCGCGGCAGTTGGTGGCGCGGTTTCGCGACGCGGGCCAGCCAGTATTTCTCGTTGTCGCCCGATAAGGTGGCGGCGGGTGCGGCCTCCGCGGCGGCGGCCGAGCAGGCGCGCCAGAGCGCCCAGCTCGAGGCGCCGGTCATCTGGCTCCTGGGCAAGGTCCAGTCCGGCAAATCCTCGATCATCCAGCGCCTGACCGGCGCGACCCAGGCCGAGATCGGCGAGGGATACCGTGCCAAGACGCGCACGGCGATGATCTTCGACTTTCCCGCCGAGGCGCCGCTGCTGCGCTTTCTCGACACGCGCGGGCTCGGAGAAACCGGCTACGACCCGGCCGAGGATCTGGCCGCCAGCGAAGCCAAGGCCAATCTGCTGATCGCCGTCATGCGCGCCGGCGATCCGAGCCAGCAACCGGTCATCGACGTGCTGCGGCGCGTCCGCGACAAACATCCGGACTGGCCGGTGATCGTGGCGCAGACCTGGCTGCATGCACGTTACCCCGCCAAATTCACGCATCCCCTGCCCTATCCCTTCACGGGTCGGCCCGAGGATGCCGGCCTGCCAGGCGTGCCGGACGATCTCTCTCGTGCCTTGACGCATCAGCGCGGATCGTTCTCGGACATGCCGGGGACTGCGCCGATCCTCTTCGTGCCCATCGACTTCACGCGACCGGAGGACGGGTTGTCGCCCGCGGATTATGGCGTGGAGGCGCTGCTGTCGGCGATCGAGACGGCGGCTCCCGCCACGGTCCGGTCGCGGCTGTCGGCCTTGCGCGCGTCGGAGGGTGACGATCTGAGCACCGCGGCACACGGACTGATCGTCGGCTTCTCCTTCGCTGCCGCCGGCGCGGACGTCGTGCCGGTCGTCGGCATGGTCGCGGTGCCGGGCATCCAGGGCGCGCTGCTCCATGCGCTCGCCGGTCGATTCGGTGTCGAGTGGAGCCGCGAGCACATACTCGCGTTCCTCAGCTCGCTCGGCACGCTGGCGCTGACGCGCTACGGTCTCGGCTTCGGCCTGCGCCAGCTCGCCAAGCTGATCCCGGTCTACGGCCAGAGCGTCGGTGCCGCGGCGGCGGCGGCGGCCAGCTTCATCTTCACCTACGCGCTCGGCCGCGCGGCCTGCGTCTATCTCGCCGCGCGCCGCATCGGTCAGAAGCCGAAGGACGACGAGATCGTCGCCGCCTATGCCAAGGGATTGCGCGAAGCCTTCGACATCTTCAATCGCCGCAAGGTCGACGGCACGGGGAGCACGGTCTGATGCTGCGCGAATTTCTCCGCACCCATTGGCGCGAGGTGGCGGCGGCCGCGCTGATGCTCCTGCCGCCGCTGCTGCTGATCCCGCTCGGCGCGCTGTGGCTCTGGCAACAGGGGCACGGGCTGTGGTTCCTGGCGCTCGGCCTGCTCGGCGCGATGCCGGCCGGCGTGCTGCTGTTAAGGCGGCGGCGCGGCACGTCGCACCTCGACAAGGCGAAGCCGATCGAAGCCGAGCCCCTTTGGCCGGAGCGCGAACGCCAGGCCTTCGCCGCGGTCGAGCGCTTGTGCGACGAGGTCGAGCCGATTTCGCTGGTCGATGCCGACCAGGCGTTTTCCGTGGCGCGCCGCACGGTCGAGCTCGTGGCACGTCACTATCGCCCCGACGCGGCCATGCCGCTCGCGGCTTTCACCATTCCGGAAGCGCTCCTCTTGTCGCAACGCGTGTCGGCGCGACTGCGCCGCACCATCCTCGACATCGTGCCGCTGTCCGACCGGCTCACGCTCGCCGAGCTGATCTGGGCGTCGCGCACGGTCGGCAAGGTGTCGCCGCTGCTCGATCTGGGCCGCGTCGCCTACGACGCCTATCGCTCGGTGCGCCTGGTGGTCAATCCGGCGGGCGCCATCATGGGCGAGCTCGGCAAGATCATCTTCGACGCGACGAGCGACAAGGCGGCCGACTGGCTGCAGCGCCGCCTGACCCGGATCCTCGTGCTCGAGGTCGGCAAGTCCGCGATCGAGCTCTATTCGGGCCGGCTGAAGAGCGACGAGGTGGAGCTCGACCGGCGCGGCGCGACGATCGCGCGCGAAGGCGTGGCCGCCGCCGAGGCGCCGCCGCTGCGTGTTCTCATCGCGGGCCAGGTCAATGCCGGCAAGTCGAGCCTGCTGAACGCGCTGGCGCGCGAGGCGCATGCACCGGTCTCGCCCTTGCCGGGTCCCGCGGGTTTTCGCTGTTTCGAGGCCAAGGATCCCGACGGCCGGGTCTTCGTGCTGGTGGATGCGCCGGGGCTCGGCGCCGCGCATGAATCGGTTTCAGCCCTGCTCGAGGAAGCGCGCAAAGCCGATATCGTGCTGTGGGCCGTCGCGGCAAACCAGGCCGCACTCGACATCGATGCCGCCGGCATGAAAGCCTTTCGCGACTGGTTCGCCGCGCGGCCGGACCTCAATCGTCCGCCGCTGCTCTGCGTGATGACGCACATCGATCAGCTCAGCCCCTTCTCCGAATGGCAGCCGCCCTACGACATCGCCGATCCGGCACGGCCGAAAGCACGGGCCATTCGCGGTGCCGCGGAGACGATCGCCAAGGATCTCGCGATCGAGGTCGAGGCGGTCGTGCCGGTCTGCCTCAGCCCGGAGCGCGGCCTCTACAATCTCGACGCCCTGTGGGCGCGGCTGGCCGCCTGCCTGTCGGCGGCGCGCTACGCGCAGCTCGCGCGCAGCCATGCAGCGTCGGGCAAGGCAGGCTGGTGGAGCGAGGCCGGCCGCCTCTATCGGGCGGGACGAACCCTGTTCAGGAACGCGTGAGCAGCGCGTCTCAGCCGCGTTTCCAGCGCTTGCGCCGCTTGGCCCATCTCGGCTGGTCGCAGATGTGGCCGAGGAATTCGATCACCGTGTGCACGCCGAGATACGACGTGATGCCGGTGCCGACATCGAGCTGCGGATTGACCTCGACGAAGTCGAAGCCGATCACGTCGACGCGCTCGGCCAGTGCCTTGAGAGAATCGCGCAGCTCGGCATAGGTCATGCCGTTCGGCTCGGCGGAGACGCAACCCGGGCAAAGCGAGATGTCCAGCACGTCGACGTCGATGCTGACGTAGCAGGGCGCCTCGGCCGGAACCAATTTCGCGAGACCCTTCGGGCCCATCTTGTGGAATTCCGGCATGGTGATGACGCGGTTGCCGTCGTTGATCGAGTCTTCGACCATGTCGGCCGACTCGCGCAGGCTGCGGATGCCGACCTGGGTCAGGCTCCTGACGTGCTTCATCGGCTTGATGTGCCGGAATGGGTGCTGGTTGGTGAAGCGCAGATCGTGGACGAAGGGCGCATAATCGGTGTGCGCGTCGAAATGCATGACGTGAAGGGCCTTGTCGAAGGCCCGCACCACCGGGTAGGTCACGGAATGGTCGCCGCCGAGCATGACCGGCATGGCGCCGCGATCGAGGATGGCGCGCGCCATGTCAGTCGCGAGATCGAAGGTCTTCTCGACATTGGTCGGGAGGATGTCGGCGTCGCCGCAATCGGCGATCAGCCCATTGGCCATCTCGTATTCGAGGTACTGGCGCCGGTTTTCGGGATTGTAGAAGCCCTTGCGGCCGCTGCCGACGAAGCGCAGCGAATGCTCGCGCAGCGCGCGCGGGCCCATGCGAGATCCGGCGAGGTAGGGTGAGCCTTCGTCGAACGGAATGCCGAAGACGGCGATGGCCGCATCCAGCGTGTCGAGATCTTCGCAGATCTTGGAGCGCAGGAAGGACGGGATGCCGACGAAGGGACGGTTGAGGCGGGGTTCCTTTGCGCTGCCGCGCTTCGCCCGCACATTGCTTGCCATGGATACCCCCGCCATTTCAGCTTGCCGACGCTGTCAGTTCACGGTAGCGGCGGCTGACCTCATCTGCAATTGGCAAAACCCGCGAGAGTCCGCAGACTCGGTCCCGTGAAACATCACGTCATCACCTCCCGCGACGGCCCCTGGTGCGGCTACGCCGACTCCGCCGCCATGCTGCTGAGCGCGATCGGCGAGCATGTCCCCGCCGGCAGGATCGAGGCGCTGACCGGCATGGGCTTCGGCGCCTTTGCGTCGCGGCGCGGCATGCCCTTCTTCAGCGGGCTGACCAGCGAGCCGGATATCGGCATCAGCAAGGCGATGGACATCCTCGGTTTTTCGTTCGACGAGTGGGCGTGCGCGAAGGGCGATGCGACGGATCCGTTCGAACGTCTGGCGACGGCGCTGGAGCACTCTCCGGCCGTCATCGGGCCCGTGGACATGGCGCACCTCGTCTACAACCCCGTCCGCCCCCAGGTTGAGGGCAACGATCACTATGTGCTGATTCTGGGCCTGGATGGCGACGAGGTGCACCTGCACGACCCGGCCGGCTATGCCCATGCGATAATCGACAGGGCGTCGTTGGAGCGCGCCTGGCGCGCCGATTCGATCAGCTACAAGCGCGGCTTCTACCGCTTGTGGAGCAATCCACGGCGTGTGAGCCTGCCATCCGCCGATGACATCTATCGTAAAGCGATGTCATTTTTCGTGATGCTGTACCACGAGGCGGAGGAACGCTCACAGCGGCTCAACCGTCCGATCGACAAGCAGGCGATCCTGGCCTTGGCCGCATTGGTCGGCGAAGCGCGGCTGACCGACCAGCAGATCGGACATCTGACGCAGCTCGTCCTCCCCTTTGGCGTCAAGCGGGCGCTGGACTACGTGCTGTTCTTCAAGGACCGGCACAAGAGGCTGAGCGCGCTCATGCAAGAGAAGGGTGAAGCTCTCGGCCGCTGCCAGTCGCTCATAATGCGTCAAGATTGGGCCGACGCAGGCGCAATCCTCACGCAGCTCGCGTCCCTCGAAGAGGCGATCAAGACCGAGGTGCTCGCCACGGCAGTCAGTGGCTCGAAATGAGCTTCGGCAGCCGATGTGTTCAGCCGGATTGACAGATCGTGTCCAGGCTTCGAAGCTCGCCCCGGCGCCGGGCCGGCGCAGGAAGTGAACGATCATGAATGAAACGCGTGCCGTCGACGTGCTAGACCCGCAAATGCGCAGGGTGTTCGACAAGCTCGTCGAGCTCGGCCGCGGCCAGCCCAATCGCTGGAGCGTGCCGATCGAAACCGCGCGCCAGATGATGCTCGACGGCTGCGGGCCGTGGCTCACAGATTCGCCGGCGCTGCATGCGATCGAGAACCGGGCCGTCGACGGACCATTTCGCCCCGTTCCCATCCGCATCTACCGGCCCACGGTTGCGGCGCGCGCAGCGCTTCTCTACTTTCACGGCGGCGGCTGGGCGCTCGGCAGCCCCGACACCCATGATGAGGTGATGCGCCGCCTGGCGCTCGCGAGCGGCCATGTGGTCGTGGGCGTCGACTATGCCAAGGCGCCGGAGTGGAAATTCCCGAAGCCGGTCGACGAATCCATCGCGGTGATCGCCACGATCGCACGACAGGCCGACGCGCTCGGCATCGACGCGAGGCGACTCACCTTCGGGGGCGATTCGGCGGGCGCCAACATCGTGGTTGCCGCCGCCCAGGCGCACAAATCGCTGTCCCCCGGCCTGCTCAAGGCCGGAGTCCTCTTCTATGGCGTCTACGACACGGACCTCGACACCGCTTCGTATTTCCAGCTCGGCGATGGAAGGTTCGGCCTGACGCGCGACGACATGGACCGGTACATCGCGCTCTATGTCGAGAACAACGATCAGCGGCGCGATCCGCGCCTGGCGGTGGTCAATTCCGACCTGCGCGGCCTGCCGCCGCTCGGCATCTACGCCGCCGGCGCCGATCCTCTGCTCGACGATTCGACGAGGTTCGCCGCCGCCCTGGCCCTGGCAAAGGTTCCTTACGAATCCGTCGTCTACGATGGGCTCTGTCATGGCTTTCTGCGCTACGCCGCCGACATCGACCGGGCCCAGCAGGCGATCGACCGCGCCGCTGCCTTCCTGAGGGCACACTGATGGCGGCCGACACTATCTTCGCCTCCGGCTTCAAGCCCCTCCCGTTCTGGTGGGAGGACTTCGCGCCGACCACCGAGGGCAGCACGGCGCCGCCCGACAGCGCCGATGTCGTCGTCGTCGGGTCGGGCTATGGCGGCCTGTCGGCCGCGCTCGAGCTCAAGCGCAGCGGCGTCGACGCCATCGTGCTCGAGGCCGAGAAGTTCGGCCAGGGCGCCAGCACCCGCAATGGCGGCGCCATCAGCGGCGGCGTCAATGTCGGCAAGGGCATTTCGGGCCGCGAGCAGGCGGCCCTGGAAATGCTCTCTGACGGCGCGGAGTCGATGCGCCACCTCGAGACGATCATCGCCCGCGAGGCGATCGACTGCCGCTATCGCCATGCCGGCCGCTTCGTCGGCGCCTGGACGCCCGACCACTACGACGCGCTCGCCAAGAAGGTCGAGACCCTCAACCAGAACACGGATTCGGGCGCGCGCATGGTGCCGCGCGAGCGCCAGCGCGAGGAGATCGGCAGCGATTTCTACTACGGCGGCATGGTCGTCGAGCGCGCGGCACAACTCCATCCCGCGCTCTACTACAAGGGCCTGCTGGCCGCCGTGCGCAGGGCGGGCGTCAGGATGTCAGCCGGCATCAAGGTCGAGCGCATAAGGCGCGAGGCCGACGGTTTCGCGGTCGAAACCTCGCAAGGTCCGATCCGCGCGCGCCACGTCGCGATCGCGACCAATGGCTACACCGGCGAGGCGACGCCGCAGCTGCGCCGCCGCCTGGTGCCGGTGGCGAGCCACATCATCGCGACCGAGGAGCTGCCCGAGGATCTCGCCCACGGCCTCAACCCGAAATGGCGCTCGCTCTCCAACACCTGCCGCATCCTCTGCTACTACCGGCTGTCGCCCGACGGGCGGCGCATGATCTTCGGCGGGCGCGCACGCTTCACGCCGGTCGATCCGACCGTGAGCAGCCGCATCCTCCACCGCTTCATGACCGACCGGTTCCCGCAGCTCAAGGGCGTCAAGCTCACCCATGCCTGGAACGGCAACGTCGCCTTCACCTTCGACGGCGCGCCGCACATGGGCGTGATGGATGGCTTGCATTATGCGCTCGGCTGCAACGGCAGCGGCGTCGCCATGCTGAGCTATCTGGGATACCAGACCGCGCGCAAGATCGTCGGTGGCAGCAACCGCGTCTGCGCATTCGACCGCGCGGAATTTCCGACCGCGCCCTTCTACACGGGAAATCCCTGGTTCCTGCCGATCGTCGGCGGCTGGTACCGGCTGCGCGACCGCTGGGAGAGATGGCGCGCCTGAATCTCAGCACGCCGCGCGCGCGGCGCCGGCGAAGAGCTCGGCCGGCCGTGCGAAGGGCCAGGCGCGGTCGGTTTGATAGCCCATGAACGGCACCGCCTCCGCGCGCCGATAGCCCTCGCTCTTGAGCGCGGCAATGAAATCCGTCTGGTAAGCCGGCACGTCGCAGCCGATGAGGCCTGGCATCTGCGGCGCGAGCGCGCGCACGAGCGCGAGCGCCACGGCAGTGTCCTTCGCCACCAGCGGACCGATGCCGCCATAGGTGCGTCGGTTCGCGACGCACGCATAGCCCGCAACGCGGCCCGCGGCGATTGCGACGACGCCGCGGATCGGCTGCTCGCTCAGGTGCGGCTGAAGCATGATCGCGCGATCGCCGCCGTAGACCCTCGCATCGAGGTCCAGCACGGCGTCGATATCGTCACGCATCATCGGACGGACGGCGCCGTTCGACGGCCCGGATCGTCGCCCCTCTCCTGCCCTCTGACGCAGATGGACCAATTTGTCGATTTCGGTGAAGCCGAGCTTCAGATAGATCGGCAGGCCGAGCTGCGTGGCGATCAGATAGATCGGCAGGCGCATGGCCTGCAGCATTGCCATGCATCGCTGGGTCATGAGGCGGCCAAGCCCGCGGCCGCGCCAGTCCGGATCGACGAGAATGTTGCCGATGAAGCCCATGCGCGGGGCAAAGGCGAAGACGAGGCCGGCGGCGACGAGCAAGCCTTTGAGATCGTACAGACCGAAGCCGCCGGTATGCGCGATGCGCGCGCGCCAATCCTCGACCGTGCCCGACCACCCTGCCAGATCCGACAGGCGGGCGCCGGCGGCGGCATCGTCGAGGGTGAGACGCCGCCCGCTCAGGTCGGAAGCAATCACGCCGTGCCGGCGGCGCCCCGGCCGAAGCGGGTGACGCCCATCTCGCGCATGACGTCGGCCAGCGCGTCCATCGCGCGGCCGATGTCGCGCTCGGTCACCACGCCGATGCAGGCGATGCGGAACGTGTTGGCCGCCGCGAGCCGGCCGGGAAAGATGACGAAGCCGCGCGCCTTCATGCCGTCATAGAGCTTCTTGAAGCTGTAGTTCGGATCGTCGGGATTGTGGAATGTCGCGACGATCGAGGCGCACAGCTCGTCGGGCAGCAGGGTCTGGAAGCCCATCTGGCGCATGCCGTCGACCAGCCGCCGCCAGCTGGCGCCATAGCGCCGGCCGCGCGCGGCAATGCCGCCCTCTTCGTTGTGCTCCTTCAGCGCCTCGCAGAATGCCAGCACGAGATGCGTCGGCGGCGTGAAGCGGAACTGGCCGGTGCGCTCCATGTGATCGTGCTGATCCCACAGGTCGAGGCTGTGTGACCAGCTATGCCCCTTGCACCTCGCCAGCGCATCGCGTCGTGCGATCACCCAGGAGAGACCGGGTGCGGATTGCAGCCCCTTGTTGGCCGAGACAATGACCGCGTCGAAGCCGAGCCGGCGCGCATCGAGCTCGACGAAGCCGAAGGTGGCGATGGCGTCGATCAGCAGGCCTTTGCCCAGGCGTCGGCACAATGCTGCGATCTCGTCGACCGGGTTGAGCATGCCGGTCGAGGTCTCGCAATGGACGACCGCGACGTGGCTGATCGCCGGGTCGGCTGCAATCGCCTGTTCGAACTGCTCAACCGTCGGCCGTTCGAGCGGCGTCGTGGCGAGCACGGCATAGGGCACACGCATCTGTCGGCAGACATCGACGATGCGATCGCCATAGACGCCGTTGCTGTGGATCAGCAGCTTGCCCGCAGTTGGCCCGTCGCGCGGCACCAGCGTGCCGATCGCGGCTTCAACGGCATAGGTGCCGGTGCCCTGCAGCGGTACCGCCGTGTAATCGCCGTCGCCGCGGCAGAGCGCGACCAAGTAGTCGCGCGCTTCCTTCACCTTGGCGACGATCGCCGCCTCGCCGAAGGCGAGGTCGTGCAGCATCGCCTGCTTGACCGCCATCGAGATGCTGCACGGCCCGGGCGTCAGCAGCAGCGGCTCGTCGCGAACGTCGTCGTTCATGAAGCACAACCCCCGTGGAAAGGCGCCGGCAGTCTCGCTCAGCCGGCGCGGCAATTCCAGCGTGTCAAAATAAAATATTTGCATCGGCGGCGAAGGTGCGCGCGACTCCAACATAAGAATCGAAATCTTCGGGAAATAAGCAGGGTATGCCCGTGATTGACGGAGCCTGCCATGTCGATCTTCGATAGCTTGATGTCACGGGTACGTTCCGACCCGCCGGCGCGCCGATGAGCGCCTTCGTGCTGCGCCGGCTCATGCAGGCCGTCCTGGTGATTCTGGTCGTCACCTTGATCGTCTTTTTTGGCGTCAGCGTGATCGGCAATCCGATCGACATACTCGTCGGCCCCGATTGCAATCAGGCCTGCCAGGCCGAGGCCATCGCGGCGCTCGGACTCGACCGGCCACTGGTCGATCAGTACCTCCTCTTCCTGGCGAATCTGGCCCAGGGCAAGTTCGGCACCTCCTACGTGCTGGGCTCCCCGACGATCGACCTGATCCTTCAACGGATGCCGGCGACGCTGGAGTTGGCCTTCTCGGCCATGACGATTTCCGTCGCGATCGGCATTCCATTGGGCATGTGGGCGGGGCTTCAGCCCGAGGCGCCCAGCGGCAAGGCGATCATGGTCGCCTCGATCCTGGGCTTCAGCCTGCCGACCTTCTGGATCGGCACGATGCTGATCGTCGTGTTCTCGGTCGAGCTCGGCTGGCTTCCGCCCACGGGCCGTGGCCCCACGGTCGACCTTTTCGGCATCCCCGTCAGTTTCCTGACTCTCGAAGGCCTGACCCATCTGGCTCTGCCGGCGATCAACCTCGCGCTCTTCAACATGTCACTGGTCATCCGCCTGACGCAGTCGGGGGTGCGTGAGGTGCTGCTGACCGACTATGTGAAGTTCGCGCGCGCCAAGGGACTGACCAACCGGCGCGTGATCCTGGTCCACGTGCTGAAGAACGTGCTGATCCCCGTCGTGACCGTCACCGGTCTCGAACTCGGCAACGTCATCGCGTTCGCGGTCGTCACCGAGACGATCTTTGCGTGGCCCGGCATGGGCAAGCTGATCATCGACTCGATCCAGGTGCTCGACCGCCCGGTCATCGTCGCCTACCTGATGATCATCGTGACGATGTTCGTGATCATCAACCTGATCGTCGACATCGCCTATTCGGTGCTCGACCCGCGCATCCGGCTGCAACGGAGCGCGACATGAGCGCCAGCAGCGAGACTGAGGCGTTCGTCAGCGCGGCGCCGCAAGGCACCTTCGCCCGTTTCGCCGAGGACTTTGCCGAAAGCAAGTCGGCCATGCTCGGTCTCGTCGTGCTGACGATCATCGTCTTCATCGCGCTCTTCGCGCCATGGATATCGCCGACCAACCCGAACGACCTCCTGCAGGTCAGCATCCTCGACAACCGTCTGCCGCCCGGCACGACCGGCTCGCGCGGCATCTATCATGCGCTCGGCACCGACGGTCAGGGCCGCGACATGCTGAGCGCCATCTTCTATGGGCTGCGCACCAGCCTCGCCGTCAGCGTGTCGAGCGGACTGGTCGCGGTCTCAATTGGCGCCACGATCGGCCTGATGGCCGCCTATTTCGGCGGACGCTTCGAGGCGCTCGCCATGCGCCTCGTCGACATCCAGCTCAGCTTCCCGACCATCCTGATCGCGCTGCTCCTGCTCGCCTTCCTCGGCCAGGGCGTAGGCAAGATCATCCTCGCGCTGATCATCGTGCAATGGGCCTACTACGCGCGCACGACACGCGCCGTAGCTCTGGCCGAGAAGCAGAAGGAGTACATGGACGCGGCGCACAGCCTTCAGCTCGGCCGGTTGCGCATCCTGTTCCGCCATCTCCTGCCCAACTGCCTGTCGCCGCTGATCGTGGTCGCGACGATCCAGAGCGCGCATGCGATCGCGCTGGAAGCGACCTTGTCCTTCCTGGGACTTGGCTTGCCGCCGACCGAGCCCTCGCTCGGCCTGCTGATCGCCAACGGCTTCACCTTCATCCTGAGCGGGCGCTACTGGATCAGCTTCTTTCCGGGCATCGCGCTGCTCATCACCATCGTCAGCATCAACCTGCTGGGCGACCAGCTCCGTAACGTGCTTAATCCGCGCCTGCAGAAGTGAATTTTGCGGCGCGGGGGCCGGCAAGGCTCGTTCCCCGCGCCGTCGCTTGAACGAGCCTTGTGATCTTCGAAGGAGGAAACAGTGAAACAAATTCGTGCGCGCTTCTCGGGGTCGCCGCGGCTGTCGCCTTCGGCGGCATGTCCGCCGCGGACACCCTGCGCATCGGCTTGGCTGTCGAGCCGAGCTCGATCGACCCGCACTTCCACAACATTCAGCCGAACCTGCAGATCGCACGCCAGATCTTCGACTTTCTGATCACGCGCGATCACAAGCAGCAGCTCGGACCGGGGCTCGCCGTCTCCTGGAAGGCGATCGACGACAAGACTTGGGAGTTCAAGCTGCGCGAGGGTGTGAAGTGGCATGATGGCACGCCTCTGACGGCCGACGACGTGGTGTTCAGCTTCGGCCGCGTGCCCAACGTGCCGGGCAGCCCGGGTGGCTACGGCGCCTATGTGGCCGGCAAGAAGGCGACCAAGGTCGATGACCTCACGTTCCGCGTCGTCACGGAGAAGCCCAATCCTCTGATGCTCAATGATCTCTCGACCTTCGCCATCGTGTCGCACAAGCATGGCGAGAAGGCGACGACCGAGAACTACAACACCGGCGCGGCGGCGATCGGCACCGGGCCCTACAAGTTCGTCGAGTGGGTACGCGGCGACCGCATCGTCATGGAGGCCAACAAGGACTACTGGGGCGGCCAGACGGATTGGGACAAGCTGCTCTACAAGCCGATCAGCGCCAGCGCGTCGCGCGTCGCGGCCCTGCTCAGCGGCCAGGTCGATTTCATCGACAACGTGCCGTTGATCGACATCGCGCAGCTCAAGCGCAATCCCAATGTCGCGCTCAGCCAGTCGCCGTCCAACCGGCTGGTCTTCCTGTCGCTCGACAGCAACCGGCCGGTCTCGCCCTTCGTGAAGAACAACGAGGGCCAGCCGCTCTGGCCCAATCCGCTGCGCGACGGGCGCGTGCGCAAGGCCATGTCCATGGCGATCAACCGCCCGGCCATCGTCGAGCGCGTCATGGACGGCGGCGCTCTTGCCTCGGGGCAGATCGTCCCGGAGGGCTTCTTCGGCCACAACCCCGCGCTCAAGCCCGAGAGCTATGACGCCACGGGAGCGAAGAAGCTGCTCGCCGAAGCGGGATATCCCAACGGCTTCCGCATCACCATCCACAGCCCGCGGGACCGCTATCCCAACGACGCGGCGATCACCGAGGCCGTGGCGCAGATGCTGACTCAAATCGGCATCAAGACCGAGGTGCAGATCCTGCCGGCGAGCGTGTACTTCACGCGCGCGTCGAAGCTGGAGTTCAGCTTCGCCTTCTTCGCGTTCGGATCGGACACGGGCGAAGCTTCGTCGCCGCTCAACGGCATGCTCACCACCTTCAATCCGCAGATTGGCGCCGGCGCCTTCAACCGCGGCCGCTACTCCAATGTCGAGTTCGATGCGGCCATGCAGGAAGCCCTGACCACGATGGACGATGCCAAGCGCGAGCAGCTGCTGCGCGACGGCACCGCCATGGTCATCCGCGACCATGCTGTCATTCCGCTGCACTTCCAGACCAACACCTGGGCGCTCAGAAAGGATCTGCGCTACGAAGGCCGGACCGACGAGAACACGCTGCCGCGCGGCGTGACCAAGGCGAAGTAATCACAATGGGGCGGGCCGGCGCCACACGCGGCGCCGGCCCCACGCCCCGGAAACATCCATGCCCCAATACCGCATTCGCATGATGGGCACACGGCACGCGGTCGCCGCGGGCCACTATCTTGCCGCGCAAGCGGCCCACCAAATTCTCGAGGCGGGCGGCAACGTGGTCGACGCCGGCGTCGCCGGCGGCATCACCATGGCCGTCGTGCAAAGCGACATGGTGAATTTCGCCGGCGTGGCGCCGATCATGATCCGCTCGGCCGAGACCGGCGCCGTGACCACCATCACCGGGCTCGGACACTGGCCGAAAGCGGCCTCCGTCGACTACTTCCACCGCGAGCACGGCGGACGCATTCCCGACTGCTATCAAAGCGCCGTGGTGCCCGCGGCACCCGACGCCTGGTTCACCGCGCTCGAGCACCACGGTACGATGGGCTTCGGCGAGGTTGGGTCGGCCGCCATCGCGCTGGCGCGCGACGGATTTCCGATGAACCGGCTGATGAGCGATATCCTCAAGCAGCACGAGGCGGAGCATCGGCGCTGGCCCTCGACCGCCGCGATCTATTTTCCGGACGGCAAGGCACCGGAGGAGGGCGAGCTCTTCTATCAGCACGACCTCGCCCGAACCCTGCAATTCATCGCCGACGAGGAAAGCGCCGCCGCGGCCAAGGGCGGTCGCGAACGGGGATTGCAGGCGGCGCGCGACGCCTTCTATCGCGGCGACATTGCGGCCGCGATCGTCAAGGACTACGCCCAGAACGGCGGATGGCTCAGTCGCGCGGACATGGCCGAGTTCCGCGTCGAGATCCGGCCGCCCGTCAAGGTGCGCATCAACGGCATCGAGGTGTTCTGCTGCGGCCCGTGGTGCCAGGGGCCGGTGCTGTCTCAGACGCTGTCCGTGCTCAAGGGCTTCGACCTGCGCGCCCTCGGCCACAATTCGACGCAATACATTCACACGGTGGTCGAGGCCTACAAGCTCGCCTATGCCGACCGGCACCACTATTACGGCGATCCGAATTTCGTCGAGGTGCCGATCGAGGCGCTGCTCAGCGACGCCTATGCCGCCGAGCGTCGCCGCCTGATCGATCCGCGGCGCGCGAGCCCCGGCATGCCCGAGCCCGGCGACCCGGTGCTGCTGGGCATCCGCTCGGCCGCGCGCAAGTCGGCGCTGGTCGCGGAAACCAAGCGCGTGCGCGAGGCGCTCGACACCTCTTACATCTGCGTCGTCGACGCCAAGGGCAACGCATTCTCGGCGACGCCGAGCGACGCGTCCTACAACGGACCGATCGTGCCGGGGATCGGTGTCGCGCCATCGAGCCGCGGCAGCCAGTCCTGGACCGACCCGAACCTGCCCGCCTGCCTGGCGCCGGGCAAGCGGCCCCGGCTGACGCCAATGCCGGCGATCGCGGTCGGCGCGGAAGGCTGGTGCATGCCCTTCGGCTCGCCAGGCAACGATCTGCAACCCCAGTCGATGGGCCAGGTTCTGCTCAACACCATCGTGTTCGGTATGACGCCGCAGCAGGCCGTCGACGCGCCGCGCTTCGGCACCTTCAGCTTCCCGCGCTCCTCCGATCCGCATCCCTACACGCCGCGCCTGCTGAAGATCGAGGCGAGTATTGACGAAAGCGTCCGCCGCGAACTGGCGGCGATCGGCCACAGGCTCGAGGAATGGCCTGCCGACTGGTGGGAGGCCGGCAGCGTCTGCGTTGCGACCGCGAAGCCGGCCACGGGCGTCGTCGAATGCGGCAGCGACTGGCGCCGGCCGACCGGCGCCTTCGCACGTTAGGAGCAGCCGATCAGCATGTATTCAAAGCGACCGACGGTCATGGGCACGCGCCACATGATCGCCTCCGGCCATTACCTCGCCTCGCTCGCCGGCTTCGAGATCCTGGAAGCGGGCGGCAACGCCGTCGATGCCGGCGTTGCGGGGGGTATCGCGCTCTCGGTGCTGGAGAGCACCTATGTCAGCTTCGCCGGCGTGGCCCCGATCGCGATCTATCTGGCCGACGAGCGGCGCGTGGTGACGATCAGCGGCCTGGGCTGGTGGCCCAAGGCCGCGTCATGCGAGCTCTTCGTCAAGCATCATGGCGGCGTCATTCCGCGCGGCATCCTCCGCACGGTGATGCCCGCGGCTCCCGACGCCTGGATCACGGCGCTCGAGCACTTCGGCACCATGTCGTTTCGCGAGGTCGCCGCAGCCGCGATCCGCTTCGCGCGCGACGGCTTCCCCATGTACGACTTCATGGCCGCGACCATCGCCGGCTCAAAGGTCGAGATCGGCGAGTTCCCCGGCAACGCCGCGATCTACATGCCCGGCGGCCAGGTGCCGGCGATCGGCGAGCTCTTCGTGCAGCCGGCGCTCGCCGCCTCGATCGCCCATATGTGCGATCAGGAACGCGCGAATGCTGGTCGCGGCCGGGAGGCGGCGCTCGATGCCGCGCGCGACAGCTTCTACCGCGGCGATCTTGCCGCCGCCATGCTCGCTTTTCACCGCGACCAGGGCGGCTTGATCACGGCGGAGGATCTCGCAGGATTCCGGGTCGAGATCGAGCCCGCCGTGCACAGGCGGTTCCACGACATCGACGTCTATGGCTGCAACACCTGGTGTCAGGGGCCGATGCTGCTGCAGGAGCTCGCCATCCTGGAGCGGATCGACCTCGAGCCGCTCGGGCACAACTCGCCTGCCTATCTTCATATGCTGACCGAGGCGATCAAGCTCTCCGCGGCCGACCGTGAAGCCTATTACGGCGACCCGCGCTTCGTGACGGTGCCGCTCGACCGGCTGCTGTCCGACGGCCACGCGGCCGAACGGCTGCGTCTCATCGATCGCGCACGCGCATCGCCTGACATGCCGCCGGCCGGCACGGTCGAGCCTGCTGCCGCGGAGCTCGACACCAGCTATGTCTGCGTCGTCGACCGTTTCGGCAATGCCTTCTCGGCAACGCCGAGCGACCCCGTGACCAGCGCGCCGGTCGTGCCCGCGACCGGCTTCGTCGTGTCGCCGCGCGGCGGCCAGTCATGGACCGATCCGAAACACCCAGCCTCGGTCAGGCCGGGCAAGCGGCCGCGGCTGACACCCAATCCCGCCATCGCGATCCGTCCCGATGGCTTCGTCATGCCGTTCGGCACGCCCGGGCATGATTCGCAGACCCAGGTGATGCTCCAGGCCTTCCTCAACATCGTCGTCTTCGGCATGGAGCTTCAGGAGGCGGCCGATGCGCCGCGCATCTGCTCGCTCAGCTTCCCGTCCTCCGCGAGCCCGCATCTGAGCCAGCCCGGACGCCTGCTGGTCGAGGCGCCGCTCTGGAGCGAGGCCGGCGCGGCGCTGAACGCGATGGGCCACCGCGCCGAAGCTTGGCCGACCACGGGCCCCGTCTATCTGCAGAACGCATCGGCCTTCTGCGCCGTGCAGCGCGACCTGCGCACGAGCGTGCTCAAGGGCGGCGCCGACCACCGCCGCGCCGCCTACGCCGTGGGCTGGTGAGCCGATGGCACCGTTGCACACGAAACGAATTCGCGCTTCCATCTAGCCCCGCCTCACGGCCGCGTTCGCGGCCGCCCATCCAATCTCGGAGGACAAATCGATGCGTTACGTCAATCTCGGCCGCAGCGGCCTCAAGGTCAGCGCGGTCTGCCTCGGCGGCAATTCCTGGGGTGCGGCAGGGCGGCGCACCTGGGCGCCCTTCGGCGAGGCGGAGAGCCGGCCCTTCTTCAAGAAGGCGCTCGATCTCGGCATCAACTTCTTCGACACGGCAGACGCCTACAACGCCGGCGAGAGCGAGACGATCATGGGCAACACGCTGGTGGGATATGCCCGCCGCGAGGAGCTTGTCATCGCGACCAAGGTCAGCCTCGCGATGGGCGACAAGCCCAACGACGCCGGCGTCGGCCGCAAGCACTTGATGGCCGGCCTCGACGCCAGCCTCAAGCGGCTGCGCACGGACTATATCGACCTCTACATCATCCACCGGCTCGACGGCGTGACGCCGCTCGAGGAGACCATGTCGGCGCTCAACGACATGGTGCGCGCCGGCAAGGTGCGCTACATCGGCGGCTCGACCATGCCGGCTTGGCGCATGGCCCAGATGCTGATGATCTCCGACCACAAGGGCTATGCGCGCTTCATTTCCATGCAGAACCTCTACAACGCCGTGCAGCGCGAGGAGGAGCGCGAGATGCACCCGCTCTGCGTCGAGCAGGGCGTCGGCCTGACGCCCTACAGCCCGCTCGCGCGCGGCTTCCTCGCGGCGAACCGGACGCAAGGCGGCGTCGGCGCCACCGAACGCGCGCGCGAGGACACGATCGCGCAGAAAAACGACCTGTTCCGTCCCGCCGATTTCAAGGTCGCCGACGCGCTCGCCAAGATCGCGCAGGCGCGCGGCATCAAGCCGACGCAGGCGGCGCTGGCGTGGCTCTATGCCAAGCCCGGCATGGCATCGCCGGTGATCGGCACGACGCAGCTCCACTATCTCGACGACGCAGCCGGCGCCGTCGACCTCAAGCTCACGCCCGAGGAATGCAAGTCGGTCGAGGAACCCTACCAATGGCGCGCGATGGGGCCGGGGTGAGATGTATTGAAGCGGATTCGGTTCAAGTGGCGTTGAGAACCTTCTCCGTCGCCGAAGGCGGGGGAGGGAGTGGCCACATCCTCGTCAGCGATCGTAACTCTATCACCTCGCATTGGGCGTAAGTCGCTCAAGAGTGCGGCTGCACTCCGGAATACCTTGCGCTTCTTGCCTCTTCGTAGCTCGGCCACCGCTGGCCTAGTCGCCGAGTTCGGGCGATGGCGCTTTGCCCCACTGCCCCTGCCCGCCAATGACTAATCTCCCCGCCCCGCCGTCGTCAGGATCGCCGGCGGCTCGAAGGCGCGCACGGGCGGGACCTCTCCGGTCCAGCGCTCGACCTCGACCAGGCAGGAATGGGCGACGGTGCCCTGCGCGAGCTTCGACGAGCCCTTGTCGACGGTCAGCACGTTGGGATTGCCGTGGGCATCGAGCGCGCCGGCGCGGCCGGGCTCGACCGGGTCGTACCACGCGCCGGTCGAGAGCTGGATGCAGTTCTTCTCGACCGCGTCGCTGACGATGGCGCCGGCGAGGCAGGCGCCGCGGTCGTTGAACACGCGGCAGATGTCGCCGTCCTTGATGCCGCGCTTGGCGGCGTCATCCGGATGGATGCGCATCGGCTCGCGGCCCGCGACCTTGCTGCCGCGGCTGTAGGCGCCGAGATCGAACTGGCTGTGCAGGCGCGTATAGGGCTGGTTCGACACCAGGTGCAGCGGGAATTTGGCGGCGCGCGGCGAGCCGAGCCATTCGACCGGCTCCATCCAGGTCGGATGGCCGCGGCAATCGTCATAGCCGAAGCCGTCGATCGTCTCGGAGAAGATCTCGATCTTGCCCGACGGCGTGTTGAGCCGGTGCTTGACCGGGTCGGCGCGGAACTCGGCATGCAGCACGTGGGGCTTGGCCGGCGCCGGCAGCTCGAACACGCCCGCCTGCCAGAAGGCGTCGAATTCGGGCATGTCGATGTTGCGCTCGGCCGCGCGCTGGCGCGCGATGGCATAGAAGTGATGCAGCCAGTCGCTCTCCGTGCGGCTCTCGGTGAAGGCCTCGCGGCAACCCAGGCGCTCGGCCAGATCCGCGAAGATGTCGTAGTCGTCGCGCGCCTGGCCGACCGGTTTCACCGCCTGCTTCATCGCGACCAGGAATGCATCGCCGCTGGTGCACGCCATGTCGTTGCGTTCCATCGCCGTGGTCGCGGGGAACACGATGTCGGCATGGCGCGCCAGCGGGTTCCACCAGGGCTCGTGGACGATGATCACCTCGGGCTTGCGCCAGGCCTCGACGAAGCGGTTGAGATCCTGGTGATGGTGGAACGGATTGCCGCCTGCCCAATAGACCAGCTTGATGTCCGGATAGGCCATGCGCTTGCCGTTGTAGTCGAACGGCGCGCCAGGGTTCAGCAACATGTCGGCGATGCGCGCGACCGGAATGAACTCCGTGACCTTGTTGACGCCCTGCGGCAGCGCCGGCCACGGGAATTCGCGCGCGTGGTTGCCGGCGTTGTTGACCGCGCTGTAGCCGAGGCCGAAGCCGCCGCCGGGCAGGCCGATCTGCCCCAGCATCGCGGCCAGCACCATGATCATCCAGAAGGCCTGCTCGCCATGGTCGACGCGCTGGATCGACCAGCTCGCCGTGATCATGGTGCGGTGGCCCGCCATGCGTTGCGCCAGCGCGCGGATCGCGTCGGCCGGCAGGCCGCAGATGGCGGACGCCCAGTCCGCGCTCTTCGGCGTGCCGTCGGTCTCGCCCATCACATAGGCGCGGAAGCGCTCGAAGCCGACCGTGTAGCGCTCGAGGAACGTCTGGTCGTGCAGCCCCTCGGCGATCAGCGTGTGCGCGATCCCGATCATCAGCGCCGTGTCCGTGCTGGGCCGCAGCGGCAGCCACTCGGCATCGAGGAAATCGACGGCGTCGTCGCGCACCGGGCCGATGTTGACGAACTCGACGCCGGCCTTGCGGCACGCCTCGAGTCCCTCGCGCACGGTGTGGCGGCCAACGCCGCCATGGTTGATCTGGCCGTTCTTGAGCGGCATGCCGCCGAACATGACGACGAGCTCGCCCTCGGCTGCGATCGACGGCCAGGAGGTGTGCTCGCTGACCAGACCGCGATGGTCGCCCACGACATGGGGCATGACGACGCGCCCCGCGGCGAGGCTGTAGCTGTCCCGGTGGGCGACATAGCCGCCGGCGCAGTTGAGGAAGCGGTGCACCTGGCTCTGGGCGTGATGGAAGCGCCCCGCGCTCGACCAGCCATAGGAGCCCCCGAAGATCGCGCGGTTGCCATGCTTCTTGCGCACGCGGTCGATCTCGCGGGCCGCCAGGTCGAGCGCATGGCTCCACGACACGGGCACGAAGGGCTCGGCGCCGCGTCCGGCGCCGCCCGCCGCTGCACCTTCCTCGAGGAAGGACGCGCGCACCATCGGCTGGCTGATGCGGTTTTTATGGTGAACGGCGTCGGGGATCGAATCGCCGATCGGCGATGGATCGGGATCGCGCTCGAACGCGTGCAGTGCAACAAGCCGCCCGTCCTTCACCTCGGCGCGGTAGGTGCCCCAATGGGTGGCAGTGGTCGGAAAGTGCTGAGCGGACGACATGATTTGCGGCCTCGAAAAACGGGGAAAATTTGATCCCATCATCGAGGCCCGGCCACCCCTTTGCAAGCTGCTTCCCGGCGCTTCGCGGCACCGCGGCGACCGCCGGCAATAACCTCAAAATTCTTGGGATTATCAAGGTGCTTTGGGCGTTGTCACAGCGTCCGATTTGCCTGGGCAGGGGCTTGCGAATGCGTATAATCGCGGGCGCCCGAAAGGGGCAGGAGAGAGGAAATTGCAGCCGACCGATATTCGTGATCCCCGCTACTTCCACAAAGTCGTGGATTGTCAGTGGGCCTGCCCTGCGCACACGCCCGTTCCTGAATACATCCGGTTGATCGCAGCGTGCCGTTTCACCGACGCCTACATGATCAATTGGGAATCGAACGTGTTCCCAGGCATCCTCGGACGCACATGCGACCGCCCGTGCGAACCGGCGTGCCGCCGCGGCCGAGTCGAGAAGGAGCCGGTCGCGATCTGTCGCCTGAAGCGCGTCGCGGCCGACTATAAGGACGATGTCCGGTCGCGGCTGCCCAAGAAAGCGGCAAAGACGAACGGCAAGCGCGTGGCATTGGTCGGCGCCGGCCCCGCCTCGCTGACCGTGGCGCGCGATCTGCTGCCCTTGGGATACGAGGTCGTCTGCTTCGACGGCGATCCGCAGGGCGGCGGCATGATGCGCACGCAGATTCCGAAATTCCGCCTGCCCGAGACGGTGCTCGACGAGGAGGTCAACTACATCCTCGATCTCGGCCTGGAGACGCGATTCGGTCAGCGCATCGACAGCATGAAGGCGCTGCTCGGTCAGGGCTTCGATGCGATCTTCGTCGGCTCGGGCGCGCCCCGCGGCCGCAATCTCGAGATCCCCGGCCGCCAGGAAGCGGCCGCCAACATCCATATCGGCATCGACTGGCTGTCGAGCGTGTCGTTCGGCCACATCAACAGGATCGGCCGCCGCGTCATCGTGCTCGGCGGCGGCAACACGGCCATGGATTGCTGCCGCACCTCGCGCCGGCTCGGCGGCGACGACGTCAAGGTCGTCGTGCGCAGCGGCTTCGAGGAGATGAAGGCGTCGCCCTGGGAAAAAGAAGACGCCATGCACGAGGACATACCCATCTTCAACTTCCTCGTGCCCAAGGAGTTCACGCACAAGGGAGGCAAGCTGACCGGCATCGTCTTCGAGAAGGTCAAGGCCGAGTACGACGCCAAGGGTCGGCGCAACCTGGTGCCGGCGGGCGAGCCGCCGGTGCACATGGAATGCGACGACGTGCTGGTCGCGGTCGGCCAGGAGAACGCCTTTCCCTGGATCGAGCGCGACATCGGCATCGAGTTCGACAAGTGGAACATGCCGGTGGTCGACCAGGCGACCATGGCGTCGACGCTGCCCCATGTCTTCTTCGGCGGCGACGCGGCCTTCGGCCCAAAGAACATCATCTGGGCGGTCGCCCACGGCCACGACGCCGCCATCTCGATCGACAAGCTGTGTCACGGCGAGCCGGTCGGCGACCGGCCGCCGCCGATGGTCAACCTGTTCAGCCAGAAGATGGGCATCCACGAGTGGAGCTACGACAACGACATTTCCAACGACCTGCGCTTCAAGGTGCCGCACCGACCCAAGGAGATTGCACTCAAGGACGTGCGCCTCGAGGTCGAGCTCGGCTTCGACGACAAGCTCGCCTTCGAGGAAGCGCAACGCTGCCTGAATTGCGACGTGCAGACGGTGTTCGAGCGCAATCTGTGCATCGAATGCGACGCCTGCGCCGACATCTGCCCGGTCGACTGCATCACCTTCACGCATAACGGCACCGAGGCGGACCTGCGTTCCCGCCTCAACGCGCCGTCCAAGAACCTGACGCAGGATTTGTACGTATCGGACGCGCTCAAGACGAGCCGCGTCCTGGTCAAGGACGAGGATCTCTGCCTGCACTGCGGCCTGTGCGCCGAGCGCTGCCCGACCGGCGCGTGGGACATGCAGAAGTCGCTCATCCAGATGGTTCACGCGGGGCACGAATGCCGAAGCCGATCAAGCGCATAAACGATTTCGTCATCAAGTTCGCCAACGTCAACGGCTCGGGCTCGGCCAGCGCCAACCAGTTGTTCGTCAAGTCGATCCTGCGCATGGGCGTGCCGGTCACGCCGCGCAACATCTTCCCGTCCAATATCCAGGGCCTGCCGACCTGGTACGAGGTGCGCATTTCCGAGCAGGGCTATCTCGGCGCGCGCGGCGGCGTCGACCTGATGGTCGCAATGAACCCGCAGACCTGGGACAAGGACGTCCAGAGCCTCGAGCCTGGCGGCTACCTGTTCTACGACTCGACCAAGCCGATGCCGCTGTCGCGCTTCCGCGACGACATCACCGTGGTCGGCATGCCGCTGACCGAGATGTGCAACAAGGCGTATTCGGATCCGCGCCAGCGCCAGCTCTTCAAGAACATCATCTATGTCGGCGCGCTGACGGCGCTGCTCGACATGGACGCGGACGCGACCGAGAAGCTGATCGGCGAGCAATTCAAGGGCAAGGACAAGCTGATCGAGCCGAACATCAAGGCGCTGCACATCGGGCGCGACTACGCGCTCGAGCACCTGAACTGCCCGCTCGGCATCCGCTTGCGCAAGTCGGACAAGGTGGGCGACCGCATCTTCCTCGAAGGCAACAGCGCCGCCGCGCTGGGCGCGGTCTTTGGCGGCGCCACGGTTGCGGCCTGGTACCCGATCACGCCGTCCTCCTCGATGGCCGAGGCGTTTCAGAGTCACTGCCGGCGCTACCGCGTCGATGCAGCCTCCGGCAAGCACCGGTTCGCCATCCTCCAGGCCGAGGATGAGCTGGCCTCGATCGGCATGGTGATCGGCGCGTCGTGGAACGGCGCGCGCGCCTTCACCTCGACGTCAGGGCCCGGCATCTCGCTGATGAGCGAGTTCCTGGGCTTGGCATATTTTGCCGAAATACCCGCGGTCATCTTCGACATCCAGCGCGGCGGCCCGTCGACCGGCATGCCGACGCGCACCCAGCAGGCCGACGTGCTGGCCTGCGCCTACGCCAGCCATGGCGACACCAAGCACGTGCTGCTCTTCCCCGAGGATCCGCACGAGTGCTTCACCATGGGCGCCCAGGCCTTCGACCTCGCCGACCGGCTGCAGACGCCGATCTTCGTGCTGTCTGATCTCGAGATCGGCATGAACGAGCGGCTCTGCGCGCCGCTCGCCTGGGACGACAAGCGCCGCTACGACCGCGGCAAGGTCATGTCCGAAGCCGATCTCGAATCGGGCCGCGAGTTTGGCCGCTATCTCGACGTCGACGGCGACGGCATCGCCTACCGGACCTATCCCGGCACGCATCCGACGCGCGGCGCCTTCTTCACGCGCGGCTCGAGCAAGGACCGTTACGCCATCTACACCGAGGAAGGCCATCACTACGCAGAGAACATGCAGCGCCTGCTGCGCAAGTTCGAGACGGCGAAGCGTCTTGTGCCCAAGCCGGTGACGCGGCTCGCCAAGCAGCCGACGCGGCTGGGCGCCATCTTCTACGGCTCGACCAGCCCGGCCATGGTCGAGGCGCTCGACACCTTGGAAACGCAGAACATCCACCTCGACACGCTGCGCGTGCGCGCCTTTCCGTTCGCCGAGGAGATCATCGAGTTCATCAGCCAGCACGACCAGGTGTTCGTCGTCGAGCAGAACCGCGACGCCCAGATGCGCGCATTGCTGGTCAACGAGGGCTCGATCGATCCCGGCAAGCTGATCCCCGTGCTGCACTACGACGGCACGCCGATCACGGCGCGCTTCATCGCGCGCGACATCGCCGACAAGCTCACCATGTTCAACGTCACGCCCTTCCGCAAGGCAGTGCCCTAACTGGAATTGCCCATGACCTACATCGCAAAACCGAAGCTGCGACATCCCGACCTGCCGAAGAACAAGCTCGGCTACACCAGGCGCGACTACGAGGGCTCGATCTCGACGCTGTGCGCCGGCTGCGGCCACGATTCGATCAGCGCCGCGATCATCCAGGCCTGCTTCGAGCTCGACCTGCCGCCGCACCGCATCGCCAAGCTGAGCGGCATCGGCTGCTCGTCCAAGACGCCGACCTACTTCCTCGGCAGCAGCCACGGCTTCAACAGCGTGCACGGCCGCATGCCCAGCGTGTTGACCGGCGCCAACCTCGCCAACCGCGACCTGATCTATCTCGGCGTGTCGGGCGACGGCGATTCGGCCTCGATCGGCCTGGGTCAGTTCGCGCACCTGATGCGCCGCGGCGTCAACATGACCTATATCGTCGAGAACAATGGCGTCTACGGCCTGACCAAGGGCCAGTTCTCGGCGACCTCGGACAAGGGCTCGAAGAGCAAGCGGGGTGCCGTCAACACCGATGCGCCGATCGACCTGGTCGGCATGGCGCTCCAGCTCGGCGCCACCTTCATCGCGCGCAGCTTCTCCGGCGACAAGACCCAGCTCGTGCCGCTGATCAAGGCGGCGCTGACGCACAAGGGTGCAGCCTTCATCGACTGCATCAGCCCGTGCGTGGCCTTCAACAACCATGTCGGCTCGACCAAGAGCTTCGATTACGTGCGCGAGCACAATGAATCGGTCAACCGGCTCGACATCATCGAGGGCCGTTCGGAAATCACCGCCGACTATGCGCCCGGCACGATCGAGATGGTGACGCAGCACGATGGCTCGGTGCTGCGCCTGCACAAGCTGGCGCTCGACTACGATCCGCATGACCGCATTTCCGCCATGACCTATCTGCAGCAGCGGCATGCCCAGGGCGAGATCGTGACCGGGCTGCTCTATGTCGATCCCGAGCCGGACGACCTTCACGACTACATGAACACGGTCGAGCGGCCGCTCAACGAGCTGGGCGAGCAGGAGCTGTGCCCGGGCAGCAAGCTGCTCGACAAGTTGAACGCGGCGCTGCGCTGAGGATTGTCGGCGTGCGCCGCCCACGCGGCGTCATCGGACTTGCCCCCGGCGGGGTCGGCGCCGGGATTGCAGCGGCGTCGAGATTTGGTATTCATGCGGTGATGCTGACCGATACGTTCAAGCTCATCCTCTCGCTCAACCGCTTGCGGCCGGCGCCGGGCCAGCCCAACCGGCTGGACGGGCTGTTCGCCGATCTCCGGTCGGACAGGCCGGCGCGGCCGGCTCATGAGATCGAGGATGCGATCTGGGCCTTGTGGACCAGCCACGAGGACGCCGGCGCGGCCGCGCTGATGGAGCGCGCCATTTCGCTGATCGGCGGCAAGAAGCACGATGCGGCCGATCACATGCTGACCGACCTGGTGCAGGCGCAGCCGCTCTGGGCCGAGGCCTGGAACAAGCGCGCGACGCTCTACTATCTGATGGGCCGCGATTCCGACAGCGCCGCCGACATCAAGCGCACGCTCGAGCTCGAGCCGCGCCACTTCGGCGCGGTGTGCGGCTTCGCGCAGATCTGCCTGCGCCAGGGCGACCCCCAGAAGGCCGTCGCCTGCTTCGAGATGGCGCTCGTGCTCAACCCGCACCTGGAGCAGGTGCGCAAGATCGTCAAGCACCTGTCAGGCAATCTGCCGCGGACGATCAATTAGGCATTCGGTTGTGACCAATGAGTCCCGAACTGTCGCAATGCCTCGTGGTGAGCCTGTCGAACCACGAGGCCCATGCCGCACGAAAGACGATGGCCGGTAAGCAATTGTGATGCGGAGGCGGCCTCATGGTTCGACAGGCTCACCATGAGGCACGGCAACGAAACAGCTTGAACCAGACCACGAGAAGCCTTTCTGTCGGCGCCCGCTTCGACCGCTGTCACATCTCCACGTCCAGCATCAGCCCCAGGTTCTGCACGGCCGCACCCGAGGCACCCTTGCCGAGATTGTCGAGCCGCGCGACCAGCACGGCCTGGCCATGCTTCTGATTGGCGAAGACGCGCAGCTCGAGCAGGTTGGTCTCGTTGAGCGCCAGCGCGTCGAGCCGCCCTGATTTGAACGACGGGTCGTCCCCGGTCACCACCTTCACCCATTTGGATCCGGCATAGTAGGAAGCGAGCGCAGCTTCGAGGTCGCCCGCCTTGGGCGCGCCGTTCAGCGTGTCGAGATGGAGCGGCACGGCCACCAGCATGCCCTTCCGGAAATTTCCGACCGACGGCACGAAGATCGGCCGCCGCGTCAGCTTGCTGTACTTCTGCAGCTCCGGCACATGCTTGTGCTCGAGGCCGAGGCCGTAGAATTCGAAGGCGGGCGCCTTGCCCGTCTCATAGGCCTCGATCATCGACTTGCCGCCGCCCGAATAGCCGGACACGGCGTTGACCGTCACCGGGTAGTCGGCGGGCATGATCTTCGCCTCGACCAGCGGCCGGATCAGCGCGATGCCGCCGGTCGGGTAGCAGCCGGGGTTGGTCACCCGCCGTGCCCGCGCGATCGCCGCGGGCTGTCCGGCTTCCATCTCGGGCCAGCCATAGGTCCAGCCCTCGGACACGCGGTGCGCCGAAGAGGCGTCGAGGATCCTGGGCGATTTCGGCCCGAGCTGGTCGGCGAGGGCGACCGCTTCCTTCGCCGCCTCATCCGGCAGGCAGAGCACGACGACATCGACCTCGGCCATCAGCGCCTGGCGTGCCGCCGGATCCTTGCGCTTCTCAGGCGCGATGGCGCGCACCTCGACGCCCGTGATCTTGGCCATCCGATCACGGATTTCGATGCCCGTGGTGCCGGCCTCGCCGTCGATGAAGATGGCGGGCTTTGTCTGGGCCTTTCGGGCGGTCATGCCGGCGGGCTTGTCGAAGGTGGTGACGGACATGGTCATAACTCCAAGGGCAGATCGTTATGGGCCAGAAATGAAAAGCCGCGCTCTGGGGCGCGGCTTCAAGCGAGTTCCGGTGCGTTCAAGCAGCCGTCATCGCCCCCGCGCGGTAGGCGCCGGACGGCGACGTCGGATGATGTTCCTGCCCGATTTCATGGCAGGACATATGCCCCCGTTCGGGCCTCCTGTCAATGCTGCCTGCGCCGGGGCCGCCATTACGGCAGTTCGACGCGGTTGGCGAGCTGGCCGGTGGCGAAGAACGAGGTCAGATTGCGGAAGATCGCCGCCATCTTCTGGCGCATGGCGTCGCGCGTGCCGGCGGATATGTGCGGCGTCAGCACGACATTGTCGAGCTTGAGCAGCGGGCTGTCCGGGGCGGGCGGCTCGCGCTCGAACACGTCGAGGCCCGCAGCCAGCACCTGTCCGTTCGCAAGCGCGTCGACCAATGCCGCCTCGTCGATCAGCCCGCCGCGAGACGTGTTGATGACGATGGCACCTGGCTTCATGCGGCTGAGAGCTTCCCGGCCGATGATGCCGCGCGTCGCCGGGGTCAGGGGCACATGCAGGGTCACGAGATCGGACGCCTGGAGCGCCTCGTCGAGGCTGCCCGGACGGAGCGCCAGCCGCGCCTCGACCTCGGGCGGCAGGCGCACGGCCGGGTCGGCATAGACGCCCGTGCAGCCGAAGGCGACCAGGCGCTCGGCGACCGCCTGGCCGATGCGGCCCATGCCGACATAGCCGATGGTCATGCCATAGAGCTCCCGCGACACGCCGCGCAGCGCGTTGACGTGCCAGCGCCCGCGGCGCAGCTCCGCGTCCGCGAAGCTGAGGCGCTTGGCGGCTGCGAGCATCAGCAGGATGGCGTGCTCGGCGACGCCGATGGTCGTGCCCTCCGGCGTCAACGCCAGCGGCAGGCCGCGCCGCTTCACCTCCTGCCAGTCGAGCGTGTCCTGCCAGCCGACGCCCTGGTGATGCACGACGCGCAGACGCCGCCCGGCGTCGAGATGGCGCTTGGTCAGCCGCGTCGCCGCGCAGATCACCGCCTCGCAGTCGGCGATGCGGCGACAGCGCTCCTCATCATCGTCACGTTCGAGCGTAACGACGTCGAAGGCGCCACCGGCGGCAGCCCGGATCAGCGCGTAGACGTCCGGCCCGGCATGGCTGAGATAGAGGACACGGCGTCCGACCATCAGTGCCTGGCCATCAGTCGACATACTCGATTCGCGGGGATTCGAGAACGGCGTCGAGCCAGGCCGGGTATTTGCGGCCGGATGCGACGGCGGCATCCATGCCACGCTCCTTTTCCTCGATCGCGCGCAGCTCGGCGGCTACTGTCGCGACCGCGGCGCGCGGCACCACGACGATGCCGTCGATGTCGCCGACCAGCAGGTCGCCCGCCGCGATGGGCACGGCGCCGAGCGTGACCGTGAACCCGATCTCGCCTGGCCCGTCCTTGAACGGCGAGTTGGGCGACAGACCGCGCGCGAAGGTCGGGATACCCACCTTGTTGATGCCCTGGATGTCGCGCACCACGCCGTCGGTCACGGCCGCAACGATGCCGGCATTCTTTGCCATGCCGAGCAGTACATCGCCCAGAATCGACGCGGTGTCTGAGCCGTCGACGGCGGTCACGAGCACATCGCCCGGCTTGGCGAATTTGAGCGCCGCATAGGGCGCCAGGTTGTCGACCGGCCGGGAGCGAACCGTCAGCGCCGGGCCGACGAAGCGCGTCGCGGTCGTCAGCGGACGGATCCAGTGGGGCAGCGCGCCGCGCCGCCCCTGGGCATCGACGACCCAGCCGGTCGGCGCCTTGGCAAAGGCCTCGATCTCGGCGCGGCTCGGTCGCGGAAAGTCACGGCGTATCTTGAGCTGGGCGGGCTCGGCCATGATGCCTATCTCCTGGTGGGGGCCAAAACGGCGCCGGAAGAATCGAAGGCGTGTGCCTTTGACAGATCGGCAACCAATTGGGTGCGATCGCCGACGGCCATTGGGCAGTCGCCAGCGACCCGCGCGATGAGCCGTGCATCGAAACCGTCGACCTTGGAGACGATCAAGGTCTCGGCCCCCAATCGCTCGATCTGCATGATTTCGACGGCAAAGCCGGCCGGCATCGCTGCAGCAGGCGCCGCAAGGCCGACATGTTCCGGCCTGATGCCGAACGTCACCGCCGCGCCGGGCTTGACCGGCGGCATGCGATCCGGCGGCAGGTCGATGGTGGCCGGTCCGATCTTGATCGTCCGCCCACCTTGCCCGTCCGTTGCGATACCGGGCAACAGGTTCATCGGGGGGCTGCCCAGGAAGCTCGCGACGAAGGTGCTCATGGGATTGCGGTAGACATCGAGCGGCGCGCCGACCTGGACGAACCGTCCCTTGTTCATGATGCAGATGCGCGAGCCGAGCGTCATCGCTTCGATCTGGTCATGGGTCACGTAGATCATGGTGGCGCCCAGCCGGCGGTGCAGTGTCGCGATCTCGCCGCGCGTCGAGACGCGCAACGCGGCGTCGAGGTTGGACAGCGGCTCGTCGAACAGGAACACCTTGGGATCGCGCACGATGGCCCGGCCGAGCGCCACGCGCTGCCGTTGCCCGCCCGACAACGCATGGGGTTTGCGCTCGAGCAGCTCGGAAAGACCCAGCGTCGCGGCGACGCCGGTCACCCGCCGCTCGATCTCGGCGCGATCGACCTGCCGGCGCCTGAGGCCAAAGGCGAGGTTGTTTCTGACCGTCATATGCGGGTAGAGGGCGTAGGACTGGAACACCATCGCGATGTCGCGGTTCTTGGCCGGCACATCGTTGATGACCTCGCCGTCGATCGACAGCGTGCCCGCCGTGACCGCCTCGAGGCCGGCGATCATGCGCAAGGTCGTGGTCTTGCCGCAGCCGGAGGGGCCGAGCAGCACCATGAACTCGCCGTCGCCGATCTCGAGCGAGACGTCCTCGGCGGCGGGCGCATGGGCGCGATCGAAGATCTTGGTGAGCCGGTCGAGCTTGACGATGGCCATCCGCGTCCGCCTATTTCACCGCGCCGGCGGTCATGCCCTGGATCAGACGCTCGGAGAAGAATCCGTAGACGATGATCACGGGGATGATCGCGATCATCAGGCCCGTCGCGATCATGCCGACATCCTCCTGCGTATCGCCGATGAAACGCTGGATGCCGAGCGGCAAAGTCCGGTTCGTCTCCTCTGTGATCAGCACGACGGCGAACAGGAACTCGTTCCACAGGAGTATGAAGTTGAGGATGATCGTGGTTGCGACCGCTGGAAAGGCGATCGGCAGAGCGACGCGCCAGAAGATCTCCCAGTCGGAATAACCATCCATGCGCGCCGCATCGAACAGGTCCTGGGGAATGCGCGCAAAGAAGCTCTCGAGGATGTAGATGGTCAGCGGCAATTGAATTGCGACGTAGACCAGAGTCAATCCGAGCTTGGAGTTGTAAAGGTTGTAGCCGACCAGGATCTGGAACAGCGAGATGATGGTGATCTGCGGCGGGAAGATGATGGTCGAGAAGAGAATGAAGTAGATCGCGCGATTGAGCCGAAACGGATAGCGCGCAAGGCAGTGCGCCGCCATGGCGCCGACGATGGTCAGCACCGCTACAGCGCCGAGCACGATCTGCAGCGAGTTGGCGAAGTAGATGCCGTAGTTCGAGTTGAACCACGCCTCGGGGAATTTCTCCCAATGCGCGGGATCGGGGAACGCGAAGTGATTGCGGTGGATCTCGGTCGTCGTGCGCAGGGACAGCATCGCGACCCACACAAAGGGCCCTGCGGCAAAAGCCGTATAGAGTGAGAGCGCGAGCAGGACCAGCGACCGCCTGACCATGTCAGTATTCCAGCCGGTCGCGCTGCCGGAAGGCCCAGGTCAGCAGCAGCACGGTCGTGAGCACGATCACGAACCAGACCGCGGCGATGGTCGAGGGATAGCCGAGATCAAAGGTCGTCCACTCGAAGGCGCGCTTGTAGACGTAAGTCGACACGGTCTCCGTGGCCCACAACGGATTGCCTTTGGTCGTGATCCACACCAGATCGAAGATCTTCATCTTGCCGATGAAGGACAGCACGATGAGGTTGAGGATGGTCGCGCGGATCAGCGGCAGGATGATGAACACCAGCTTGGCGCCCCAGCCGCAATTGTCGAGTTCGGCCGCCTCGATCACGTCGCGCGGCAGTGAGTGCAGCGCGGCCAGCAACACCACCATGTTGAAGCCAACCCACATCCAGCTCGTCACGAAGATCAGCGACGGCAAGGCAGTCGCCGGATCGCCGAGCCAAGGCTTGGCCAGGAATCCCAGGCCGATCGCGCGGAGCGCGACGTTCACCGGGCCCCAGTCGTAGTTGTAGATCCACATCCAAAGGATGCCCACCACCACATAGGACATGAGGACCGGCGTGAACCAGGCGATGCGGAAGAAGCGCGCTCCGGGTACGCGGGCGTAGAGCGCCACCGCGAGCAGGAGCGCGATCGACACCTCGATCAGCGGCGAGGCACATGCCCAGGTGATGGTGTTGCGCACGGCGCGCCAGAAGATCTCGTCGCGCACCAGCTGCTCGTAGTTCAGCAGGCCGACGAACTCGGTGCGGCGCGGCAGCACCTTGTGAAAGCTGTTCCACAGGGTGCGAAACGCCGGATAGGCGGTCAGCGCGACATAGAAGGTCAACGCCGGCAGCAGGAAGGCGATGATCGTGCCCCAGGGCATGCCAAGCTCCGCGCGCCGGCGCAGCGAGGCGGGGACGGAGGCCGATACCGAAAGGGATGCCATGAGGCGTCGCGAAATGCGGATCGCGGACACGCCACTCCCGGCGCCGCAAGGCGCCAGGAGTGGCTGGACTTACAACTGCCGCGGGATCAGTAGGCCGCCGCCATCTGCTTGACTGCGTCGTCGACCGAAATGTGACCGGCGAGGAACGCGTTGTTGAAGATCTGCGTGAAGACCTCCTTCGGCTTGCCGCTCATGACTTGGATCGGAATGCCGAAGTGGTATTTCGCACCGGCGTTCGTCGTCGCGATCATCTTGAAATAGTCGGCCGCCTGAGCATCCGTCATCTTCGATGGATCGCTCTTGATGCCGGTCTGCACCTTGACGTCATCGAGCCAGCGATTGCCGACCTCGGGCCGCAGGAAGGAGTTGAAGAACTTGATGACCTCGGCCTTGTGCTTGGTGCCTTCGTTGGCGACGTAGCTGCCACCGACCGCGATCGAGCGGCACTCGTTGCAGGTGGCGCCCGGCACCGACGGAAACTGCATGATGCCGAGCGGAAAATCCTTGGGCTGGCCGCCCTTGTCGACCGGGTTGAAGGCGCGCGAGGTGTACCAGCTGCCATTGAGGGGTCTTCAGGAAGTCGGGTTCGTGTGGAAATAGATGTGCGCCTCGGCCAGCTTCAATGTCGTGAAGGTGGTCGGCAGCAGGCCGGCATCGGTCAGGCTGCGGATCCATTTCAGCGTGTCGACCACGCGCGCATCGTTCCACGCCATCTTGCCCGCGAGCAGCTTCGTGTAGTCATCGACGCCGAGACGCTTCAGCAGCGCTTCGTGAACCAGATGGGCGCCCGGAAATGGACGATCGCCGACGCCGACGGCCATCGGCGTGATGCCCTTCGCCTTGGCTTTCTTCACCATGTCGGCAAAGGCCGCCGGATCAAGCTGCATGCTGGCCGGCAGCTTGACGCCGACATCGTCCATCATCTTCTTGTTATAGTAGACCTCGACCGTCCAAGCCTCGAGCGGCAGGCCGTAAGGCTTGCCCTTGTAAGTCCATGCTTCCTTTGCCCAGGGCTCGACTGCGCTCCAGTTGAGACCAGAGAGATCGAGCAGGAAGCCATTCTCGTAGTACTCCGCCTGATCGGGCTCGGCATAGAACACGTCGGGCGCCTGGCCGGCACGCAGCGCAGTCTTGAGGCCGGCATAGAGCGCCGTCTTCTCGTACCAGGTCGGCTTGATCTTGACGCCCGGATTGGCCGCCTCGAATTCGGCGATCGCCTTCTCGACGAACTGTTTCTTGGGCATCTCGGCCGCCCAGTGGCTCCAGAAGGTGATCTCCTTGGTCTGGGCGCCGGCCTGTTGCGCGGCGAAGGCGGCCAGGGTGAGGCCGAACACGGCGGTCGCGAGGCGTCTCACGGTCATTAGTTCCTCCCTTTTGGCCGGGGCTTGGCGTCGCCCGCAGTCCGTCATCTCCCAGAGTAGGAGGCGCCTCGAAACAGTGTCAATGAGATTATCGATAATCTAGTTGCCCACGACGGCAGGGCTTTGCTAAGCAAAGCCCATGGGGATAGCCACGGAACGCCGGACCGGGGTGGCGAACGGTGCATCGAGCGCGGACGCAGCGCCGCCCGATGGATCGCCTGGGACGATCGCGCGCCAGCTCGAATTCGACATCCTGTTCGGCGCCTTGCGCCCGCGCGAGCGCCTTGTCGAGGACGTGCTGATGCAGCGCTTCGGCGCGACGCGACACGCGGTCCGTCAGGCTCTCGTCGAGCTCGAGCGCATGGAAATCGTCACCCGCGCACCCAACCGCGGCGCCGCGGTGCGCGACTTCGACGCACAGGAGGTCGAGGAGATCACCGAGCTGCGCGAGACGCTGCACCGCCGCGCCGTGCAGCGCATGCGCCTACCGGCCGGGGCCAAGCTGATCGGCCAGCTCAAGGCCATCCAGCGCCGCCACGACAAAGCCGTGGCAGCGCGCGATCCGCGGGCCATCGACGACGCCAACGAAGCCTTTCACGAGGCGCTGTTCGGCGCCTGCGACAACCGCCTGCTCGCCAAGGCGATCGGTCATTATGCCTATCTGTCGCGCGCCATGCGGCTCTACCCGCTGGTCGATCCGCTGCTCCTACAGACGCTGCGCTCGGAGCACTGGGCGATGATCGAGGCGATCGAGGCCGGCAACCGCCCGCTCCTCTCCCGCCTCGTCGTCGACCACATCCAGCATTCCAAGCGACTCTACCTCCAGGTGCGTGCGGCGCCGGCCAAGGTTGCCGCTAAAGCTTGAAGATCCGCTCGGCGTTTTGGCCGCGCACGGCGTCGCGCTCGCCGGCCGGCAGATCATCGACCCGCTTCAGGCAACCGACCATGTCGCCGATGTTGTGCGGGTAGTCCGAACCGTACATCACCTTGTCGGCACCGCCGACCTCGATCGCCATGCGCAGCGCCTCCGGTCGATAGGTCACGGCGTCGTAATAGATGCGCCGGAGATAGTCGCTCGGCCGTGTCGAGGTCTTGGTGCGCGCGGCGTTCATGTTGTCGAAGCACTGGTCGAGCCGTCCGACCAGGAAGGGCAACGTGCCGCCGGCATGTGACGCGATCAGCTTGAGGTTCGGATAGCGGTCGAGAAAGCCATCGAAGAAAATGCGCGCGAAGGCGAGGCTGGTGTCGAACATGAAGCCGATCGAGGCGATCAGGTTGAACTGGCGCATGTCCATCTCGGGCGTGCCCGGGGGTGCCGTCGGATGGACGAGCACCGGCAGGGCACGCTGATCGATCGCTTGCCACACCGGGGCGAACAGCGGATCGGTCAGAGACTTATTGCCGATATTGGCCAGCACCATGACGCCGACCGCGCCGCGGTCGCACGAGCGCGCGAGTTCCTTCACCGCAAGGTCGGGGTACTCCCAGGGCAGAGATGCGATCCAGCGGATGCGCGAGGGATAGATTTTCTGCGCCTCGGCCATCGAGTCGTTGACGATCTGCGCACCCTTCAGGCTGATGTCCGGCCCACCGAAATAGACGTTGGGGCAGGTGAGCGACACGATCGCCATGTCGACCTTGGCCTCGTCCATCAGCTTGATGCGCGTCGGATAGTCGAAATGGCCGGGCTGCGGCGTCATGAAGGGCGCGCCGTCCATCATGATGCCCTCCGGCGCGTCCAGGCTCTTGCGCAGCTCGAAGCGCGGCTTGCCATGGCTGCGCAGCAGCTCGAGCCAATCGCGGTTGAGCATATGCGTATGGACGTCGATCGAGGCAACCATGGGGGTATGTCCTTTTCTTGTGACCCCAATCTAATGCGCGAGAGGGTGCGCCAAGGCGACCGATGCCGTCGGGGTGGCTTGCCGCCTTCCTGCTGGCACTAGTTCCGATATGACGCGTCCTTCCGGTCGAGCAGGCGCAGCAGCGCGGGCCAGTCTTTCTCCATCGAGACGCGATTCGGCCGCTCGAACAGCAGCGCGGTGCGCTCGCACACATCAGCCGGCGGGATGTTGAGCGCGGCGCCGCCGGCCATGGCGTCGATCTGCGCCTCGCAGGAGCGCTCGAGGTAGTAGATCAACTCGAATGCCTGGCGGATCGTCGGGCCCAAGGTGAGCAAGCCGTGGTTGCGCAGGATCATCGCATCGTGGCGGCCGAGATCGCGCGCCAGGCGCGCCCGTTCGTCGATGTCGATCGCGAGGCCCTCGTAGTCGTGATAGGCGATGCGGCTCCAGAAACGCATGGCGTGCTGCGTCAACGGCAACAAACCCTGCTTCTGCGCCGAGACGGCCATGCCGGAGCGGGAGTGCGTGTGGATGACGCAACCGGCATCGGGGCGCGCCGCATGCACCGCGCTATGGATCACGAAGCCGGCGCGATTGACGCCGAGACCCGTCTCGTCGTCGATGATATCGCCTTCGCTGTCGATCATGACCAGCGAGGAGGCCGTCACCTCCTCGAACAGCATGCCGTAGGCGTTGATGAGGAAACGGTCATGCTCGCCCGGCACGCGCGCGGAAATGTGGTTGTAGATCTGATCGGTCCAGCCGTAATAGGCGACCAGCCGGTAGCACGCCGCCAGGTTGACGCGCGTCTCCCACTCTTCCTTGCCGACGCGCTGCTTGAGGGGCCGGCGCGGCATGCGAACCACAGAGGATCGTCCGGCGGAAGCGGACTTCGCCGCGGCGCGCGCGGTCCTGCGCATGGTCATGGCGTCTCCTCCAGGCGGGCCTGCTTGGCCGTTTCGGCCTGGCGTCCGGGCCCGGCTGCCGGGCGACTTGATCGTGAACGGCGTTGGTGTAGGCTGCGGGCCGAGCGATGGTCGTTCCAAGTGAAACGGTTGTCAAGCCGGGCTCCCACCCGATCCTTCGGTCATGCCGGACAAGCAGGAAGCAGCCAACAAACAAAGGCAGACGGGCAAGCAGGACAACGGTCCGCTCCGGCTCGACCGCTTCATTCCCTATCGTTTGTCGGTGCTGACCTCGCGGGTAACCGGGCGGCTGGCGCGCGAATACGAGTCCGTCGCCGGGCTGCAGCTGCCCGAGGCGCGCGTGCTGACGGTGCTCGGCTTCTTCAAGCCGATTTCCTCGAACGCCATCGTCCAGCACACCAGTATGGACAAGGCGACCGTCAGCCGAGCCGTGGCGCGGCTGATCCGGCTCGGCCTGATCACGCGCAAGCCCGATCCGACCGACCGGCGCCTGCTCGTGCTCGGCTTCACGCCGCGTGGTCAGCGCACCTATGACCGGCTGACCAGCCGCGCGCGCGCATGGGAAGCCTGGTTCCTCGCCGAACTGAAGCCGTCGGAGCGCGCCGGGCTCGAGCGCATTCTGGCGCGGCTGGCGCGCCGGCTCGACGGCGCGACGCTTGGCTAGTGGTTTGGTTTTCACAACTGAGTCACATTCCAGCAAAAAGCCTCGTGTTGAGCCTCGGGCGAAGCCCGGTTCGCCCGAGGCTCACCATGACGCGTATGGGGCGCAACCGTCAGGCTCAAGCCACTAGGTCGTCGCCCGGCCGGCCGACAGCCGGCGCTCGAGGCGCGCGCTGTAGCGCGACATGCCGAAGCAGAAGAACCAGAAGCCGAGACCGGCGAAGAAGTAGCCGGTCTCGCGCACATGATCCCCGATCAGCCAGGCCGGATCGGCAATCCCGGCCTGGATCACGGCCAGCAGGTCGAACAGGCCGATGACCAGGATCAGCGTCGTCTCCTTGAAGATGCCGATGCAGGTGTTGACGAGGCCGGGGATGGCGATGCGGAACGCCTGCGGCAGCACGATCAATCCCATCAGACGCCAATAGCCGAGCCCGAGCGAGCGCGCCGCCTCGTACTGGCCGACCGGTACGGCCTGCAGCCCGCCGCGAAACACCTCGGCCATGTAGGCGGCATTGAAGAGCGAGAAGGCGATGAGCGCGCGCAGCAGCTTGTCGGCCGTGGCGCCGGCCGGCATGAACAGCGGGAACATGGTGGCGGCCATGAACAGCACGGCGATCAGCGGCACGCCGCGCCAGAACTCGATGAAGGCGACGCTGAGCGCACGCACCACCGGCATCTGCGATCGCCGTCCGAGCGCCAGCACCAGCCCGAGCGGCATGGATGTCGCGATGCCCCAAGTCGCCACGACGAGCGTCAGCATCAGCCCGCCCCAGTCGGCCGTGTCGACCGGCGCAAGACCGAACGCGCCGCCGGCCAGCAAGAGCGCGACCAGGGCAGGATATGCCGACAGCATGACGGCGCCGATCCAGATCTTGGCCGGTACGCGCGGCACCAGCATGAGCACGAGGCCGATGATGCCGAGCGCGAGGACGAGGTCGACACGCCAGCGCTCGGCCGGCGGATAAGGGCCATAGACGAGCTGGGCGCCGCGCGCGCGAATGAAGACCCAGCACGCGGCCTCCTTGTCGGGGCAGGCTTCGGGGCCGTTGCCGAGCCACGCCGCCTTGAAGATGGCCCATTCGAGGAGCGGCGTCAGGACCAGGTAGAGCACCGCAAGACCGAGGACGGTGAGCGCCGCATCGAATGGCGAGCCGAAGAAGCCGCGGCGCAGCCGCTCGAACCAGCTCACCGCGACCACCGGCGGCGCTTCGTCTGGTTTGAACGTCGTGGCCATCGCCTAGCGCTCCACCAGCGCCACGGCGCGGTTGTACCAATTCATGAACGCCGCGATCAGCAGGCTTGCCAGCAGGTAGAGGCCGGTCGTGATCGCCATGACCTCGATTGCCTGGCCGGTCTGGTTGAGCACGGTGCCGGCGAACACGAGCATGAGCTCCGGATAGGCGATCGCCGCCGCCAGCGAGGAGTTCTTCACCAGGTTGAGATACTGGCTGGTCAAGGGCGGCACGATGACGCGCAAGGCCTGCGGCACGACGACGAAGCGCGTGATTTGCCGCTTTTTCAGACCGAGAGAGCGCGCGGCCTCGACCTGGCCCGTGGGAACGGCGAGCACACCGGCGCGCACGATTTCGGCGATGAAAGCCGCCGAATAGATCGACAACGACAGCAGCATGGCGACGAATTCGGGAATGACGACGATGCCGCCCATGAAATTGAAGCCGGCGAGCTTGGGCACGTCCCACGAGACGGGAAAGCCGGTCGCCGCCGCCGCCAGCGCCGGCAATACCAAAACAAGGCCGAGCGCGGGCCAGCCGACTCGAACCCGACGGCCCGTCGCGCGTTGACGTCGCCGCGCCCACAGCACGAGACCTATCGCCGTCCCGAGGCCGGCCGTCGCGACGGCGGCAACGATGCCTGCGCCCGTCTCGAACACCGGGGCCGGCAGATAGAAGCCGCGATTGCTCAGAAATGCCACGCCGCCCACCGCGATGCTGTTGCGCGGCGGCGGCAGCGGGCGCAGCACGGCGAAGTACCAGAAGAAGATCTGCAGGAGCAGCGGGACGTTTCGCATGATCTCGATATAGGCGAGCGCCAGGTTCGAGATCAGCAGATTGGTCGACAGGCGCGCGAGGCCGATGATGAAGCCCACGATCGTCGCGATCAGAATGCCGGCTGCCGACAGCACGACGGTGTTGAGCAGTGCCACGAGCAAAGCGCGGCCGTAGCTCGATGCCTCGCTGTACTCGACCAGCGACTGAACGATGCCGAAGCCGGCGGGACGCGCCAGGAACTGGAAGCCCGCATTGATGCCGAGCCGCGCCAGGTTCTCGATGACGTTGCCGACCAGGGCCGCGCCAAGAGCCAGGGCGGCCGCGGCGATCGCGATCTGGGTGACAGCCGAGCGGATACGGACGTCGCGCCAGAGTGCGGCGGTCATGGTGACTCCAGAGCCTCACCGAAGCTGCAGTGACCCCACCCTATCAAAGCGCTTCGCGGTTTGATCCCCACCGAGGGGGAGGGAAACGTTTTTTTCAGCCTTCGGAATTCTCTCTCCCCCCTTGCTGGGGAGGATCGAACCGCAACGCGGTTCGATGGTGGGGGGTGACGCCGTCGTCACGCGCTGGTTGGAGCGTAATGCCTGCCGCTCACCGGAACGGCGGCGAGATCAGCAGGCCGCCGTCCTTCCACAACGCGTTGGCGCCGCGCGCCATGCCGAGCTTGGTCTTGGGACCAACGTGGCGCTCGTAGATTTCGGCGTAATTGCCGACCTGCTTGATCGCGTTGTAGGCCCAGGCGGCGGTCAACCCGTTCTTCTGGCCGAGGTCGTCGCCGACGCCGAGCAAGCGCTTGACCTCGGGATTGTCCGACTTCGCCTTCATGTCGTCGACATTGGCCGAGGTGACGCCGAGTTCCTCGGCGGTGATCAGCGCATCGAAGGTCCAACGCGCGATGTCGGCCCACTGGCTGTCGCCCTGGCGGACCATGGGTGCGATCGGCTCCTTGGAGATGGTCTCGGGCAGGATGACGTGGTCGTCGCGGTTCTTGAGGCCGAAACCGCGCGCGGCGAGCGGGCCCCGATCATTGGACCAGGCGTCGCAGCGCCCTTCATCATACGCACGTCGCGCCTCATCCGGCTCGGCGAAGGTGACGATGGTGTAACGCAAGTTGTTCGAACGGAAATAATCGGCGATGTTCAGCTCGGTGGTCGTGCCCTGGGCGACACAGATCGACGCGCCGTTGAGCTCCTTCGCGCTCTTGATGCCGGCGTTCTTGCGCACCATGAAGCCCTGGCCGTCGAAAAAAGGCTCCTCGACGTTCCAAGTGGAAATGAGGATGTGTTGAAAGGCGCATTCGCGCCTTGCATGCTGACATGGGTTCAGCATGGGAGGATGGCGTGGAAGCGCGGGACGTGTTCGCATTGGGGCTCGGC